>OATG01001117.1_pt1 | contig 22693 bp, 5 predicted proteins | sample 1516581 | NCBI WGS metagenome assembly OATG01 (sample SAMEA2579930, study PRJEB22360) | human gut metagenome | biome: human gut; feature: human-associated habitat; material: faeces | place: Denmark | collected 2008/2010
ACAATTAAATGAGCAAAAAAACGTTTAAAACAGAGAAAAGAAAAATAGTTTTATAAAATATATTGCAAAATGAATGCAATGCAATTATAATCCGCAGTATAAATTTAAAATAAAGAATAGGAGGTTTTACAAATGAAGTTGCGAAAAACAACCAAAAGATGGATCAGCATGGCATTAACGCTTCTGATGATGATAACATCAGTATTTACAGGCGATTATGCCATTTTTGCTGCGGATTCTGAAGAATATACATACGCAGACGGATATCTGGTAACAGAACCAGTAAAAGGAACTGCATATGCATTTAATTTTCAAAACAAAGACAGTGAAATCTATGATACATCAAAAGAAAGTGCTAATCCGGAAATGAAATGTGGCGCATTTGGATTGATGACCGTGGAGAAGGCGGGAAAATTCCATAGTACACAGCATGGCATGAACGGACAGGCACAGATGACGTTTAAGGTCGCTGGAAATTGTATGATTACAATTGGAGGATGTCAGTTTACAGGACAGAATGACCAGTTTGTATTAAAAACAACAACGGGAGCATTGGATGCCGTGTCTAAAGCAGCAAAAACAGCAAAATGTTATAATCGGGCTGATACAAGTGGTCAGGACAGAGTAAGCTTTTGTTATGTGGGAGATGCGGGAACAGTTACCGTGAGTTCACCGGGATCGTATATACCGGAAATTCTGATTACACCGCTTGCAGATGATTATATACCACAGTCTATAATGGTGGCTGATGGAATGACAGCAGCACAGATGGCAGTGAATACCAGCTATTATTATGATTTCAGGATAAAAGATAGTGTGCTTTACAATTTAGACAGCAGTGCGTCAGAACCTGCTTTGAATACAGGTGTTATAGGATTGATGGAGGTTCGGACACCCGGACGGTATAGGGATTCAACACATGGAATGCAGGGGAAAACGGAATTTACGATTCAGGTACCGGGAGACTGCAGCATTATGATTGGAGGCTGCCGGTGGGGTGGTGATATTAAACTTAATACTGAATCCGGAACACTTGACCAGACGGTTCAGTCTTCAAAGACACAGAATTGTTATAGTGAATCCCAGACCGACGGTTCGGATCGAATTGTTTTTGAGTATACGGGAAATGCCGGAACAGTTACGCTGACAGCAAATACATATATTCCGTATATTCTTGTGACTCCATCCGAACTTCAGAAACCGGAAGTTACAAGACAGATTGAAGTGTGGGATTTTGGGGCGAAGCAGGAAGAGGATACACAAATATATCATAACAATATCACACAGGCAGCATGGGATGCCAATGGTCTTATAGGTGAAAATGGTACACTGGATGGGACGGTTAATACAGATAAGATAGTGAATTTTGGTACACTTGCAGTAAAATACGAAAATGGAGACAGCATACAGGGCGGTGTCAATGCGTTGAAATTTGTCACAGGCGGTGTGAATTATACGACATTTTCATACGAGGACGGATATTGTTCTGATGGTGTATGGAAATGCAATGGAAAAGGTGGAAATACAAGACGCTGTGTTACATTAAATGATGTAAGTGCCGGAGATAAAATTGTGGCATATATGGGGTCTTATACAAAAGAAACCGACAAAGTTCATTTCCTTTATAAAGGGACACAGGGAACACAGGACGATACAGCAGATATTGGAAATGCAGCCTGTAAACGGTATGAATTTATTGCACAGTACAGTGGACAGTATCAGATTTATGTTGGAAGTACGACAAATGTAAAACCGGTATACCACAGAATTTTACAGATTCCTCCGGTTGAGGTAACAGGAACTGTAGATATAGCAGGTACGGATATTGCAGAATATGGCGTAAAATTTATAAATACGGAAACACTGGAAGAAGTGCAGGCAAAGGTTAAAAATGGAATGTATAAAGTTTCCCTGACACCGGGATATACATATACGGCAGTTCTTACAGAAAATGTGGGATTTGGTTTCACAGATGCGTGTAAAAATATTACAGTGCAGGATACAGATGTAATAAACGGAAAACAGCAGAATCTTTTTGTGGAAAGTAAAAATGTGTGTGAATTAAAAGGAAACATATCAGGCTTTGATACAGATTATGATACCAGTGCATTAAGGGTTATTTTAAAAGCACCTCAAAATTCAGAAAAAGAAGATGTTGTTTTTATACCGGATGAACAGGGAGCTTACAGTGTAAGTATTGAACCGGATGTAACATATACGATTACATTAAACGGCGTTAACGATTATGAGCCGGACGGAACAGCGCAAATCTGTCTGACACAATCAGCACAAGAGAATATTCATGTCGTAAAAAAAGAAACTTACACAGTGTCAGGTGCATTTACAGGTTTGGATGTGCCGGATACAGTGACAGCGTTACAGTTTGTGAATATGGAAGACAGGTATATATATGATGCAGCGATTTCTGCAAATAGTTATCAGCTTAAACTGCGTAACGGTACATATGAAGTAAAAGCAGAGGCAGGGGACTATCAGACTGTTTCACATATTGTCGTTGAAAATCAGGCAGTCGCAAGAGATTTGCTATTTTTAACGACAAAAAAAGAAAAACTTGAATGGGTACCGGATATTTATGTCGGATATGACCAGAAAGAGCATAATTATCAGACAGTGCGGGAAGCAGTAAAAGCATGTAAAGCGATGAATCCTTCTGATGAATCAAAGCGCATTACTGTTCATATCGCGCCGGGGGTGTATCGTGAGCAGGTTCTTGTAGATACACCATATGTAACATTTATTAATGATGAACCGGAAAAAGAAGTGCTGTTAACGTGGTATTATGGTATTGGATACGAATACTACAGTATTGGTGCTGACGGGTATTATTCAGAAGCAGCAGCGTATGACAAATTTGAAAAAAATACTGCACAAAAATGGGGTGCGGCTGTTTATATAAAAAATACGGCAACAGCATTTCGCGCACAGAATATTACATTTGAATCGTCATTTAATAAATACATTACAGATGAAGAATTGGCAGACGGTGTGACACCGGGTGGACCGGATATTAAGAATTTTGAAAGAACCAAAGATTCTGATGTGGCAAGCGGTGAGGCGACAGAACGTGCCAGTGCGCTTGCAGTTGAAGGTTCACAGTCGGAGTTTTATGAGTGTAGAATTGTCAGTAGTCAGGATACACTGTATACAGGTAATAATATTCAGGCATATTTCAAGAACTGTTTCATAGATGGCAATACTGATTATATCTTTGGCGGCGGTGATGTTTTATTTGATGCCTGTGAACTGAGTTATTATGGATACAGCAATACACAAAAGGGCGCTTATATTACGGCTGCGGCAGATGGAAGTACGACCGGTTACATTTTCAGAAATTGTTATGTGTCAGCCAATGATGCATGGGATGTAGCGGCAGGATATTTTGGAAGACCATGGAGAAGCAGTGCAACGGTTGCATTTTTAAATACAAAGCTTCAGACAAAGGATACAGTAACAGCGGTAGGCTGGAATTCAATGAGTGGTGCCAGACCGGAAGATGCAAATTATCAGGAATACAATACGACGGTTTTAGGAAGCGGTGCGGCAGATGTTTCAGCTAGAACGGCAGGCACAGTAAAGAATGAAAATCCATATGCAGATATTGTGCAGACATTTAAGGGCTGGCAGCCGTTTTATTTTGTACAGGAAACAGACACGGCAGTGACAGTGAAAGATATTGCCATCGAAGGCGAGCTTAAAACGGGTTCTGTTTTAAAGGCATTGTATACGTTAAGTGGTAATGAAAAAGCAGATGCCTCTGTATTGGAATGGTATCGTATAACACCATCAGGAGAAGAAACACTGGTAAAGGCAGTACCTTCTTATGCGGATAAAAGCTATACAATTACGCAGGAGGATGCAGGATGTTCTATCAAACTGGTTATAAAGCCGGAAACAATCAGTGGAACAACAGGTGACAGTAAGAGCTTTGTATCGGCACAGGTGCCAAAACAGCCAACGAAACCGGAGCAGCCGTCAAAACCTGAACAGCCGGATGTTCCATCATTCAATGCGGCAACGGTATGGACCGTAGGAGATTCAACGGTATGCAGTTTTAATGACACCTATTATTATCCAAGGTATGGATGGGGAACACAGTTAGAACATTATTTTGATAGCAGTCTCACAGTGAAAAATCTTGCATTGTCAGGAAGAAGCTCAAAAAGCTATGTGCAGGAAGAACAGTATCAGACATTAATGCAGGGAATGAAAGCAGGAGATTACCTGTTTGTTGGCTTTGGACATAATGATGAAAAAGCGGATGAAGGACGGTATACGAATCCAAATGGCAATTATTTGACAGAAGGTTCATTTGCCAATTCGCTGTATGTAAATTATGTAAAACCGGCGCAGGAAAAAGGCGTTACAGTTGTTCTTTGTACACCGATTGTCAGAAGAACAGCAACAGGAATATGGGAAGATTCAAATCTGCATATCACATCGGATTCAGGTAAATTTGAAGGAGGAAATTATGCCGAGGCAATTCGTAAAATGGGTGAAGATTTAGATATAACCGTTGTGGATATGACAACGCTTACAAAGAATCTTTATGATGAGCTGGGAGCAGATGAAACATTGAATTTACATGCATGGACCTCGTCTTCTGGTACCAGCGTAGATAATACGCATACGAATATTTATGGTGCACGTTATAATGCATACATGATGACAAGAATATTGAAAGAACAGAATATTCCGGGACTTTCAGAACACATTAAGGAGGCCCAAAAACCGTTAAAGAGCGAAGTATTGCAGCCAAATCCGGATTATAAGGAAGCAGAATATACTCCGGTTACAGATGTCAGTCAGCTTTGGAAACAGATTGGTATCTGGAGCGGTTCGGTATTTGGCGACCTTGGCGGTAAGCCGTCAAAGGCAACGCATGTGCTGGAAGGACTGGATAATAACACAGTCCATATTAAGAGTACAAAGGGAAAAATAACGGATACTTCTGACGGTATAGCGATGTATTATTATAAAGTCCCGGCAAAAAGTGTATTTACACTGTCAGCTAAAATGAGAGTGTTATCTTACGATGTACATGATCAGGCTTCATTTGGACTGATGGTAAGAGATGCTGTATGGCTGGATATGAATACGAAAGATATGATGGGAGATTATGTGGCAGCAGGACCGCTAAAATTATCAAAACAGGGAAATGTATGGAACTGCTTTGCGAGAAAGAGTGGTGCTTTAACACGAGGAGGAATCTGTGTAAATGAAATTGCAGCAGGTGATGTGATTGATGTTAAAATTGAAAGCAGTACAGACGGATATGCCTGCACATTCGGGAAAGAAGAAACAATTACCGGTGGATTTGACTTTAAATTGACATCTATTGATTCCGATTATGTCTATGTGGGCATGTACGTGGCAAGAAATGCCGATGTAACCTTCTCTGATGTAAAGCTTATCGTAGACGGTAAGGAAGTTACGGCAGAACCGGAACAGCCAAGTGAACCGGAGCAGCCAACAACACCGGAGCGGCCGACAACGCCAGAGCAGCCGACAACCCCGAGTGAGCCAACGAAACCGGAACAGCCGACGACACCGAGTGAACCAACAACACCGGAACAGCCAACGACGCCGAGTGAACCGACGACACCGGAACAGCCGACGACACCGGAACAGCCAACGACGCCGAGTGAACCGACAACACCGGAGCAGCCGACGACACCGGAACAGCCAACGACGCCGAGTGAGCCGACGACACCGGAACAGCCAACGACGCCGAGTGAGCCGACAACACCGACAGAAACAAAGACAACGGTTACAGTCAACGGAAGCGGTACAGTAACTGTTCCTGAAACAGTTGAATTTGTGGGTGCAGACGGCAGTGTATTAAAGAATACAAAGTTGAGCCTGAATATTGTAAAAGAAGGACAGGCATACGATACAGCTGCACAGCAGATGAAAGCGGCAATCGAAAATGAAATGCCGGAAACTTTGAAAAACAGCAGTATTTCTTATCTGGAAATGAATCTGACAGATGAAGCAGGTCAGACTGTAACATTTAAGAACGGCAAGATGGGGGTTACTTTGGAATATCCGGCAGGAACAGGAAAGAGCGGTTACTCATTTGCAGTGCTTCATTTGACAGAAAATGGTCTGGAAACACTGATGCCGCAGCTGACAGATACCGGACTTTATGTTGAAGTTTCCTCATTCAGCCCGTTTGCGGTAGTTTATCAGACAGTAAATGAACAGCCGACCACACCGTCAGAACCGGAACAGCCGACTGTTTCAGAGCCGACAACAGTACAGCCGACACAAACGGTACAGCCGACTGTTTCACAGCCAACGACATCAGGACAGCCATCCGAGTCCGTCCAGTCTTCAACAGCAGGTTCTGTGACAGGTACAGAGACAGCATCTGATGCACAGGCAGATAATGCGGGTGTAAAAACTGCGGACAGTATGCGTGCAATTCCTTTTGTACTGGCAATGTTTGCAGCGCTGACGATGTTGGTAGTGCTGGCGGGCAGAAAGAAAAAAGAAGTAAAATAAAACAGAAGATAAATAAAACGATAGTAAAATAAACAGTTAGATACCGGATTTTCCATGTCGAAACAAAAAGACATGGAAAGTCCGGTATTTTCTGCTTTATAAGAAATTATGATGCAATATTAAAAATTAGTAAAAATAGATATACATAAAATCCCTGCCGTGGTATTATAGAACTATAACTATAGTGCGATAGTACAAAAGAACTATATGGGCATATTGAAAATTCATGGAGGAATTGCGTATGAGGAAAAAATACCGCTTAAAAGGCTGGGTAAGAAGGACTTTGAGTATATTACTGGTTGTGGTGCTGACAACAGCAGTCCTGCCGGATATGGGAAGCGTATTTGTGCGTGCAGACGGTGCGGTGGTTTATACACAGGCATCAGCGCCGACAGTCGATGAAGCTAATAAGATTATTTATGGGAATGGTACACCGCTGCTGGTTACATATAGAGAGCAATTCGCAGGAGTATCACAAGATGGCACGGTACGAATGAATTACTACACCAGTGTATATATTTATGAGAATCAGGTGAAGGGAACGCTGGTCTATGAGAAATATAAGTCAGACAGTTCAGATGCACTTGGCGGGTTAAGTGGCTGGACGATAGTAGGTGGATATGCCGATGGTACATATGCCGGGGATATTGCGATTAGAGTTGATACATACAATATCAAAGAGCGGATTGATATTTACGGAACATATCAGCAGAATGTTATTGGAAATATCACATTAACATTACGTGGGTCTGGCAATAATAATAATTCATATGTAAGAATTCATACTTGTGATTCACAGGATTTCATTCAAGGAAATGTAGCAGTTACAGGTCAAAATGCTAATACAAGTGCAAATGAATATATTAGTAACATAGATATAACGGGAACAGTCACCGGAAATACAAACGTTGATTGTAATTATTTTTATATAAATTCATTTTCCAGTGATTTGCTGACAACCCAAAAGTTATCAGTGAAATTTACTAATTGTGATATAAATCAGTTTTCAGTAAGTGATATTACTGCCGATGATGTAAATATTACAGCTGAACTTACACGTTTGACTTCGTATAAAGGTGTAAATGGCAATATTTCCGGCAATGTTACAACACAGTTGACAACGTGTAGCGTTTATGATGTGTTATATGGTGTTTCAGGGAATGTCGGAGGAAATGTTCAATTTGATTTCTCAAATGTGTACAGCTACTATCTTACAGAATCTGATAGTAATGTAATGCTGTGTCGGGCGCAGGTTGAAGGAGATTTAACAGCCAATATTAATGCGTGTGAATTTAAAACTGCGTTAAATATTGGTTCGTGGGAACCGTTAGGAACTGGGACAGTTAAGGGAAATGTTGAAGTCAATATTTCAGGATTAAATGAAATAAAGTCGGTAAGCTGCTGGATTAATGATACGAAGCAGAGTACGCTTCAATATTCAGGAAATCCGTGGAAACAAACAAGGCTTTATATGAATGGCTTTACAGATAGGCGCGTTCATGTGGTTTCTCCGGGGATTAATGAACTGAATAAAATTTATTTAGTGTATCCGGCGTCAGACTGCATTGATGGGAAAGTTGTTGCAGAAGCAGATTCGTTTGATTTGCTTAATCTGAATAATTATATCGTAATTGATGAAAATGATAAAGAATATGACCTTATAAAGGTTGATAATCAGATACTGATTTTAAATACAAGTCAAAATACCATCACTGCCACAGCCACCGGTAACGGCAGTATTTCACCAAGCGGTGCGGTCAGTTATGCAAAAGGGGCTTCGGCGGTTTATACCATTACGCCGGCTCAGGGCTATGCAATTGCCGACGTGCTGGTAGATGGACGCAGTGTTGGTGTGACAGAGCGCTATACATTTGACAATATTTTTGCAGACCATACCATTGAAGCGAGATTTGAAGAAATATCTGTGAATGGCATGGAATTAATTCATGAACCGTCCCGGCTTGAGTATCAGGAGGGCGATACCATGGATTTTACCGGAATGAAGGTAAAGCTGTCTTATACTGATGGTACATCGTATGAATGTCCGTATGAGGAATTTGAACAGTATGGTATTACAACAGACTATGATGGACAGCCGTTGACGGAAAGCATGAATTTAACGCAGTTTAAGATTACCTATGGAACGTACCTTGCATATACAGAACCAATCAGTGTGACCGCCAGAACGCAAAATATTGACATAACGATGAATCCATTTGATTTTGGTAAACAGGAAGAAGGCTATGTATCCAATGGCGGAAGCGGGGACGAATATATTGAAATCAGTAATACCGGAAATGATACGGTAGAAATTGATATTACGATGCCGGACGGAATGGATTATTTTGTTATAGAAAAAGACAAGCTTACGCTTGCTCCGGGCGCGGGTGGAAAAATCTATGTACGTCCAAAACAGGGACTTACGGCAGGAACATATACGGGTACATTAAAAGTAGGTACACCGTCCGGTACATTAAAAGAAACAACGCTTCAGTTTACCGTAAAACCAGATGTCACACTGCCTACAGGTTCAATTAATGTGTCAGGTGATAAATGGTCAGGTATTTTAAATCAGATTACATTTGGAAAGTTTTTTAATAAAACACAAAAAGTATTGCTTTCGGCTTCAGACAGCGGAAGCGGTGTAGGCAGTATCCATTATATGATTGCGGATCGAAGCTATTCAATGGACGAATTAAATGCATTGCCAAATGGAAAATGGACACTGTACGAAAAAGAATTTAATATTGAACCGGACAGACAATATATCATTTATGCAAAAATTACAGACAAGGCAGGGAATGCCATTTATGTATCGTCAGACGGTATGATATTAGATGCGACACTGCCGAAGTTTGGCGGAGTTGAGCAAAATGGAAAGTATTATGATACAAGTGAAAATTTTAACAAAAAATTTACAGTTCAGGACGAAAATCTTGATTATGTAACGATTAACGGAGAGCGGGTATTTCCTGAAAATGGTGAATATACACTCTATCCGAAAGATGATATTCAGGAAATTACCGCCGTTGATAAAGCTGGAAATGTATCGGTTGTACAGGTAACGGTCGGCATCGGACAGCCATCTGTTCTGCCTGTAATCACAGGAATTGAAGATGGTGGTGTTTACTGTGAATTTGTACGGTTTACGGTAGAAGATGACAATCTGGATAAAGTCTTTGCAGGGGATATAGAGTTGATACCGGAAGATGGAGTATATACGGTAAATGGAAACGGTCAGCCTGTAAAAATCACGGCACAGGACGTTGATGACAACCGTACAGAGATGATGATTCAGGTGAATCCGCAGCATACATGGAAAACCGGTGGCGTAGAAAAAGCACCGACCTGTACGGAAACTGGTTCTGCAAATGCGGTTTGTGAAGTATGCGGTGAACATGGACAGACCGAACTGCTGCCGCTTGGACATGATTTTTCACAGGACTGGACAATTGATGTTGAACCGACAGGAAAAACAGCGGGTGAAAAGTCCCACCATTGTAGCCGTTGTGATGGCAGAAGGGATGTTATGAAGATTCCGGCAACAGGTGTGGGAATGGTAAAGGTGATGCTTGTTACAGGAGAAGGTGTCCCGGAAATGTCAGTGGCAAACAGTCAGGAAAGTCTGATAAAGAATGTGCTGACACAAAAGGAAACTGATATGCTGGCACAGGGGTATGATATTTACCTTACGGTGACAGTAAGCCCGAAGGAAGATGTGTCGGAGCTTCAGCAGGAACAGACTGCGGGCTGGATATTAAAACGACCGGAAAATGGCGGTATTGTGGGATATTATGATATTTCAATGACAAAGCAGACCGGTGATGACGGTGAAAAAATTCCGGTTACACAGACTGTTGCAAAGCTGATTTTAAAAGCAGGCAGACCGGACGAGAGTGGTATGACAGACGGTACGACAAGAGAATATCAGATGCTTATTTTTAATGGCGGCGATATACAGGAATTAGTAACCGTTCGTGAAGATGACGGAAAGATTCGTTTCGCAACAGACCAGACCGGAACGATTGTGCTGGTATACCATGATACGGCAGTTACACCGGATAATCCATCAGACAAACCGGGGAATACGCCACCGGATAATCCAACGGACACACTGGGCAATCCACTGTCAGATGACCCGTCGGATAATCCGGGAAATGACCACGGAGATAGTGACTCCGGCGATTCAAAAAATAAAGGAACAACACCTGTCCAAACCGGTGACAGTACCCCTGTTACATGGCTGTTTGCTTTACTGGCATTAAGCGGAACAGGTATTGTCGGTTCAAAAGCAAAAAAGAAGTCTAAAGTGACGGAATAACAAAAAAATAACAAAAGAAAAAATGAATACAGGATAAGAATTGCTAAAAGCAAAGAAAAGCCCCGCGGGGACTGTCAGCGATAAAATCTGACAGTCCCTGCGGGGTATTTTTGTTTCGGGGTATTTTTGTTTTTTACGGCAGTTTCTGTTCCCGGTAAGCGGACGGACTGATATGAAACAGCCGCTTAAAGGCACGGCGATAAGAATACACACTGTTATAGCCGACATCTTCGGCAATCTGTTCAATTGTCGAGGCAGTGTCCGACAGCAAAACACAGCTTTTTTCAATGCGGCATTTTTCAAGGTATTCCGCAAAACAGATACCGGCGTGTTCCTTAAAAATACTCGAAAGATAGCCTTCGGAAACCTGAAAATGCTGTGCCGTGCCGGAAAGATTTAAGTTGGCATCGGCATAATTTTGCAGGATAAAATCAGCGGTTTCCTGAACAAGCTCTTTCTTTTTGCTCATCCGTTGTCCGGCAAGTGAAGCGCTGACCGAAAGACATAGGTCATGCAGGTATGAAAAATAATGTTCAAAATTTCCCTGACAGCCAATAATTTCCTGCTGGAAAGCAAACAACTGTTCTAAAAAGCCGTACTTCACCGGATTCAGACCGAAAAAAGTGGCGGTTACGGCATTATGAAGGGCAAGCATTTGCCCAGCAATCATCTGTTCAGACGAAAAAGGGTGTAACCGTGTATTTTCATCTTCAAGCACCGTCAGGATAAAATGAATCAAATCCGTATCGTGGTTTTTCATGCCCTTTATCAGTAAATCTGCCGCAGTCTGCGGATAGAAACAGCCGTATGAATTTTCTGCCGGAATAAACATTTGGTCGGAATAGACGGTAATATCGTCATGGCTGTCCGTCAGTGAAAATGAAAGAGCAGTCAGTGCCTCTTTGTTGGCAAAAATAAATTCAGACAGACCGACACAGGGACGGCTGATACCCCAAAACACCGTGCAGTTGTGCCGCTGTTTAAAATATTCATAAGACTGCCGGATATACTCCTGCGGCTCGGATTCCTCCGGATAATTAAAAAGCAGTAAAAATTCATGATTTTCCGTGCGGTAGGCAAAGGTCGGAAATTTTGTCAGTCCCGCAGTGTATTTTGGAATCATGGATATCAACTGGTGCCGGTAGGAATCCGCCAGCCGTGTGCCGGACAGTGAAAATGCAGTGATGCAGAAATTCGGATAGGGAAAACGGCAACGCAGAAAATCCGCGGCTTCCGCTTCCGGTGCATAACTTGTCCGTGTAAATGCTTCATGTAAAATGCCTTGTATTAATAATTGTTCATTCATATCAATCTCCGTTTCTGAGCAACTTGTTGCAAAAAAGCGATGAAAAATTCGCGCAGGCGATTTCTCATCTGCTATCAGGAATATTTTGCGATATCTGCGGCACAATAATGCCAATATCAAGCGATGCCTGATAGATTTCCCATACAGGATACATTTTATACAATAAAAAATTGTACCCTGCACGTCTATCATAACGAAAAATAAAACTAAAAACAAGATATTTTGCAAAAAACTTTTGCAAAAAATAATTGCAAAAGATACATTTTGCACAAAAATGGATTGTATCTTTGAAATGCCGGGGTGAAAGATTATGATACACATATGGGAAGATGTTGGGGAGAAAAGCACCCACCTATGAGCAAGCTCATTCGGTTTAGACCTTTTGACCCTGATATCATGGAAAATATTTATTTGGAGGGTTAGTAATGAATCAGAAGACACAAAACCGCGCACAGCGGAGAAGGGCGAACAGACATCACGTAAAAAGGGCAACGGCATTTGCACTGGCAGGACTGATGGCAACATCAGGCATATCCCTGCCGGCGGGAACATTTGCATATGGGGCGGAAAATAACACCCTGCTTGCATTTGCAGGCGCAGAAGGCGGTGGAAGATTTGCAACCGGCGGACGCGGATATGATGTGTATGTCGTTACAACACTGGAGGATTACGGAAAAGGTGAAACACCGGTAGAAGGGTCTTTGCGTTATGGCATCGAAGAATTTGCCAAAGATAAAGGCGGAACGATGATTGTATTTAATGTGGGTGGTACGATAGAATTAAAGCAGACACTGACCTTTAAAGAAAGAAAAAATATTACCGTAGCAGGACAGACAGCACCGGGGGATGGTATTACCCTGTCCGGCTGGGATACAAATATCAGCAATTCTGAAAATCTGATTATCCGTTATATGCGTTTCCGTCCGGGTGCGGCAAATGTACATACCGGCGGAGATTCCATGGATGCACTCTGGGGAAGGGATAATAAGACTTTTATGATCGACCACTGTTCGTTTAGCTGGAATACCGATGAAACAGTTTCAACTTACCGCGGACAGGACGGAACAGTACAGTGGTGTATCGTATCGGAAAGTCTGACTGTTTCAGGACATTCCAAAGGCCGTCACGGATATGGCGGTATTTTTGGTGGCGACAATGTATTGTTTCAGAATAACCTGATTGCGAATCATACATCGAGAAATCCAAGAATCGGCGGCGGATGCATGGGCGATCCGACAAAGGATGGAGGCAGTACGGCAACACTGCAGTTAAGCAATAATGTTCTTTATAACTGGGGATATAACACCTGCTATGGTGGTGGTTATGCGTATACCAATTTTATCAACAATTTCTTAAAACCGGGACAGGGAACGAGAGAACAGGTTCGGTATCAGGTCATTGATATGGGTGAAGCCACAAAACCGGGCGGATTTTATGTAAACGGCAACTACATGGACGGCAATGCTGAAATTACCGCTGACAATGCAAAAGGTTCAAAAATGTCAGGCGTGACAGAAGGAGCCAATAAAACTGTAGTTTCAGAAACACCGTATACGGCAGAAGGATTTGACAGTGCCACCGTGACAAGTGCTGCGGACTGTTATGAACCGGTGCTTGCGCAGGCGGGTGCGACCTATCCGTACCGTGATGCCATTGATGCGAGAGTTGTAGCCGAAACGCGGACAGATTCGGGAAGATATGTGAATACAGAAGATGAGGTCGGCGGCTATCCGGCAAAAGAATCTGTACGGGTTGCTTCATTTGATACAGATATGGACGGAATTCCGGATACATGGGAGACAGCACACGGTTTAAATTCGAATGATGCCAGCGATTCCAAGAAAATCAATCCGACAACCGGATATGCTTACGTAGAAGAATATTTTAACGGACTTGTTGAAAATGTAGAGCAGTCCGGTTATACGGCACCAAATCCGGATATTACCCTTGATTTACAGGATAATGCACAGTATGATGAAGGACAGACAGTAACAGTGACAGCTGATGTAAAGGCAAACAATGGGGGAAGCATTGCAAAGGTAGAATTTTACAATGGTATACAGCTTGTCGGAACAGCAGATACCGCACCATTTACCTGTGATTATACGGGGTTGACAGACGGCACGTACAATATCACCGCTAGAGCCTATGATAATGATGGCAATCAGACCCAGTCATCTGTATCGAAGCTGCATATTAACAGCACAGCTGGCACAGGCGAGTGGACAAGCACTGATATTGGCAATCCGGGTGTAGCGGGAAATGCAAGTTTGGAAAATGGTGTGATGACAGTGAAAGGTGCCGGAAAATTAGGCGCATCAGAAGGCTGCGTATCCGGCAGTACCTATGCAGATGCCACAACTGATGATTTTCAGTATACGTATCAGCTTGTCAAAGGTGATGCAGAAATTATTACAAAACTGGATTCAGCAACAACTGTTGACAACCATGTATTTACCGGTGTGATGTTCCGTGAAAGCTTAGAGAGCGGTTCAAAGACGGCGGCACTCGGTATGTCAATGGTTAAAATCAGCAATGAAACCACATGGTCAACCTATCTTGCAAGCAGACTTGAAACAAACGGTAAAATTTCGGATATTTCTGAAACGATTGATTCGCCTGCAAATGCAGAAAAAGCGGGAATACCACTGGTAAGTGATTTGCATTTTAAGAGCGGTGCAGACTTTAACGGAACATGGTTTAAGTTGATAAGACGCGGCGATACCTTTACAGGATATGCATCTGATGACGGTGTAACGTGGACAAAGGTCGGTTCAAAGACTATTGAAATGGCACAAGACATTTATGTGGGATTTGCCGTAGATGCGAATAAAGCGGCAAACAGCCTTGAAAATTTAAGCACGGCAAAGTTTTCAAATATTGCGATTCATGAAGAATTTACAGATGTTGACTATAACCTTGAACACATTACAACAAGCGGTGCGGATTATGCGGCAGTCGGTACAGATTTTACAACGCAGCTTACGGCAGACAGCGGATATCATCTTCCGGATGCAATTGAAATTAAAGCAGGAGAAAATGTTCTTGCAAAGCAGGATTATACCTATGATGCCAAAACCGGAGATATTGTTGTAAAGGCAGACAGGCTGACATCCGGTGTAAAGCTTACAATTTCAGCACAGGCAGAAGAAGATGTTAAAATTGATTATACATTGCAGACCTACGGCGATACGGAAGATGTAACCGTGACACAGGATGCAGGCAGTATGACAATCAGCCAGACCGCAGAATCTGCAAGTATGGTTGGAAATAAGGGAACGGCAGGGAAAAATGTTTCCTACATTTTATTCCCACAGTCGAAAGAAGCGGCAAAAATGACGTTGAAATTAAAGGTCAATTCATTTAGCAATGGAAAATATTCCGGCGTGTATGCCGGTGCATTCCAGCCGGACGGAGATTACCTTTATAATTCAATCGGATTCAGAGGTACAGGTGATGTAAATGCCGTATCACCGTACTGGCTGAAAGCTTCCGGCAAGGCTGGAAACGGAAGTCCGAAGCAGGCATGGACAGAAGGGGCTGTTTATACGGTAAGCATTGAAAAGAAAGCAAACAATACCTATTATGCCACATTTCAGGAGGAAGGCAGCGCGGCTGTCAATGAAAAGACTTTTAAGGCTTCGGATTCTGCGCTGACACCGGATATTATGGCACAGTTCGGACTGGCAGTTTACAGTGCGGACGTCACAGTGACGGATATGGTGCTTTCCGATATGTCAGGAAATGTACTGTATGACCAGAATAGGGATAATTCAGGTCAGGAGGAAAGCGGATATAAGCCGCAGGTATCCGGTTCAGATTTGCTAACTGTTACCGGGGCGGGTTCTGTAATGAAAGCAGAACAGTCTGCAGAAAGCGGATATATTACACAGAGTACAGGTGATGCAGGAGTCAATACAAGTTACATTTTACTGCCGGAAAATGATGCATTTGCATCTATGTCCATGACTCTTAAAATTAAGGATTATTCGATTACGGGTCAGAATGCAAAAAGGACGGGTGTTTTTGTCGGTGCATTCCAGACTTCGGGTAAATATGCGTTTGCTTCATTGGGATTCAGGGGCTATGATTCATCGGTTGGAACCGATGCACTTTCGGGCTATTGGATGAAAGGCACTGGAAAAGCCGGAAACGGTTCACCAAAGTATGAGGTGGCAGCAGATAATAAATATAACGTAACCTTTACAAGAACCGAAAACGGCTATCTTGCCGAATTTGAAAGTCTTGGTAAGCCGCTGCTTGTCGATGCTAACGGCAATAAGACGTATTCAGATAAAAAGGAATTCAAGTGGAAGGATATGACACTGACAGCAGAAGATGCCGTATCATACGGACTGGCACTGGTTGGCGCCGATGTGGAAATTACCAACTGGGTGGCAAAGGATGCTGAGGGCAACATTTTATATAATCAGAAGGATTATTATAAAGATGCCGGAACAGCACCGGCTGTTACAGGAGTAAATACGCCGGTAATTTCAGAGGACCGTTCTTCCATTACGGTATCATGGAGCGGCGAGGGTGCGCAGTTAGACGGAAAGTACCGCGTAGAGGTATCACAGGATAACGGCGTAACTTATAAGGAGCTGGATACCACCGCTGAAACTTCTTACAGCTATGTACCGGAAAATTCAGGTGACTATCAGTTCAGAATTACAGGTGTCTGCGGCGGACAGGAAAGCAATTCTATGGAAACTTCGTCTGTACATTTTGTACTGCCGATGACAGCACCGTCTATTGGTGCAGAATCCGGAAATGCAGCAAATACGGTTACATGGTCTGCTGTGCCGGAAGCTGTCAGCTACAGAATTTACCGTTCAACACAGCGTGCAGAAGGCTATACAGAGATTGGAACATCAGAAAGCACGACATTTACGGATACCACTGTGGAAAATGAAGTCCCGTATTTTTATACGGTAGTGGCAGTCGGACAGGATAACGAAAGTAACCCGTCAGCACCGGTATCCATTATGGCAACGGCAGGGCACACAGGCGAATACATGTTCGGTTCGCAGGCGGCACAGATGACGGTGCTTGAAAAGTCTAATGATACGGTAACGGGAAATGAAGCTGCTTTAAAGTTTGCCTATGATGAAGCCGGAAAAGTATCGGTGTATGCAGGAGATCGGCTGCTGTCTGAAAAAGAAACGGCAGCAGGAGAAGCGGTGGATATAACGATTCCGTTACAGGACGGAAGAAATGCAGTAAAAGTTGTCTTTGAAAATACACAGGGCATAAAGACATACCGTAATTTTAACTTTGTTAAACTTTCATCATACGATATGGTTGTAGATGCTTCCGGTATCAGAACGCTTGACAGTGAGTCTGTACCGGTGTATACAACAGTAGCGGAAGCACTGGCAGCAGTGCCGGCAGACAATCAGGAACAGAAAGTTATTTTTGTAAAGAACGGTACGTATTACGAAAAATTAAGCATTACATCGCCGTATATCACTTTAATTGGCGAGGATAGCGAAAAGACCGTGCTGTGTTATGATGCGGCGTCGGGAAAAACAGACCCGGTAACGGGGGCAGCATACGGAACCTCAGGCAGTGCATCGGTTTCGATTGAAGCAGCGGCACACCATACATATATGGAAAATCTGACGGTTGCGAATACCTTTGATTATCCGAATGAAACGATTGAAGGCAAGCAGGCAGTTGCAATGCTTACAAGAGCAGATCAGCTTATTTTTAACAATGTACGGCTGACCGGATGGCAGGATACCTTACAGGCAGACGGCGGCGGACGCCAGTATTTTAAGAATTGTTATATTGAAGGAAATGTAGACTGGATTTTCGGCAGTGCACAGGCAGTATTTGACGACTGCGATATTGTCGCCAATGCGGCAGGCTATGTAACGGCGGCAAGTACTGAAAGTACAAAAACAACAGGCTATGTATTCATAAACAGCAGACTGCTTAAAAAATCAGATTCGGTGGCAGAAAATAGTGTGGCACTGGGCAGACCGTGGCGGTCAAATGCCTGTGTAACGTATGTAAAATGCTTTATGGACAGTCATATTAAGACAAAAGGCTATGATAATATGAGCGGCAATACCCACAGTGCAGCACGTTTTTATGAATATCAGTCCTACGGACCGGGCTTTGCGGTTAATACCGACAGACGACAGCTTGCCAAAGCAGAAGGAGAATCATTGACAGTCAACGGTGTCTTTGCAAGGGAAGCAGGCGAAGGTATGGCATTTGCAGAAGGCTGGGATGCAGTAGCGGCATATGCGGCAGCCTCCGCAGATTACACAGAAAGCGGAGCAGTATCGGTAGATTTTTCGGAACTGGATAGGGCAATTCAGAATGCTGAGGGCTTAAACAGCGCCGATTACAAGGATTTCAGCACAGTTGAATCCGCATTAAATGCGGCAAAGGCACTTGACAGGACAACGGCAACACAGGAAGAAGTCAGCGTATTGGCACACAGGCTGATAGAAGCTGTGGCAAATCTGGAAACAATGACCCCGGCACCAGAGCCAACACCGGAACCGGAGCCAACGCCAACGCCGGAACCGACACCAACACCGACACCAACACCGACCCCAGAGCCAACACCAACGCCGGAGCCAACACCGACCCCGACGCCTTCAGAGCCGGACAATAACCAGCCGGGAGATACGGGAGAAGCTGATGGCAGTCAGAATGGTAATGATAATCCGTCCGAAAATGCAGCAGAAAATCAGCAGGAAAGTGTGCAGACAGCAGATAAAACACATTCCGTATGGTATCTTTTCGGTGCGGCAGTTTCAGCAATGCTGGCAGGATTTGCAGGCAGTAAGCGAAAGAAAAAGTCCGATGAAGAACTTTAAGAGTATTAAGAGTGACTTTAAAACAATAATTTAAAAAAATAAAAATAACAGAAATCATATACCGCGTACGGATAGGATTTCTGTTATTTTTTTTTTAAAAGATGTATGATGTCACGGACGGCGGATATCCTATGGATAAAAAGCGCAACCAGCGCAGAAATGAAATGAGGATTTATTTCGATGCAGACAATAAATACAGATAATATCAGGACAGAATTTTCAACCAGTGCGGATGAAAATATCCGCAGTATGAAAAAACAAATCCGCATTGAGGAGAATTTTGATATTTTAACGAGAGAAATTATAATCGGTGGAAAAAAGGCAGGATTCTTTTTTATAGATGGATTTGTGCAGGAAGATATGATAGAAAAACTGATGCAGTTTTTTTATTCACTCAAACCGGAAGATTTATCGGATGTGGATTCCTTTCTTGAAAAAGGCATGCCCTATACAGAAGTCAATAAAATTACTAAGCAGAGTGATGCACTGACGGCATTTTTTTCGGGAGTAACAGTCTGCTTTATTGACGGCTTTTCAGAGTGCCTGTCCTTAGACTGCCGGACGTATCCGATGCGTAGTGTGACAGAGCCGTGGAAGGATAAAGTACTTCGTGGTTCAAGGGACGGTTTTGTGGAAACACTTGTTTTAAACGCGGCACTTCTGCGCAGAAGAATCCGCGATCCCCAATTAAGTCTGGAGCTGATGGGGGTAGGCACACGCTCGCGTTCCGACGTTGCTGTCTGCTATATGGAGGATAAAGTCGACAAAAAGCTGTTAGACAGTATAAAAAGGCGAATTCAGGCAATACGTGTAGAAGCGTTGACAATGAATATAGAAAGTCTTGCAGAGTGTTTATATGAGCATAAATGGATTAATCCGTTTCCGAAATTTAAATATTCAGAACGTCCGGACACCGCCGCTGCTGCGGTTTTGGACGGAAATATTGTGATTATGGTAGACAATTCACCGGCGGTCATGATTGTGCCGACTTCGATTTTTGACATTATTGAAGAGGCAGACGATTATAATTTTGCACCGGTCATCGGAACGTATTTAAGAATTTCAAGATTTCTGCTGACACTGGTTACAATGCTTCTGACCCCGACATGGCTGTTACTGATTGACAATCCGCAGTGGCTGCCGGAGTGGATGATGTTTATTACAGTGTCTGATGAGATTACCGTACCGGTGTTTTTCCAGCTGTTACTGCTGGAACTCTCCATTGACGGATTAAAGCTGGCAGCTGTTAATACGCCGACCCTGCTTTCAACACCGCTCAGCGTTGTTGCCGGTATTGTGGTAGGTGAGTATGCAGTCAGCTCCGGGTGGTTTAATGCAGAATCCATGCTGTATATGGCAGTGGTTTCGGTAGGCACGTATTCGCAGGCAAGCTTTGAAATGGGATATGCAATGAAATTTATGCGGATTATTCTGCTGTGTCTGACGGCGGCATTCAACCTGGCAGGATATATTGCGGGAATCCTTTTAATAGCGGCAACGATAGCTTTTAACCGTACCATGACGGGATGCAGCTATATTTATCCGCTGATTCCGTTTGATAAAAAAATGCTGAAACGCAAGCTTTTAAGAGTCCGTCTGCCACATGGAAATGAAAAATAGGTGTGTACAGGGAAGAGATTAAGCCCGCAAAGCGGGCTTGATTATTTTCTGTGCAATTTTGTGAAAATTGTATAGCATTAAAAAACTTTTTCAAAAATAAATAGCTTTAACTTTGTAAAACACGGCAGTATCTGGAAACGCTAAAGGTAATAAAAAATGCAAAAAACAATCAATTGTAGAAAGTGCATGAAAATACTTTTTGTATGTAGAAAATATGTACAAAATGCACAAATATATTTGTAAAAATTGCCGTTGACTTTTGGTTTGTAAAAAAATACAATGACTGCATTGTGCCGGCAAAGCAAAAATAAAGAGGAAAATCATTTCTCACATGAGATTTTTGTTTCGCAAAAACAAACAGGCAAAAACAAGGAGGTTTCACAAGGTGAAAGCGAAAAAGGGTTTAAAAAAAGTATTGGCATGGGGCATGAGTATTGTCTGTATGCTGGCAATGGTGCTTGCAGGCAGTCCTATGACGGCAAAAGCATCTGATTCTACATCATGGAATTTTAAAAATACCGGTTTTAAAAATCTGGGGACAATTTCCTCTACGGTAACAGTGGATAACCTGTCACTGATTGCAACATCGTCAAAGACCATGTCTGTGATTGCAAACAGTCAGACAGTGGATGGAACAGCATATACATATGCACTGGCTTTGGGCGGCAGCGGTTCGACAAGCTATCGTGCAGTCAAAGTACCGGTATCGGGAACAGACACCATTAAAGTAACCTGTATGAGTTCCGGCAGTGCGGCAAGAACACTCGTTGTGGCAGACGGTTCTGGAAATAAGCTTGGCACGATGAATGCAGGCACAACGGCTGCAACGGTTTCATATAATTATTCCGGTTCATCAGGATACGTGTACCTGTATTCCTCAAACAGCGGCATTAACATTTACAAGATTCAGGTGGACAGTTCTGCTTCATCCGGTTCTGGAAGTTCATCTTCCGGCAGTTCCACAACTGATACCAGCAACGGAACAGTCGTTACTTCATTTTCAGAACTGACGGCGGCTGTGACAAAGGCTGAAAAAGCGGGCGGCGGCATTGTCTATGTGAAGGGCAGCAGTATCAGCTGTACGGCACAGCTTGCATTAAAAGCTTCTAATGCCAATGTATCTATTATCGGTGTAAAAAACAGTGACGGTACCTATCCGGTGTTAGACTTTTCAGCGTTCCGTTCAGCTTATATCGGAAAAGCAACAACGGATTCAGAAGTCGGCATCCGCATTTCGGGAAGCAATTATACAATCAAGAACCTGATTATCCAGAAAGCACCGGATAACGGCATCCAGATTAAGGGAAGCAGCGCAGGCAACAATACGATTGAAAACTGCATCGTGCGTTACAACAATGATGCCGGGGTGCAGATTACAGGTGGTGCATATAGCAATACCATGCGTTTTGTATACAGCTACAGAAATTGTGATGTCTATACACTCGGTGGCAACGCAGACGGCTTTGCGCCGAAGCTTGGCGCAGGCAAGGGAAATGTATTCTACGGCTGTTATTCATGGGAAAATTCAGATGACGGCTGGGATTCTTACGATAAGGACAGCTTAACCTACAACCTGACATATACCAACTGTGCATGCTGGAACAACGGTGACCCGACCATTTTTACCGGGGAATACGATTATAATAACGGAAATGCGCTGGATACGGATTTACTTTTAGTAGAATTAATCAGCAAGAAGGATTCTTCTTTTGCAAGCAATTACAAAAAAGGAAAGTTCTCTCTGCCAGGCGGCAGCTTTATCCGCACCACACAGGGAACTTTAAGCATTGCAAACTGGAAAAGCAAATATGACGGCAATCCAAACGGATTTAAGTTCGGTTCAGTGAATACTACAAGCAGCTGTGTAAGAACCGTAACCAACTGTTTAGCCTTTGGACACAGCAGTAAAGGCTTTGATAACAATAACAGCTCCTGCACGGCATATTTAAGCAACTGCATTTCTTATGACAACGGCTACAATTATTATATGCCGCCGTTTACACTCAAGAAATTCAGCAATATCCTCAGCTTCTCAGGAGCATCTTCTAACAAGCTGCCAAGCGGATATACGGCTTCCATACC
>OATG01001121.1_pt1 | contig 22616 bp, 19 predicted proteins | sample 1516581 | NCBI WGS metagenome assembly OATG01 (sample SAMEA2579930, study PRJEB22360) | human gut metagenome | biome: human gut; feature: human-associated habitat; material: faeces | place: Denmark | collected 2008/2010
ACAGCCAAGTATGGGACCAGAAGACATCAAAAAACAGATGGAAGATGCCATTGCCGGATTCGAAAACCAGGATGAAGTGCTGATTATGGTTGATTTATGGGGTGGAACTCCATTTAATCAGGCTAACGGATTAATTGCCGGACATGAAGATAAATGGGCAATCGTTGCTGGATTAAATCTTCCAATGTTGATCGATGCATACGCATCTCGTATGATGATGGACACAGCACATGAAGTTGCAGCTCAGATTTCCGGAAGTGGAAAAGAAGGTGTGAGAATCTATCCAGAATCTCTAGAACCTAAGAAAGAAGAAGCTGCACCAGCTGCTGTGGCAGCACCTCAGGGAGCGATCCCAGAAGGAACAGTACTTGGAGACGGTCACATCAAGATCGGTCTTACTCGTATCGACACACGTTTATTACATGGACAGGTGGCTACAACATGGACAAAGATGGTAAATCCAGACCGTATCATTGTTGTATCTGATGCCGTATCAAAAGATGATCTTCGTAAGAGAATGATCATTGAGGCAGCACCTCCAGGAGTAAAAGCACACGTTATCCCAATCTGGAAGATGATCGAAGTATCAAAAGATCCAAGATTTGGTGAGACAAAAGCAATGCTTCTGTTTGAAACACCTCAGGATGTATTAAAAGCAATCGAAGGTGGAGTTGACATCAAAGAGGTTAACTTAGGATCACTTGCACATTCAACAGGTAAAGTAGTAGTAACAAAAGCTGTTGCGATGGGTAAAGAAGATGTAGAAACTTTCGAGAAACTGATCGACAAAGGTGTTACATTTAATGTACGTAAAGTACCAAGCGATTCTCCAGAAAACATGGGTGAAATGCTTAAGAAAGCGAAAGCAGAACTTAAATAATCAATTTAGAAAAATATATAGGAGGAATTATCATGTCAGTTATTTCAATGGTATTAGTTGTTATCGTTGCATTCCTGGCTGGTATGGAAGGTGTTTTGGATGAATTCCAGTTCCATCAGCCATTAGTAGCTTGTACATTAATCGGACTTGTAACCGGACAGCTTGTTCCTTGCATCATCCTTGGAGGTAGTCTTCAGATGATCGCTTTAGGATGGGCTAACATCGGTGCAGCCGTTGCCCCAGATGCTGCATTAGCAGCCGTTGCATCTGCAATCATTCTTGTTCAGGGTGGACAGGGAAGAGCTGGTGTTGATACTGCCATCGCAGTAGCAATCCCATTAGCAGTAGCAGGATTATTCTTAACAATGATCGTTCGTACACTTTCCGTTATCTGTGTTCATCAGATGGATGCAGCTGCTGCAAAAGGTAGCTTCAAAGGTGTAGAAGCATGGCATATCATTGCAGTTTGTTTACAGGGTATCCGTATCGCGATCCCAGCAGCAGCATTACTTGCAATTCCATCATCTGCCGTAGCTGCAGCATTAAATAGTATGCCAGCATGGTTAACAGATGGTATGTCCATCGGTGGTGGTATGGTCGTAGCCGTAGGTTACGCAATGGTTATCAACATGATGGCTACAAAAGAAGTATGGCCTTTCTTCGCAATTGGTTTCTGTCTGGCTGCTGTTTCAGACTTAACACTGATCGCATTAGGTGTTATCGCTGTATCTATGGCACTGATCTACCTGAAACTGTCTGAGAATGCAGGATCTGGTAACGGTGGAAGCAATACTGGTGACCCATTAGGCGATATTTTAAATGATTATTGATTAAGAAGGAGGTAAGAAAAATGGCAGAGAAAAAAGTTCAATTAAGTAAAAAAGATAGATTGTCTGTAGCATTACGTTCTACTTTCCTTCAGGGTTCTTGGAACTATGAACGTATGCAGAATGGTGGTTGGTGTTTCGCAATGATCCCAGCTATCAAGAAATTATATACAACAAAAGAAGATCAGATCGCAGCATTAAAACGTCATCTGGAATTCTTCAATACACATCCATATGTTGCATCTCCAGTTATCGGTGTTACACTGGCTCTGGAAGAAGATAAAGCAAATGGTGCACCTGTAGAAGACAGTGCGATCCAAGGTGTTAAAGTCGGAATGATGGGACCTTTAGCTGGTGTTGGTGATCCAGTATTCTGGTTCACAGCAAGACCTATCCTTGGAGCTTTAGGAGCTTCCCTTGCAATGGGTGGAAGTATCCTTGGACCAATCTTATTCTTCGTATTATGGAATGTAATTCGTTGGGCATTCATGTGGTATACACAGGAATTTGGTTACAATGTAGGAACAAAGATCACAGAAGACTTATCAGGTGGATTACTTCAGAAAGTAACAAAAGGAGCATCTATCCTTGGTATGTTCGTCCTTGGTGCCTTGATCGAACGTTGGGTAAGTATCAACTTTACACCTGTAGTATCTAAGGTTACATTAAGTAAAGGAGCTTACATCGATTGGGCTAAACTTCCAGCAGGAGCTGAAGGAATCAAAACAGCATTAACACAGCAGGCATCCGGTATGGCACTTGATCCAACAAAAGTTACAACTCTTCAGGATAACTTAAACTCATTGATTCCTGGATTTGTACCATTACTGCTAACACTGTTATGCATGTGGTTATTAAAGAAAAACGTTTCTCCAATCATCATCATCATCGCATTATTTATTATTGGTATTGGTGGACACGTTATCGGATTATTATAAGAGATGATCTAGCACATATACAAAAGGCCCGGAAGTCCGGGCTTTTTGCTTATATAAGAAGAATATAAAAAATATATCGGTAAGAATGAACGAAAAGTCATCTTGTATAAGCAAAGAAAATTGTATAGAATAAATAAAGAAGAACCTACAGAATCGGAGGAAAGCTTATGGCACAATCAATTAATACAAGAGTTGATGTTGTTGTGGAAGCAACATCGTATCAGGGACTTACAAACTATGGAAAGATCATGGTTGGAGACAAAGGATTTGAATTCTTTAATACAAGAAATGTCAATGATTATATTCAGATTCCATGGGAAGAAGTTGATTATGTGATCGCATCTGTGATGTTTAAAGGAAAGAAAATCCCACGTTATGCGATCCAGACAAAGAAAAATGGAACATTTTCATTTTCATCAAAAGAACCTAAGAAAGTGTTGCGTGCGATCAACCAGTATATACCATCCGAACGTCTGGTGCGTTCTTTAAGCTTTTTTGATGTGTTGAAACGTAATTTTATGCCATCAAAGAAGAATGCGAAGATTAAAAAATAAATGTAATTTTTGGAGTTACAAGGTAAAGAAGGAGAAGATGGCTATGGGACATATTTTAAGAATGAATCCAGTTTTTAAAGAAATGATCTGGGGTGGAACAAAATTAAAAGATATTTATGGATATGAGATTCCGAGTGATCACACAGGAGAGTGTTGGGCAATTTCTGCACATAAGAATGGAGATTGTACGATCGCAGATGGAGAATATAAAGGAAAAACATTATCCTGGTTATTTGAAAACCACAGAGAATTATTTGGAAATATCGAAGGAGACCAGTTCCCATTACTTGTAAAGATCATTGACGCAAAAAATGACCTGTCCGTACAGGTGCATCCAGACGATGCGTATGCGAAAGAACATGAGAATTCTTTAGGAAAGACAGAATGTTGGTTTGTTCTTCAAGCGGATGAAGGAACAAAGATGGTCATGGGACACCATGCAAAGACAAAAGATGAATTTGTGAAAGCAATCGAGAATGATGATTATGACAATCTGTTAAATTCATTCAAGATCAAAGCGGGAGATTTCTTCTATATTCCATCTGGAACATTACATGCGATCTGCAGCGGATCGCTGATCTATGAAGCACAACAGTCTTCTGATATTACATATCGTGTTTATGATTATCATAGAAAAGATGCGGATGGAAATGAAAGGCAGCTTCATGTACAGCAGTCTATTGATGTGACAAATGTACCAGCAGATATTGATCAGAACAAAGAATTTCCGCAGACAATTCTTGAGAATGGTACAAAGACAAGATATGTTGACAGTGAATTCTTTAAAGTGGATCGTTATCAGTTGAATGGAAAAAATGTGATCAAGAATGACGAACCATTTATGATGGTAAGCATCATAGAGGGAACAGGAATTTTTGAAGGAAATGAAGTAAAGAAAGGTGACCATTTTGTGATCTGTTCCGATCAGAAAGAAGTTACTTTTGATGGAGATATGGAAGTCATGATCTCCACATTATGATCATGACCATAATAGATAAAGAAGGATTATAAGAATATATAGAATAAGGAAGTTTTATATGAAGGAAACAGGAAAGGTATTTGGCGTCTTGCAAAGAGTCGGACGTGCATTTATGCTTCCAATCGCTGTTTTGCCAGTTGCAGGTCTTTTGCTTGGAATTGGACGATCTTTGACAAATGAAACAATGCTTCGGGCCTATCATCTGATGAAGATCATGGGTCCGGGGACTATTTTGTATGGAGTAATTAAAGTTGGAAGTGATTGTGGAAGTATTATATTTGACAATCTTCCGTTGATATTTGCAATGGGAGTTTCAATTGGGATGGCAAAGGCAGAGAAAGCGGTAGCAGCATTATCAGGTGCATTGTCTTTTTTCGTTATGCACGAAGCTATTTCATCGATGTTATCATTGTATGGTGATACATATACAATGCATGCGGGAGCAACGGATCAGATTCTTGGAATAACATCACTACAGTTAGGTGTATTTGGAGGAATTCTTGTCGGACTTGGTGTCGGGTATCTTCATAACCGTTTTTATAAAATAAAACTTCCAGAAGTTTTATCGTTTTTTGGTGGGACAAGGGCAGTGCCGGTTATTTGTACCATTGTATATGTTGGAGTTGGAATATTAATGTTCTTTATCTGGCCTCCGATCCAGAATCTGATGTATTCCATTGGAGGAATTGTGAGAGCTTCAGGCTATTTAGGGACGTTTATTTATGGAGTGATGGAACGTGCATTGATCCCATTTGGACTTCATCATGTATTTTATCTCCCGTTCTGGCAGACATCGTTAGGTGGAACGATGGAAGTTGCTGGGAAAATGATCGATGGGGCACAAAATATCTTTTTTGCTCAATTAGCAGATCCAGCAACAACACATTTTAATGTGGAAGCAACAAGATTTATGGCAGGAAAATTCCCATTGATGATCTTTGGATTGCCAGGAGCGGCATTTGCAATTTACCGTTGTGCCAGACCTGAACAGAGAAAAGTTGTCGGTGGACTTATGATTTCAGCAGCATTAACATCAATGCTCACAGGAATTACGGAACCGTTGGAATTTACATTTTTATTTATTGCACCTGGATTATATGGAATACATTGTGTTTTTGCAGGACTTGCATATATGATGATGCATGTATTGAAGATTACAGTTGGATTAACATTTTCTGGAGGGCTTATCGATCTGTTCTTTTTTGGAATCATGCAAGGACAAGAAAAAACAAACTGGATGATGGTCATTCCACTGGGAATTGTTTATTTCATAGTGTATTATTTCTTATTCCATTTTCTGATCTTGAAATTTGATATCAAAACACCAGGAAGGGAAGAAGAACCAGCACAAGAATATGAAGAAGAGCCAGAATATGAATACAGAGAAGATTTTTCAGAAGAATTATTAGCAAAGATCGCAGCGGGACTTGGAGGCAAAAAGAATATCGGTGATATTGACTGTTGTGTTACAAGACTTCGATGTGGACTGAAAGATATAAGTCTGGTGGATGATGCCATGATCAAAGAAACAGGATCAAGGGGAATTTTGAAACGAGGAAACAGCATTCAGATCATTTATGGTCCATATGTAACGGTGCTAAAATCAGAACTGGAAGATTATTTAAGGACAAGACGAGCAAAGAAAGAAATCAAACAATTACTAAAAGAAAATACACATTCCAAAGATAAAATGCAACAGGAAAGTATCGCCTGTCCGATCAAAGGATGCGTGATTGAACTAGAAGAAGTTGGAGATGAGGCATTTTCTGGTGGAATGTTAGGGGAAGGCTTTGCAGTTAAACCAGAAGAAGGAAAACTATATGCACCAGTAGATGGGATCATCGCAGCAGTGTTTAGGACAAAACATGCCCTTGCTATGGAATCCAAAGATGGAGCAGAAGTTTTGATACATCTTGGGCTTGATACAGTAAAGCGAGGTGGAAAAGGCTTCTATATGAAAGTAGAAGCTGGTCAGAAAGTAAAAAAAGGAGAGCTCATCTGTGAGTTCGACTTAGAAGATATGAGAGTAGATGGATATGTTATGACGACTCCGGTAGTTATCAGTAATAATGCGGAATACGCAAGTATTTCATTGAAACATATTGGAGAGTGTAACGTAGGGGAAGAAATACTGACCCTTTATAAATAGGTAACTATAAAATTAAATATAGATACAATTCTTAAACTTAAAAAGAAAGAATGTATTTATGATCGATATCAGATCATAAGATGCATTCTTTCTTTTTACTTGCAGACAAAAAACTACCGTAGTAAAATAAATTCAATATGCTAACGAAAGAGAAGGTTTGAAAAGTATGAAAAAAGAACAGATCAAAGGATCATTATCATTATTTTTAGCTGCGATCATATGGGGCGCTGCATTTGTTGCACAAAGTGTTGGAATGGATTATGTTGGACCATTTACATTTAATTGTGTTCGTACATTGATCGGAGGCATTGTATTGATTCCGTGTATTGCGTTTCTAAACAGAGGAAAAGTAAGGAAGAAAACAAACTTCACGGAGAAAAAGAGATTGCTATTAGGCGGAATCTGTTGCGGAGTCGCATTAGCTACAGGAAGCACCTTGCAGCAATTTGGAATCATGTATACAACTGTAGGAAAAGCAGGATTTATTACAGCATTTTATATTATCATTGTTCCAATTTTGGGATTATTTTTAGGAAAAAAGTGCGGATTATCCGTCTGGATCAGCGTTGTGATCGCACTTGCAGGACTTTATTTTTTATGCATTACGGACGGATTTTCGATTGGAAAAGGGGATATCTATGTATTTTTAGGTGCAATTGCATTTTCGATTCATATTTTAGTGATCGATTATTTTACACAATTTAATGATGGAGTGAAAATGTCATGTATTCAGTTTTTTATCTGCGGGATTCTTTGTTTTGTTCCAATGATGCTTTTTGAACATCCGGAGATTAGCATGATCTTACTTGCATGGAAACCAATCTTATATGCAGGAGTGATGTCATGTGGAGTTGCTTATACATTACAGATCGTGGGGCAGAAGAATATGAATCCTACGGTAGCATCGTTGATCCTTAGTCTGGAATCTGTGACCTCTGTGATCGCTGGATTTTTGGTTCTGCATCAGAATTTGAGCCAGAGAGAATTGATAGGGTGTGGGTTAATGTTTATAGCGATCGTATTGGCACAACTTCCACAGAAAATTTAATTGACAAATGCCATAAGAATGTTATAGAATAATAACGTTAAAGGCATTGATGGTGCACAGTAAGAAACCAAAAGTTTCCGAATTTCACACCGTAGCTGTATCTCTGAATGCGATGTAACAATCATTTTCATATTATGCATCAGTAGGAGATAACGGAGTCTGCCCGTTACGCAGAGACTTAAGTGCTTATGGTAATTAAGAAGAAGTTTAACGATACCATAGGAATTAGGGTGGTACCGCGAGTATATATTAAGAACTCGTCCCTTTGCGGACGGGTTCTTTTTCTTTTGCCTGAATACAGAAGAAAAAGTAACCTGATCCGAGAATATAGAAAAGATCAATAAAGGAGAACTAAGCAGATGAAAGAGAGATTAGAGGCAATCAAGAAAGCTGCCTTGGAGAAAATCGAGCAAGCAGATGCAATGGATAGTTTAAATGATATCCGTGTATCTGTACTGGGTAAAAAAGGTGAATTAACTCAGGTATTAAAAGGAATGAAGGACGTAGCCAAAGAAGAACGTCCGATCGTTGGACAGATGGTCAATGATACCAGAGCAGTCATCGAAGAAGCATTAGAAAAAGAGATGACATTATTAAAGAAAAAAGTTCGTGAAGAAAAGATGAAACGTGAAGTCATCGACGTTACATTACCTGGAAAAACTCATGAGAAAGGACATCGTCATCCAAACCAGATCGCGCTGGAAGATTTAGAGAGAGTATTTATCGGTATGGGATACGAAGTTGTCGAAGGACCAGAAGTAGAATATGATAAATACAACTTTGAGATGTTAAATATCCCTGCAAACCATCCTGCAAAAGATGAACAGGATACATTCTATATCAACAAAGATATCGTGTTAAGAACACAGACATCTCCTGTACAGGCTCGTATCATGGAAACAGGACAGATGCCAATCCGTATGATCGCACCTGGACGAGTATTCCGTTCTGACGAAGTAGATGCAACACATTCTCCATCTTTCCATCAGGTAGAAGGATTAGTTGTAGATAAAGGAATCACATTTGCAGACTTAAAAGGAACTTTAGAACAGTTTGCAAAAGAATTCTTCGGACCAGATACCAAAGTAAAATTCCGTCCACATCATTTCCCATTTACAGAGCCAAGTGCGGAAGTAGACGTGACATGTTTCAAATGTGGTGGAAAAGGATGCCGTATGTGTAAAGGAAGCGGATGGATCGAGATCTTAGGATGTGGAATGGTTCACCCACACGTGCTTGAAATGTGCGGAATCGACCCAGAAGTATATTCAGGATTTGCATTTGGAATCGGTTTAGAGCGTGTCGCATTATTAAAATACGAGATCGACGATATGCGTCTGTTATACGAAAACGATAAGAGATTCTTATCACAGTTCTAAGAGAAACGATAAGAATATTTCGAATAGAGAAGATAGAATAAAGGAGAATAAAAGTAATGGATACACCAATTTCATGGATCAAAGCTTATGTGCCTGATCTTGATTGCACACCACAGGAATATGCAGATAAAATGACATTATCTGGTTCCAACATGGAAAGTGTCACATATTTAGATAAAAACTTAGAAAAGATCGTAGTCGGAAAGATCGAGAAGATCGAAAAACATCCAGACGCAGACAAACTGATCATCTGTCAGGTGAATGTTGGAGATGAAACAGTTCAGATCGTAACAGGAGCACCAAACGTATCAGAAGGAGACTTAGTACCAGTTGTCTTAGACGGTGGACGAGTTGCCGGAGGACATGACGGTGGAAAGAACCCAGAAGACGGAATTAAGATTAAAAAAGGAAAACTTCGTGGAGTAGAATCTTTTGGTATGATGTGTTCTATTGAAGAACTTGGAAGTTCCAGAGACATGTACCCAGAAGCACCGGAATATGGAATCTACATTTTCAATAAAGACGTAAAACCAGGAGATGATGCAGTTGAAGCTTTAGGACTTCGCGATGCAGTTGTCGAATTCGAGATCACATCAAACCGTGTAGACTGCTTCAGCATGATCGGTATGGCAAGAGAAGCAGCCGCTACATTTAAGAAAGACTTCTTCCCACCAGTTGTCACAAAGACTGGAAATGATGAAGATGTCAATGATTATATCAAAGTAAGAGTCGAAGACGAGGATCTTTGCCCAAGATACACAGCAAGAGTTGTAAAAAATATCAAATTAGCACCATCACCAGAATGGATGCAGAGAAGATTAGCTGCGATGGGAATCCGTCCGATCAATAACCTGGTTGACATCACAAACTACGTGATGGAAGAATTCGGACAGCCAATGCATGCATACGATCTTGATACGATCGCAAACAAAGAGATCGTCGTACGCCGTGCAAAAGCGGGAGATAAATTCACTACATTAGATGGTGAAGAAAGAACAATGGATGAAAATGTCTTAATGATCTGTGATGGAGAAAAAGAAATCGGTATCGCAGGTATCATGGGTGGAGAAAACTCTATGGTAACAGATGATATCAAGACATTATTATTTGAAGCAGCATGCTTTGACGGAACAAATATCCGACTTTCTTCTAAGAGAATCGGTTTAAGAACCGATGCATCTGGTAAATTCGAAAAAGGATTAGACCCAGAAAATGCAATGGCAGCGATGGATCGTGCATGCCAGCTGATCGAAGAATTAGGAGCAGGAGAAGTTGTTGGAGGAGCCGTTGATGTTTATCCAAATCCAGTCAAACAGATCCGCCTTCCATTAGAAGTAGACAAGATGAATGCCCTTCTTGGAACAAATGTATCCAAAGAAGAAGTCTTAGAATATTTCGGAAGAATCGACCTTGGATATGATGAAGCAACAAATGAAGTCATCGTACCATCCTTCCGTCAGGATCTTCACCGTATGGCAGACCTTGCAGAAGAAGTTGCAAGATTCTACGGATATGATAACATCCCAGTTACATTACCAAACGGAGAATCCACAGCCGGTAAGAAACCATTCAAGATCCGTGTTGAAGATGTCTGCAGAAATGTAGCAGAACAGAACGGATTCTGTGGTGGAATGACATATTCCTTCGAAAGTCCAAAAGTATTCGATAAATTATTATTAGCTGAAGATGCAAAAGAACGTCAGGCAATCGAGATTTCAAACCCATTAGGAGAAGACTTCAGTATCATGAGAACAGTTTCCTTAAACGGAATGTTAACATCGCTGTCTACAAACTTAGCACACAGAAATAAAAATGTAAGATTATATGAATTTGGAAATATCTACATTCCAAATTCATTACCATTAACAGAATTACCAGATGAAAGAATGCAGATGACACTTGGAATGTATGGAGAATGCGATTTCTTCACATTAAAAGGTGTTGTAGAAGATATGCTTGATTCCTTAGGATTAGGTGGAAAATCTGAATATGCACCAACAGGTGAACATCCATTCTTACACCCAGGAAGAGCAGCAGATGTGACGATCGATGGAGAAAAAATTGCCTACATCGGACAGATTCATCCAGAAGTTATGGATAACTATAACATGAAAGGTGAAGTCTATGTAGCGGTCATTGACATGCCAACATTAGTACCGAAAGCAACCTTCGACCGCAAATACGAAGGAGTAGCCAAATTCCCAGCAATGAAACGTGACTTAAGTATGGTTATGAAGAAAGACATCTTCGTTGGACAGCTTGAGAAGATCTTCAAAGATAAAGGTGGAAAACTTCTCGAATCCTACGAATTATTCGATGTCTACGAAGGAGACCAGATTGAAAAAGGATATAAATCCGTAGCATACTCCTTAACATTCAGAGCAAAAGACCGTACGTTAGAAGACGCAGAAGTATCTAAGATCGTTGAGAAGATTCTTGATGAATTGAAGAAATTAGGCGTTGAATTACGTGCTTAATTGTGATTGAAAATAAAATAAAGTGAGAATTAAAATCCTCTGGCAGATAATAGTGTCAGGGGATTTTTGTGTATCAGAAAGAAGCAATATGTAAAGGTGTTGAAAAAATTATTGTTTTTCAATAATTTTTATGCTACAATAATCTTGAAATTATCGAAAAACAATAATTGGAGGTAGATAGGATGAAATCAAACATAAATAAACTAATCCTAATCGAAGTCATCGCAGGAATCCTTTTTGCATTCATAGCAAGCAAAATCCTGCATATGACAGCAGCACTACAGATTATGTACTTACCATTTGAACTCATAGGAAAAGGGCTAAGATTTCTATCCCTAAGTTCAGCAATAGGAAATGTCATCGCGATCATCATATACGCAGCCATTTCAATGATACCAGCAATCTATATCATCTATCAGAGAAAAAGAGGAAGAACACAGAAAGAAGACATATTACTTGTTGCATTCACAGGGCTATTATTTTATTCCCTGTATATGTTCATCAATCCAGGACTCATGTATCAGAAAATGCCAGACATTTTTTCAATGGACCAGAGTAGTCTGATTGTAATGAAAATTATTTACGCATTCATCATTTACAGCGTCCTGATCATGTGGTTAATTATGAAAGCAATCCGTTTTCTTGGAGATGACAGCCAGAAGAATTGGAAAAGCCGCTTATATTTTGGAATGAAAGGACTCATTGCTGCGCTAGTCAGTTATTACACGCTTTTGATCACATATGCAAAGACATTTGAACTGCTTCATAAGAGCGAAAATAAACTGCAAAATGTATCTTCAATAGAATGGTTTAAATCAGTATTACAGTTATTACCAATCATTATGACAATCCTGCTATTTATCAACATCATTCATGTAGTAAAAGCAATCGAAGATCATAAGGAAGAACAGCAGATGATGACAGTGGCAAGACTTGCAAGTGTCGCAAAGGTTACTGCAGTGGTTACAGTCATATCAGATTTTATCCTGAATTTTTACCAGTTTTTACTAGGAGCAACCTTACAGAATGTAAATGTTACGATTGCACCAGATGTATCCATGGAACCATTGATCATAGCATTTGGAGCATTGATCTTCCATGAATACTTCAAGCGGACTAAACAGTTAAAAGAAGAAAATGACCAGTTTATATAGAAGGAATGATAGTTATGGCAATTAAAATACATTTGGATGATATCTTAAAAGAACGAAACATGACATCCAAAGAATTATGTAAAAAAGTCCATATTACAGAAGCAAACCTGTCAATCTTAAGAAGCGGCAAGGCAAAAGGAGTGCGTTTCTCAACGATCAATAAGATTTGCTATTATCTTGAGTGCGATGTTGGAGATATCTTGAAATTTGACGGGAGATTGGAGGAAGAAGATGAGTAGGGGAATCAGAAAAACAGGAATATTTATAGCGATTATGCTTACGGTAGTAGTCTTAACAGGATGCCAGATCGCAAAGAAGGACGAAAGTGGACAGGCGAAGGAAGAATTATATGGAGCTTATGCAGTTGTAGGGGACAGGATACCAGACGGTAAGATAGCTGGAGTGAAAGATAAGAAAGGATTTGTGCATTTTAAGAAAATAAAAGGATATTTTCTATATAAATATATGCCAGAAAAAGATACTGTCAGTATGGATGGAGATCCACAGTTGACACATTTTAATTTCGTATCAAACGTTGATGGACAAATGGATGATAAAAATAATATCACATCGAAGGAAAAAGAACAAAAAGTAAAGGCAACAATGTATGTTCAAGAAACAAAAGGCATAGTAACAACAAGTCTGGGAATGATTTGTAAAAGATCAGATGGAACAGTTTATTTAAAGAATGCAGATGGATTTATGGGATGTGCATCAGTGCAGGATTTTGGAAAAGGTCAGTCAATGACACTAAACTTTTCATCGGATGTGGGAGATAAAAAAATCAGTTATGAAGTGGAATTTAAAGCAGACCGTGCAGTCAAAAAGATCCAGATCATAGAAATGAACAAAGATGATGTCAAGATCAAAAAAACAGCCTATATTTCACCTAAAATAAAACAATACCAGATGCAAAAAGATACAGCATATGTTATCATAAATGAACAGCTGATCGGTATGAAAGGTCAAACGATCAACAGACAGAAGATACATTCAGCAAAGAAGAATTTCACATATAAATGGAAGCAGCTTGGAGATGATGGAGTATTGACACCGACAGACTTGAAGTTTAAAAAGTAAAATCAGGAGGATAAAATTGAAATATGAAAGATAAAAGAGAATCATTTAACAGCAGGTGGGGATTTATCCTCGCCTGCATTGGTTCGGCAGTTGGCATGGGAAATATATGGATGTTTCCGACAAGGGTATCTTTGTATGGGGGAGGTTCTTTTTTGATCCCATATTTTATCTTTGTCGTTGTGATCGCATCCACTGGTGTGATCGGAGAGATGAGTTTTGGACGTGCGGCAAGGTCTGGACCGATTGATGCATTTGGGATGGTCTGTGAGAAGAAAGGAAAGAGAAAAGTCGGGGAAGGGTTAGGAATGATACCAGTTCTTGGTTCTCTTGCTATGGCAATCGGATATACAGTTGTGATGGGGTGGATCTTAAAATATGCTGTTGGAACTTTCACAGGGGCAACACTTGCACCAAAGACGATCGAAGAATTTGGCGGACGTTTTGGAACAATGGCATCTGCATTTGGAAATAACATCTGGCAGATTTTAGCTTTGATCTTATGCATGTGTATTTTAATCTTTGGTGTAGGAGCAGGGATCGAGAAAGCCAATAAGATTTTAATGCCAATTTTCTTTGCACTGTTTGTGATCCTTGGAATCTACGTGGTATTTCAGCCAGGGGCAGCAATGGGATATCAATATATTTTCAGAGTCGATAAGGCGGCCATCTTAGATCCAAAGACATGGATCTTTGCACTAGGACAGGCCTTCTTCTCCTTATCCGTCGCAGGAAATGGAACATTGATCTATGGATCGTATTTATCCGATGAAGAAGACATCCCATCATCTGCGGCAAGAGTTGCATTTTTTGATACGGTTGCTGCGATGCTTGCAGCACTCGTGATCATCCCAGCTATGGCAACAACTGGAGCAACACTGGATCAAGGAGGACCGGGGCTGTTATTTATCTATCTTCCAAACCTGATCAGCTCCATGCCAGGAAGTACGATCATCGCGATCATCTTTTTCGTTGCAGTGCTTTTTGCGGGAATGACATCACTGATCAATCTCTACGAAGCACCGATCGCAACCGTACAGGAAAAGCTTCACGTAGGAAGAAAGACCGCCTGCGTGATTATCGCAGTGATTGGCGTGATCGTCTCCTTATTGATCCAGGGCATCGTATCTGACTGGATGGATATTCTATCCATTTACATCTGCCCACTAGGAGCAGGACTCGCAGGAATCATGTTCTTCTGGATCGCAGGAAAGAAATATGTAGAAACACAGATAAACAAAGGAAGAGAAACAAAATTTACAAAGATGTATTATCCAATCTGCAAATATATTTATGTACCGATCTGTATTTTGGTATTGGTGCTTGGGATTGCGTTAGGCGGAATTGGGTAATGAATGAAGGATCGTAGTTAAGGTATATCTTGGCTGCGATTTTTTCTTATATGAAAGCAAACAAATTAAGTTCCAAGAAACCATACGAAATTGCAAGGAAAGGATATTTACATTTAAGAAGATTTTTGTTATGATATAACTATCAAAGTAGAAGTATTATTGAATACGATATGACTATAAATATAGAATAAATAACAAAGATAAAGGGGATTTAGCTATGGAATTAAAAGAATTAACAAGTGCAGAACAGGTTGTGATGAAATGTATCTGGGATTATGGAAAGGATATGCCATTACAGCAGTTGATTGAAAATCTAAAGCAAGATTACGGAAAAGATTATAAAAGAACAACGATCCGTACATTTGTCCTTCATTTAGAAGAGAAAGGATATGTGACAACATATCAGATTGGGAAATATTCTTATATTAATTATCTGATCGAAGAGCAGGATTATAAAGAACAGGAATTGGAAAAGACAAAGAATTTCTGGTACAAAGAATCTGGATTTGATCTGGTGAAGACATTATATAAAGGAAAATTAAATGAGGGGAAACTAAAGAAACTCAAAAAGTTGTTAGAAGAAATTGATGATTGACAGGAGAAGATATGATAGACATAAGAGAGATATTGGTTAGGATATTTAGTGCGATATTTTTATCCATGTGCACTGGAAGCTGTATGTTTGTTTTCTGGATGGCACTAAGAAAGTTTTTTGCAGATAAGATTCGTCCAAAAGTCTATGATTTGATATTAAAGATCATTTTAATTGCTTACTATGTTCCGGCAGGATATCTGTTGGTAAATATTTTTTTTGATAATGGGTATGTATTTGATTTTACAGGTACTATCATCAATGCTTTTTATGCTATATCGTTGTTCTGGCTGGCTGGAGCAATTGCAACAGTTCTGAAGTTTGGAGAACGAACTTTCCGAATTAGAAGAGAAAAAGAAAGATGCTTTCCATGTAAGATGTATGTGCAAAAGATCTTTGAAGATTGTAAAAGAGAGCTTGGAATTCGCAGATCAATAGAAGTATTACAAGGATATCGCATTCAGATTCCAATGACAGCAGGAATATTAAAACCATGTGTGTTTTTACCTGTGGAAGATATGGAAGAAGAACAATTAAAAACGTGTATTTACCATGAACTCACACATTATAAGAAGCACGATATATTTTGGAATTATATAGCATGTCTGATGGTATGTATTCACTGGTATTGCCCATGGATCAGAACTGTATTTCGCAAGAACGATGAATGGAGCGAGGTGATCTGTGATCTATCAACGATTGGTTATGTAGGATCAGCGAAGCGTTATTTTACAACGATTTTTGAGATGAGTCAGAAAAGTCAGGGAATCAAAGCATATCGGGCAGCATGTCTGTTTGAAAGCCGAGATAGTTTAGAACAAAGAATCTACTATGCAATGATGTATCGAAAACAAAAGAAGATAAAATATGCTGCGGTGATTGCAATGACCGTGATATTTTGTGGAATGAGTGTAACCAGTACTTTGGCGGCAAGTAAGGGATATCAAAAGGCGTATACAAAATGGGTACAAGAAACGGAAGTAGAAATAGAAGAACCAGATGATGAGGAAGAGGAGAGAATATCGTATGAAGAAAAAACGGGAGTTTTGGGAAATGATAAGAGTGAAACGATAAAGAAGATAAATTTTAAAAAGATGGATGCGATGACATTGGAGACTTATGTAAAGGCAGGAAAAAGGCTTCGATATAAAGGATTAACTCCGAAACGAAATGAAAATATAGAAATTTTTATAACAAGTCAAAAAAAATTTAATGGGATAAAAGTTGGGATTATTGATTCACAGAATAGGATTAGATACATACAGGACAGAGGGAGAGATTTAGTTGAACATAGATTTAAGATAGAAAAAGAGGGGAAATATGATGTGTTTATTGAAATGGAGGATAAGAAAGATGTAAAAATTGTTGGAATGATTAATATTGATGATGATTAAAGAGATGGAGGAATAGGAGGAGAAAACGATGATAAAATATATAAAAATAATGGTAACAGTATTTACACTTTTATTTAGTTGTTCAGTGACAAATATATTTGCAAGTGATACGAATGATGTTATAGAAGAAAAGATAGATATATCAGAAAATATTATTGATGAAGTTGGAGAGGAAGACTTTGAACTGTTGTCTAATTCGATAACAGTTAATTGGACAGTGAAAAATGGAGTTAGAAAGAAAACTAAAGAATTTTATAAAAAGAAAGGAAGTAGTATCAATATTAGGTTACAGATAGCTCCAAAAACAAAAAGTGTCAAAGTAGGATATTTAGATGCAGATAAAGTAAAACATTATAAAACTGTTAAAGCAGAAATCAATCACAATTTTATAATACAAAAAACAGGATATATAGAGGTGTTTGTTGAAAATAGTAGTGGAAAAACTGTAACGGCAAGTGGAACTTATACTAAGTAATATTTTATTTATAAATGTATTTTATAAGAGGTGATGCAATATGAACAATTAAAAAATCCATGTAATACGAATGGCTGCCACCTACCTATCTGTAATATATACAGATAGCTGTATCACATGGATACAATAATGATAGCAGAAAATGAGGGAAAATAAAAGAATGAAAGGAAAAAGTTTATGAAATTAAAACAATTTGTATGTAAAGCAGCAAGTATTGCAATGTGTGCTATGATTATTGGAACAACTGTAGTTTCAGTGAATGTTAAGGCAGATACGAAAGCAACAGAAAGTACAGTAGCACTAGATACACATGATGACGATGGTGTTGCGGGTATTTTGGAACAAGATGATTTTGATACACTAGAAGAATATCAGAAATATTTAGAGACACACCCAAAAGTACAGACACGGCAAAGTCGTGTATCAGCGAATAAAAATGTAAAAGCAGCAGCTACTTTAAGATATAAAATTAAAGGATTAACAAATACAGCTGCAATTCAAAAAACATATATTGGATCTACATATATTTATGTGATTCAGAGAATTGGCTCAGACTCACGTTTATCAAGATGTTTGATTAATGGGTCAACAGCTACATATCAAGATCATATGACATTAAAAAACTTTGGTCATGGACAGACTTTGGAATGGTTTGAACATAATTCTAAAGCATATTTCTGGGTTACATGTAAAGCAAATGAAGCGTATAAATTTAAATGGGGAACTCAAATTGGAAGAATACAATATAAAGCTAAAGGAAGTGTAGATTATACAGAAATCCCAAGATTTTCTCATATGAGTTATGCAAATAAAAGTGGGACATCGATTGGAGAAGTGAAACGTGTAGATGCAGCATTGTCTAGTGATAGGAAAAAAGTATTTTTCTGGGTAATGGATAATACAGGAGAAATTCAATATAGTTTTTATAATGCGGAAAAATTAAATGCTGAATTGGATAAAAAAGAATCTGAAGAATCTAAATTTGTTCCATGTACATCAAGTGCAGTAAAATCAGCTTGTTATGGATCGTTTAGACAATCTGGAAGTAATCGTGTATTACCGAATGATTCATGTCAGGGATTAGAATTTTCTGATGGAGATTCTATTTATATTATTGGTGGTGCTGCCGGACAAAAACCGGGAATAGCAAAGTTAACAGGAAGTGGATCAAGTTATAAATATTCTTGCCTTGTTACAGCTACACATAATAATTTTGGAGGTAATGCGGAATCTGAAGGAATTCAATTAAAGGGAGATTACGTATATTTCGGGATTAGTGATAAACAAAGTAGCGATAAAGCCTGTATTTATTCTATTCCAAAAAGTGCGTTTTAATTTAAATCCGGCTGTGTTAAAATATATAATATAAACACTAATAACTTAAAATTATAAGGAGGTAACAAGATGGTAAGAAAACGTATGGTATCAACAGTCATGAGCTTAATGATGGCAGCAGCGGTACTGACGACAGTTCCAGTGACTCACAATGTAAAGGCAGCAGACAAAGAGGTAACAAGTGGGGATTATACTTATGTGAAAGAAAGCAATGGAAAGACTTCCTATGCAGTGCTTACAAGCTATAAAGGAAGTGAGACAAATCTTGTCATTCCAGAAGAACTGGATGGATTACAGGTAAAAGCAATTTCACAGGGATTTGAAAAAAATCTGAAAATAAAAAGTATTATATTATCAAAAAATATTGCACCAGCAAAAGAAACACACAGAGATTTGGAAGTGCTAAATGAAATTGAAACATTGGAAGAGATTCGTGTAGCAAAAGATAATCTGTCTTATCAGGCACAAGATGGAGTCTTATATAGCAAAGATAAGAAACAATTGTTCAGTTATCCAAAATCTAAAAAGTCCGAAACATATAACATGCCTGTTTCTGTAAAAAAAGTAGAAGAATTCAATGCCCTAACAAATCTTAAATATTTAAAGAATCTTACATTATCAAAGAATTTATCAGTAACACCAAGCTGTAATGACAGTAGTATTGAATCTGTAATAATTCCGGGCCAGATAGGCGGTATTGATGAAAGCAGTTTTGAAAATTGCAACAAATTAAATAAAGTTACAATTACAAAAGGTCTGAGATTTATTGATGATTATGCATTTTTTGAATGTAAAGCATTAAAAGAAATCAAACTGCCAGAAGGACTTCAAAGTATTGGAGTAGGAGCATTTTATAGAACAGGAATTAAACAGCTGACAATCCCTGGATCTGTTGTAAAAATTGATGTAATTGACAAGAGTATAAAATTAAGTAACCATCTTATTTGAAGAAATTCAAAAGAGACTCAGGTGCTATTTATTACGAAGCAAGAGCCACAATCAAAGCATCTGGCAAAAAAGCTGTCACATACAAAGCATCCAGAATTACAAAGATTAAAGCAAAAACAAGCAAAGTAACGATCAAAAAAGGAAAGACAACAAAACTACAGACTAGAGTATACATTTCCAAAAAACTGAAAAAAGGATACTTAGATCCAGAGATCTTAAAATTCACAACATCCAATAAAAAAGTAGTGAAAGTATCCTTAAAAGGAACGATCAAAGGCTTGAAGAAAGGAAAAGCAACGGTCACAGTAAAACTTCGTACAACAGGAAAGACATATAAAGTGAACGTGAAAGTAAAATAGGAAACAATAAAGTAAAGATACATGGGTAGAACAGGACATTCCAGCGAAAGCAGTGATGTCCTGTGTTTTCTTATGCAGCATTTCCTTGTTATTTGCAATATCAAATGGTAGAATTAGGAATATTCAAAGTGAATCAATCTGTAATATGGAATGGAAAACAAACTGATACAACAAAGGAGAAACGAAACAATTATGCCAGGATACATTTTACATTTAACTGCTGCCCAGATGTTTCTAAAGACACAAAAAGGACAGGAATTTTTCAAGACCAAACAAGATAAAAATGATTTTTTAATCGGAAATCTTCTGCCAGATACAACAAAGATCAAAGCAAGATCCCATTTCAGAGATCCAAAATATCACGATCGCATGATAGAATACCCGGAAACAAGCTGGTTTATCAAGAAATATAAGCATCTTCTATCAAACAGCAGTGTGGTCGGATATCTCTTTCATCTCTACATCGATCGAAGATTTTTCAAATACTATATGCCAAGGATCGTAGAGTTTCGAGATGCACAAGATGAGAGAGAAGAAAGAAGAGATATGGTAAAAGATGTCTTATTAAAACGGACAGGACAAAGATTATCAAAGTGGGATTTTTTCTCAGAGAAATACTACTATGGGGACTACACAAAGATGAACATGTACCTTGTAAATCGTTATCAGATTCCGACAACACTTGATCCCAATATATTAAATCCTGGGATCAAAGAAGTTGATTATGAGGATGTAAAGCAGGTGTTAAAAGAATTAAAAACATATATGAAAGTACCAGAAGATGCAGTAAAGAACGTGAGAGTTTTTGACGTGGAAGATCTTCTTTTCTTTTTGGAAAACGCAGTAGGTGTATTTAAAATCTAAGTTTGGATAACATACAAATACAGGAAATTTTTTATTATATAACAAAAAAGTTGCAAATATTACAAAAATATGACATAATACCATAGAAATAACTTTATGGAGGACAACATGATGAAAACTGTAAAGGAAATTGTAAAGAGGGAACGTCAAAAGAGAAGAAGACGTGTGGGGATTATGATCGTATTGATCGCTTTATGTGCAACAGCAATTTTCTTTGGAACCAAAGCTTATCACAATTACAAGGAAGAGGAATTCTTCAAGAGTGTGAAAGAAAAAGAAATCAAAGTAACTCCAAAAAGCATAACGCACAAACAGACAGATATCTTTACACAAAGTTATCAAAAAGAAACGGATGATCAGTTGAAAGAATTAAAGAAAGGCAAAAATTATACTTTCAATAAGCCCTTGATCGTCTGGAATGCATATGGAACATACACAACATCTTTGTACTATTATGCAAAAAATGACCGTGCATCTTATGCAGTATGTACTGTAGAAGCCAACGAAGCAGGTGCGAGTCCATACAAACGTACATTGAAATCTGTATCTGGAAAGAAATATGTGACAACACATGAATATCAGATCAAAGGACTTGTTCCAGGGGCGAAGAATAAGATCACAATGCGATTCTTTAATGAAGATGGAAGAGCTGTCGGGAAAACACATTTCTACGTGACAGCACCGAAAGATGATGTCATTCCTGCAATTCTTAAGAAGAATACAGGGACAAGCAGAGCAAAGATGAGCGATGGCCTGTTTTGCCTGTTTGGACATGATAAAGCGGATGTGTCAAACATCTATCTGTATGATAATAATGGAGTGAGCAGGGGAAGAATGCCTTTGAACAAATATCGTACAGACCGCTTTTTATTTATCAAAGGACAGCTGGTATATTCTTATGACTATAATAAAATTGCATTTACGAATTGTATAGGAAAAGTAACAAGGACCATTGATATTGGAAATTATCAATTTCATCACGATTTCCGTTATGACAAGAAACACGATAAGATCATTTGTCTGGTAAATAATCTGGACAAAGATACGATTGAAGATACGATCGTACAGGTGGATGTAAAGACAGGAAAGACAAGTATGCTCTTTGACTGTGAAAAAATTCTGCCGTTAATGAGAAAACTGGCGATCCAGAGAAAAGGTGGTAGAAATACCTATGGAGGAACTGAACTAGACTGGATACACATTAATTCTTTTGATTTTCTAGATGATGGTAATAGTTTGGTCTTAAGCAGCAGAGAACAAAGTTCAATCCTTAAGATTAAAAATATTTACACAAAACCAGAATTAGACTATGTGATCCATCGTGGAACAATCTATAATGGAACAGATATTGCCAAATATCAGTTAAAACGAGAAGGAGACTTCGTTGCAAATGCAGGACAGCATATGATCACTGTAGAATATGACGATTCCCTTCCAGAAGGACAATATTATTTATATATGTTTAATAACAACTATGGAAAGGCAACATCTATTCCAACTTTTGACTGGAGTATGTATCCGAATGTGGGAAACTTTAAAAGTGGAACTTCTTATTACTCAAAAATTCTTGTAGATGAGAAGACAAGGACTTATAAACTTGCACAGCAATTTAGTTTGCCTTATTCGGCAATCGTAAGCAGTGTGCAGAATTTAGGGGGGAATATTCCGTTTAGTAGTGGAATGAGTAAGACATTTGGAGAGTATGATAAAGATGGAAAACTGATCAAGTCCTTTGAATATGAAGCAGATAAATATTCATATCGCGTGATGAAGTATGAATTTTAAGTTGTAAGTTGGCCAACTATAGTCTTTCAGTATATGATAAAAATTAAATA
>OATG01001123.1_pt1 | contig 22594 bp, 20 predicted proteins | sample 1516581 | NCBI WGS metagenome assembly OATG01 (sample SAMEA2579930, study PRJEB22360) | human gut metagenome | biome: human gut; feature: human-associated habitat; material: faeces | place: Denmark | collected 2008/2010
CTCGGCGTGCCCCCCCCCGGCGGGGGGGGGGGGGGGGGGGCCAGCCGCACCCGGCGCAGAGAAGAGGTTGTATTTTTCATAACGCGATCCTATAAAAAGCCGCACCAGCCCAGCCTTTTAGGGCAGGCCGACGCGGCGGGGTATTTTGTGAACGGCCTCGCCCTCTCAGTCTCGGCACTTCGTGTCTCGACAGCTCTCCCAAAGGGAGAGCCTCTGGCGAAACCGGAGACTTTGCATGGACTGCCAAGGCCTCTCACTTTGGGAGAGGTGGCATTGCGCAAGCAATGACGGAGAGGGCGAGCCCGCTAACCGTTACTCGTTCACGGGCACAGCGCCTGCGGTGCGGATGAGGTCTGCAGCGTCCTTGCTGGTGGCAAAGTCCACAAAGGCCTGTGCCTGCTCAGACAGGGCAGCGCTCTTGTTGGTGACGAACACGAAGGGGCGCTGGATCTTGTAGCTGCCGTCTTTGACGGTGTCCTCGCTGCACTCCACACCCTCCACGGTGACCATGGCAACGGTGTCGCCCACAGCGGACAGGGAAGCGTAGCCGATGGCCAGCGGGTTTGCCTCCACGGCGCTGATGACAGCGCCGGTAGCGGTCAGCTCCTGTGCGTACTTGCAGCTGTCCTTCACGTCCACGATGCTCTCAAAGCCATCGCGGGTGCCGGAACCGGCCTCACGACCCACCAGAACGATCTCGCCGTCGTCGCCGCCGACCTCCTTCCAGTTGGTGATCTCGCCGGTGAACATCTTCTTGAGCTGCTCCACGGTCAGGTCAGCGACCTTGCTGTCCTTGCTCACAACGATGGCGATGCCGTCCAGCGCCACGGTGGTGCCGTCCACATCGTTCTTCTCGTCGTCCTTCAGGGCGCGGGAGGACAGGCCGATGTCCAGCGTCTTGTCGGTAGCGCCGGTGATGCCTGCGCCGGAACCGGTGGGGTCGTAGCTGACGGTGACGCCCGGCTCGACCTCGGCAAAGCCCTCGGTCAGGGCAGCAATGACGTTCTTCATGGAAGTAGAACCGCCGGTAGCAACGTTGCCGCTCAGGGTGCCGGCTGCCTGCCCGGCAGCGGAAGAAGCGGTGGTGGAAGCAGAAGCAGCGGTGCTGGATGCGGAAGAAGCAGAACCGCCGCAGGCAGTCAGAGCAACAGCCGCAGCAGCTGCACCGCAAACGGTCAGGAACGAACGACGAGAGATCTTTTTCATGATAGAATTTCCTCCGTTAAAAACCCGGGCTCCCGCCCGGCACTGTCTTTTTGTGTTTTCCTTGGGAACGGCCTTATTCTACCGCTTTGCCGCCCTTGCCGCGACCATGGACGTGCAAAAAGTGCGTAAAACTTTGTGCATACTGCCAGCCCCAATGTAAAGAACAGGTAATGCGGCACAAAACAAAAGCCGCCGGGCACTCCTGTTTCCAGAAGTGCCCGGCGGCGGGATGTATTGGGTTTTACTCTACGCGGCCTGTTACGTTTTTGCCGTTGTTCCCGTAGAGGAACACAGCGGTTTTGCCATTGTAGCGCACGCGCAGCTCATAGGTGCCGGGACTGTTCTTTTCCGGGATGCGCTCCTTGGTCTCCAGATAGAACTTCTGCGAGCCATTGTAGACGACCGTCTGTCCCGGCGCTGCGATCAGCTCGTTCCGCTTGAAATACAGCGTTTCCTCTGTATCTGACTCGCGGAAGATGCAGGTGATGTCCTCCGGCTTGATGACCACCCTTTCAGCGCTGTTGTTCTGGACGGTGAACTCTGTGCAATAGGTCAGTGCAAAATTATCGCCGCCGCCCAGAAACGGTGTTGCACAGATAAAGGTGACATCACCGATCTTGGCTACGCCGCTGGTCTTGTCGACTACGGTATCCCCGCAGCCGGTCAAAGCCCCTGCGGCGGTCAGCACCAGTGCCCCGGCGCTGAGCTTGAGAAATGTTCTGCGGTTGATCATAGCGATGCACCTCCTGTATTAGGCAGCTTGCGTTCAATTACGCAAGCTTGGAATCCTTCTTAAAAGTATAGCCTTCGTAAACACCGGTATAGGTCTCGGTGGGGTCAACGCCAACCGTAAGCTTGATATCTGCGGTTTGAGCATCCATTGCCTGATAGAGATTTTTCTGGCTCTCATCCAGACGGAAGGTCAGAATGCCCGTTCTACGCTCACCCTTTTTCATGACCAGCGTGATATTGCTCAGCAGATCTCCACCCTGCAACGCGACTTTCTGACCGTTGATCTTAAGCACAAATACGGATTTTGCAGGGAAACTGAAGCCATTGGAATTATCCAGATTATGAACACGCACAGTCACTGCGAAATCTGCATACCAAGATTTCCCGGTACCTATACCCTGATCATAAGGGACGGCGCTCCATTCGCCCACAGCAACCGTAAAGCCACCCAGATCAGTGCCAGTGTCACCATCACTGCAGCCGCCCAGCAGTCCGGTCATAGATACTGCCGCTGCCACCGCAGCAGAGGTCTTTAAAAAGGAACGGCGATCCATCTTCATAGCCATAATAAAAACCCTCCTCAAAAGCTTTTTTGTACCCTAAGAGTACCACATTTTACCACGTTGTCAACTATCGGAATTTAGGTTTCACCATTTTATCGTACCTTAAATATAATAGCGGGACACTGCCGCTCCGCACTGCTTTTTCTGCCCGACGGGAGCGTGCGCCGCCGGGTATGCTCCGCACGCCGGTTTTGGGGCAGAGCACTGCCGGCTGCAAACGCTGCACAGCAGCACCCAGTCATAGGCGGCGCGCACCGGCTTCCGCCGAATGCTGTGCGCCGGAAAATCTCTCCCGCCGCAAATCCGGGCGCTTGCGCGGGAATTTCCGCTTTTTTCGGCGCTGCTCTTGCTTTTTGCAGTCAATTGTGGTAATATTATTCGGCAGTGTTGTTTTGCTGCGGAATATGCGCTCGTAGCTCAGCCGGTAGAGCATCTGACTTTTAATCAGAGGGCCAGGGATTCGAGTTCCCTCGAGCGCACCAAAATCCCACGAAGAATCGTAAGATTCCTCGTGGGATTTTCCATTTTCTGGGGTTCTGCACACTTTTGCACACCGGCGGGAAGTTCAAATTTTGTCAACCTGCCCAAAATACGCCCTAAAAAGTTTACTTGACGCAATTTTAAAATCAATATATAATTGGGTTAGAAACCAATTATAGAAAAGGATGATTTCCAATGGCGCGCAGATACGACAGCAAAGAAGCAAAACGGCGGATACTGACCGCCTGTGTCCGGCTTTTTCTGGAAAAAGGCTACACGAACACCAAGGTGGCAGAAATTTTAAAGGAAGCAGATGTTTCCGCCGGGTCGTTCCAGAATATTTTCCGCACCAAGGACGGTGTGCTGACCGAGCTGATCGGCATGATGTTCAGCAGGCAGTTCGGCGCGGTAAGGCCGCTGGCGGCAAACGCCCCCTCGCCGGTGTACCTCTACGCGGTGGAAACGGCTTTGCAGCTGGCGATGACCGAGCTGAGCGAGAATCTGCGGGATATCTATGTGGAAGCGTACACCTTCCCCGCCACGGCGGAGATCATCCACCGCAGCACCACGGCCGAGCTGCAGGCGGCGTTCGGCGCGTATCTGCCCGGGTGCGCCGAGTGCGATTTCTACGAGATGGAGCTGGGCACGGCTGGCATGATGCGCGGCTACATGGCACGGCGGTGCGACCCCTACTTTACGTTGGAGCGCAAAATACGGCGGTTCCTGAGCATGAGCCTGAGTGCGCTGCAGGTCCCCGCGCAGGAGCGCGAGCAGGTCATCGCTTTTGTGGCGGAGATCGATATGCTTGCCCAGGCGCGGAAGGTGGTAGATGCCGTGCTTGCATCGCTGTCCGTGCAGTTTGATCTGAAAGGATAACAAGGTTTGATGACAAGGAGGGAGCAACATGAAAAAATGGCTGATCGGGTGCTTGACGGTGCTGGCAATGGTGTGCCTGATACCGGGGATCGTGTTAAAAGCGGCGGCAGAAACAACCACGGTGCGCTGCAAATACTGTGGGAGTGTGGAGACACGTGAGGTCCGCGGATACAGAAAATATGATTCGACCTCTCATAGGGTTTATATAACTGAATGCCAGAACTGCCACAACGATGGCAATGTTACGTATTTAACGGTACATACCGGCGGTACCCAAGGTCCCACCTGCACCGAGGGCAAAATCTGTGAAAAATGCGGCGCGGAATACGGCATTCTCGGTCACGACTGGGGCGCGTGGACGCCTAACGGCAACGGCACGCACACCGGCAGCTGCACGCGCTGCTCCGAAGTTAAGACCGCAAGCTGTACCGGTGGCACAGCAACCTGCACCGCCAAAGCGGTCTGCGTGGAGTGTGGTGGGGAATACGGCGTTCTCGGTCACGACTGGGACGCGTGGACGTCTAACGGCGACGGCACGCACACCCGCAGCTGCACGCGCTGCAACGCAGAAGAGACCGAAAGCTGCAGCGGCGGCACCGGAACGTTCACCTGCATCACAGGAAAAATCTGTGAAAAATGCGGCGCGGAATACGGCATTCTCGGTCACGACTGGGGCACGTGGACGTCCATTAGCAACATGAATATGCACGGCCACAGATGCAATCGCTGCAACCGCTATGAGACCGCATACTGTACCGGTGGCACAGCAACCTGCAGCGCCGAAGCGGTCTGCGTGGAGTGTGGTGGGGCATACGGCGAAAAAGACTCAAATAACCATGATCTGGTGCAGCACGCAGCAAAAGCCCCCACCTGCACGGAAAAGGGCTGGAACGCTTACGAAACCTGCTCCCGCTGCGACTATACCACCTATGCGGAGCTGCCCGCACAGCATGATCTGGAGCAGCACGCAGCGCAAGCCCCCACCTGTACGGAAAAGGGCTGGGATGCTTACGAAGCCTGCAAAAACTGCAACTATACCACCCGCAAAGAGCTGCCCGCACAGCATGATTTGGAGCAGCACGCAGCAAAAGCCGCCACCTGCACGGAAAAGGGCTGGAACGCTTACGAAACCTGCTCCCGCTGCAACTATACCACCTATGCGGAGCTGCCCGCGCTGAACCATGATCTGGTGAATCACGATGCGCAAGCCCCCACCTGTACGGAAATCGGCTGGAACGCTTACAAAACCTGCTCCCGCTGCGACCATACCACCTATGCGGAACTGCCCGCGCTGAACCATGATCTGGTAAATCACGACGCAAAAGCCCCCACCTGTACGGAAAAGGGCTGGGATGCTTACGACACCTGTTCTCGTTGTGACTATACCACCTATGCGGAGCTGCCCGCGCTGAACCATGCTCTGGTGCATCACGAAGCAAAAGCCCCCACCTGCACGGAAATTGGCTGGGATGCTTACAAAACCTGCTCTCGTTGTGACTATACCACCTATGCGGAACTGCCCGCACTGAACCATGATTATCAGGCTGTTACCGTAGAGCCTACCTGTGAAACAGACGGCTATACTGTTTTTACCTGCTCCCGCTGCAAAGACAGCTACACCGCAGACCCGACCGATAAGCTGGGACACCAGTTCGGTGCATGGTCCCCGAACGGAACCGGCTCTCAGAGCGCCGATTGTCTGCGGCAGGGCTGCGCGCACACCGGCAGTACCGATTGCCGGAAGTTTACTTTCCGCACTGCGGAAGGCGAAACGCTGACCTTCTGCCCCGTGTGCGGGCAGGCAGAAAACGCCGCGCAGCTGGAAATGATCGATGCCGCAACGGCATGGACTATCAGCGGCAGCCTTTCTGCGGAGGATGTGACCGCACGGACGAATGGGGAATACCTGAGTGTGGCATTTGAGACTGCCGGCAGCCTGACGCAGCCCACCGGCCTGGTAAGGCTTGCGCTGCCCGCCGGACTGCTGGAAGGCAAAAAGCTTGTGCGCATTGCCCCGGACGGCACGCAGACCGAGCTGCCTTTTGAAGCAAAGAACGGCAAACTCATCTTTACGCTGGATTTTGCAAACAGCGAGCTTCCCGTAATGCTCTTCCGCCTGCTCCCCCAGACCGCCGCCCTCTGAGCGCTTTTACAGCGCACAAACGATAGACCGCAAAATGCCCGCCCACCTGTGGGAAACCACGGTGGGCGGGCATTCTTTTATATTATGGTTATGTGCGTTTTGCCCTCAGCCGCACACGCTGCCATCCGGGGCAAAGAACTGCACGTGCTTTTGCCACTGGGTAGGGCTGATGGTGCGGCGGTAGCAGTCGGTCAGGGCTTCCACTGCAGTCTCCGGGGCAAGGGACGCGCAGCCCGGGCAGTCCAGCACCAGAATGCGGAACCACGCGTCAAAAAGATGCTCGGTGTAGTGGGTGTCCCACGCGCCGCAGCGGGCGTAAAAGCCCAGCCGCCGCACTGCCATGGCTGCGTCCTCGGCCTTTTCCGGCATCTCGGCTTCAATTAAAATGGCCTCGGCGGCGTCCTCGTGGGCGGGCAGCTGCGCCAGCAGCTGCGCCCCAATGCCGTGGGCGCGGTAGGCGGGCACTACGGCAAAATAATCCAGCTGGCTCATCCGGCAGCCCTCGGGACGCACCATCAGCAGATAGGCGGCAAGGGTGTCCCCGTCAAACACGCCCCATGTGTGGGCAGTGCCATCCGCTTCGCTGTTCAGGATCATGCTCAGGGGCTTCAGCTCCCCGGCAGGAAAGTCCCGGCGCATCTCGTTCAGATACACATCGGTCAGCTCCGGGCCGGTGAGCAGCCGCCAGATAAACGCAGGCTCTCTCATACGATCCGGTTTCCTTTCTGGATGACAGCCTTGATGTTCAGCTCCTTGTCCGCAAGGATCACGTTGCCGTAGCGTCCGGCGGCAAGGCTGCCGTAGTCGTTGTCCACGCCAATGCTCTTGGCGGGGGTCTCGCTGGCGGCGCGGACGGCGCTTTCCAGCGGCACGTTCATCTCCAGCACGGCGCGCTTCATGCAGTCGTACAGACAGGTGTTGCTGCCCGCAATGGTGTCCGGGTGCTCGGTCAGGGTGGCGCGGGGTCCCTTGACCGTGATGGCCTGTCCGCCTAGACTGTATTGGCCGTCCGGCAGGCCGCAGGACATGGCACTGTCCGCGATCAGGCAGACGCGGTCGTCCCCGAAGGTGTTGAAGGTGAACCGCACCATGGCGGGGTGAATATGCACGTTATCGGTGATGAGCTCCACCTCGGCATCGTGCTCCATGGCTGCAATGATAGGGCCGGGCGCACGGTGGGTGATGCCGGGCATGGCATTGTACAAGTGGGTCATGTGGGTGGCACCGGCTTCAAAGGCCTTGACGGCGGTGTCGTAGTCGGTGCAGGTGTGGGCGATGGAGATGCGCACCTCGTTATGGCACTCCTTGATAAAGTCCAGATTGCCCGGCTCTTCGGGTGCAACGTCCACCAGCTTGATCAGACCGCCCGCACGCTTCTGCAAACGGCGGAACATGGCGGCGTCTGCGCCCTGCACATACTCCGGGTTCTGTGCGCCCACCTTTTTGGGGCTGATGAAGGGGCCCTCCATGTTGATGCCCACAAGGTCGGCACCCTTGCCGTTTTTATGGGCGGCAGCGGCGTCCATTACCTTGTTCAGGATCTCCTCGGGGTAGGTCATGGTGGCGGGGCAGATGGCCAGCACGCCCTTGCTGGCCTCAAAATCCGCCAGCGTCTGGATGGCCTCCTCGGTGCCGTCGCAGAAATCCTTGCCCATCGCCCCGTGGAAGTGGATATCCACAAGGCCCGGCAGGGCGTACAGCCCCTCGGCGTCCAGCACCTCTTCGCCCTCTTCCGGGGCGGCAAAGGGCACGATGCGGCCATCGCGGATGATGATGGTGCCGCGCTCAAAGGTGTGGCGCGGGGTATAGACCAGTGCATTCTGAAGGATCATACAAAACACCTCGTTCTTTCCTTGAAGCCGTTTTCATAAGCATTGCACACCGCTTACGAAAACAGCTTTTTGCTTTTCACCCAGTATAGCACGCCGGGTGTTTTTTCAAAAGTCCTTTTGTGTGAACATTGTACCGCCGTGCATAAAAAGCGGGCCGCCGGGAGGGGGCGCTGTGCACCCCGCCCCCGGCGGCCCGGTTCATACTGCAAAATCAACCAGACTTTTGCAGCTCATTCTTTTCAGAAGTGCAGGATCACAGCATCTTCTTCAGCTCGTCGTACACGAACTGCACCTTGGTGCCGATGATGACCTGGCAAGCGTTCTTGCTGGGACGGATAACACCGGCAGCACCGGCAGCCTTGACAGCCTTCTCGTCGACCTTGGCGTTATCCTTCACCTCAAAACGCAGACGGGTTGCGCAGTAACCAACGTCCTTCACGTTCTCCTTGCCGCCGACAGCAGCCAGAACAGCAGAAGCAACTTCGGTGTAGTTGTTGTTGGCCAGAACGACCTTCTTCTCAGCTTCCTCGTCGTCATCCTCACGGCCGGGGGTCTTCAGGTCGAACTTGGTGATGGCGAAGTAGAACACGAAGTAGAACACCAGGAATGCTGCGATGCCCAGAGGAATGATCATCCAGGTCTTAGCAGCTGCGGGCAGGGATGCAGAGAAGATCAGGTCGGTAGCACCTGCGGAGAAGCAGAAGCCAGCACGGAAACCGGTGTAGTAGGTGATGATGGTGAAGATGCCGTACAGAGCGGAGTACACAACGTACAGCGGGAAGCACAGGAACATGAAGCCGAACTCGAAGGGCTCGGTAACGCCGCAGACGAATGCGCAGATTGCAGCGGACAGAACCAGACCAATAGCGGCCTTTTTGTTCTTAGCGGTCTTGACCATAGCCAGAGCAGCGCCCATGATACCGAACATCATGCAGGGGAAGAAGCCGGACATGTACATACCAAGGCTCCAGTCCACATCAGCGGAGGTCTCGCCAGCCCAGAAGTGGCTCAGGTCGCCCAGACCGATGGTATCGAACCAGAACACGTTGTTCAGAGCGTGGTGCAGGCCGGTGGGGATGAGCAGACGGTTCAGGAAGGCGTAGATGCCGGCGCCGATGCCGTCCATGCCGGCGATGCCCTTGCCCAGAGCGACCAGTGCGTCGAAGATGACGGGCCAGACGAACAGCAGAACAACGGACACCAGAATGGAGATCAGACCGGTAGCGATCGCAACGAAGCGCTTGCCGGAGAAGAATGCCAGCCAGTCAGGCAGCTGGGTATTCTTGAACTTGTTGTAGCAGGCAGCACCCACAACAGCGGCCAGAATGCCGATGAAGGAGTTGCCGGCGACCTTCTGGAAGGCAATGTAGGTAGCGGTGCCCTCTTCCAGGGTGCGCACCATGCCGACCACGCCGGGGCTCAGCAGCTGCTGCATCATCAGGTAGCTGACCAGACCGGCCAGACCTGCGGTACCGTCGTTGTCAGCCAGGCCGACAGCGGCACCAATGGCAAACAGCCATGCCATGTTATCGATCAGAGCGCCGCCTGCCTTGACCAGCAGGAAGCCGACGGTGTAAGCTGCACCGGAGGTTGCAGCACCGGGAACGCCCATAACGCCCGGAGCGAGGGCATAACCAAGACCCATCAGGATGCCGCAGATCGGCAGCACAGCGACGGGAAGCATCAGCGCTTTGCCCAGTTTCTGGAGATACTTCATCATAAGACACATTCCTCCTTAAAGAATGTTTGTGTTTACAGACAGTCTCTGGTTGCAGGCTGTCCATAGTTCCGTAACAGAATAGTAACATATTTTTGCAAAAAAAGAAAGTGGTTTTTTCTTTTTTCTATTAAAATGCACCAAAAGTCCTTGTTTAACGGTACGCTTGTCAGTATTTTTTGTTTTTTCTGCACGCGTTCTGATTTAAGTGCTGAAAAATCTTTTCTTTTTATGTCTATTTTGTCCAAATGCTTGCATCCCAGCGCAGAATCGGGTACTATACAGATAAGAGAACTTTTTTCCATCTGCCCCGCCGGGCGGCATGGATACAACGTAAAAGGAGAATGCCTTATGGAATGGACCGATATCCGCCTGACTGTGGCCAAGGCTGATGCCGAAAACGCCGAAGCCGTTGCTACCCTGATCGCCGAGGGCGGCATCTACATCGAGGATTACAGCGACATCGAGCAGCAGGTGGCCGAGATCGCCCACGTGGATCTGATCGAGCAGGAGCTGCTGGACAAGCCCCGGGATACCGTGATCATCCATCTGTATCTGGAGCCGGGCGCTTCTCAGGTGGAAACGCTGGCGCTTATCGCCGCCCGCATGGAAGCCGCCGGCATCCCCTACACCGTGGAGACCGAGGGCGTGGAGCAGGAGGACTGGCAGAACGGCTGGCGCAAATACTACCACCCCATGGAGATCGGCAGCCGTCTGGCTGTGGTGCCCTCGTGGCAGCAGTACGACACCGACCGGGTCAAGCTGATCCTTGACCCCGGCCTTGCCTTCGGCACCGGCGGTCACGAGACCACCAGCCTTTGCCTTGAAGCGCTGGACGAGCAGGTGCGCGGCGGCGAGCGGGTGCTGGATATCGGCACCGGCAGCGGCATCCTTGCCATTGCCGCCCTCAAGCTGGGCGCTGCCAGCGCCGAGGGCGTGGACATCGACCCTGTGGCGGTGCGCACCGCCGGGGAGAACGCTGCGCTGAACGGCGTGCAGGATAAGCTCACCGTGCTGGTGGGCGACCTGTCCGATAAAGCCAGCGGCACTTATGACATCATCACCGCCAACATCGTGGCAAACGCCATCCTCAGCCTTGCACCCGCCGTGCCCGGCCTGATGGCGGAGGGTGCCACCTTTATTGCCAGCGGCATCATCGACAGCCGCAAGGACGAGGTGATCGCCGGGCTGGAAAAGGCTGGGCTTGCCATTGTGGAAGTGAAGGAAAAGCGCGGCTGGGAGTGCATCGTCTGCAAAAAGGCCTGATATCCATACATTATGAGAAGGAGCGCACAGTATGCCGCACCGCTACTTTACCACCGAGATCTCTGACGGCACCGCCACCCTGCGGGGTGCGGATGCCCATCACCTTGCCCGGGTGATGCGGGCAAAGCCGGGGGATACCGTCATCCTCTGCGACGGCAGCGCCGTAGAGTACACCGCCACCATCACCGGCTTTGGAGAGGACAGGGTAGACTTTGCCGTAGAGCCGGGCTACCCCAGCGCCGCCGAGCCTACCGTGGAGGTAACTTTGCTGGCGGGCTACCCCAAGCAGGATAAGCTGGAACAGATCATCAAGCACGGGGTGGAGCTGGGCGCGGCCCACATCGTGCCCTTTTTCAGCCGCTACTGCGTGGCCGCCCCCAAAAAAGAGGAGCAGAAGAACGAGCGCTACAACCGCATTGCGCTGGAAGCCGCCAAGCAGTGCGGCCGGGGCGTTCTGCCGGACGTAGCCCTGCCGCTGCCAAACTTCGGGGCGGTGTGCCGCAGCTTTGACCAGTACGATCTGGTGCTGTTCTGCTACGAGTGCGGCGGCGCACCCCTGCGCCAGCTGCTGGCCGAAGCAAAGCCCGCCGACGGGAAGAAGCTGCGCCTTGCCATCGTTACCGGCGCAGAGGGCGGCTTTGCCGCCGAGGAAGCCGAAATGGCTGCCAAGGCCGGGGCAAAAACGGTAGGCCTTGGCCCCCGCATCCTCCGCTGCGAGACCGCCCCGCTGGCGGTGCTCTCCGCCGTCATGACCCTGACGGGGAATCTGGAGTAAAAAACACAATATCAAAGAGGCTGCTGCACAAAGATTTGTGCAGCAGCCTCTTATTATTTCACATTATATTACGTTTTGTAAATGCTTTCAGCTGTTTTCCCCTGCATCCGGGTGGGCATCGGTGTCCAGCAGGGCTTGCTTTACCTTGAGCAGGTTCTGGGGGCTTACCGAGAAGCTGCGCAGACCAAGGTGCAGGTACTGCGCCGTGTTGGCGGGGTTGCCCACGGCAAGGCCGCAGATGGTCACCGGGACGTGGTGCGCGCTGGCGGCATCCATCACCATGGTGATCAGCTTTTTCATGGCCGGGCTGGCGGGGCGGTAGTAGTGCTCTGCGCTGGCAAGCTCCCGGTCGGCGGCGTGGGTGTACTGGGTCAGGTCGTTGGTGCCGATGACCAGAAAATCGCAGCCGTGGGCTATAAAGTCTTCCACGGTCAGGCAGGCGGCGGGGATGCTCAGCATCACGCCGAACTGGGTGTTCTCGTTAAAGGGCACGCCCCGCTCCCGCAGACTCTGGCGGCAGTGCTCCACGATGCTCATGGCGGCGTCCCAGTCCTCCACCTCGGTCACCATGGGGAACATCACCCGCAGCGGGCCCCGGGCGGCTGCGCGCAGCAAAGCGCAGATCTGGGTCTGGAACTGCTGGGGCTGGCGCAGGCTGTTGCGGATGCCGCGCAGACCGAGTTTGGAGGACTGCGGCCCCTGATTGGCATCGGCCACGGTGCGGTCGGAGCCAAAGTCGAAGGTGCGCACGGTCACCGGGCAGCCGTTTGCCGCTGCCAGACAGGAGCAATAGAAAAAGTACTGCTCCTGCTCGTCCAGAATGCGCCCGGGCAGCATCATGTAGCCGCTGCGCAGCAGCCCAACGCCCTTTGCACCGGACTGCATGGCGGTGTCGATATCCTCCGGGCCGAAGCAGTTGGCCAGCAGCTCAAAGGGTTCGCCGTCCCTTGTCTCATCCGGCAGGCTGTGCAGCTGCTTCATCTCCGCGTCCTCGCGCTGGAGCTGGCAGATGCTGGCTTCTGCCTGCTGGCGGGCGACGGCGTCCGGGTCGAGGATGCAGTTGCCGTTGGTTGCATCCAGAATGACGGTGCGTCCGTCGCAGTCGTCCAGAAAATCCTTGCCCACCTGCACGATACCCGGGATGTTCATTGCCCGGGCAATGATGGCGGCATGGCTCTGGCCGCTGCCCTCTGCGGTGATGACGCCCAAGATCATGCCGGAGGGCACGCTGAACAGGTCGGTGGGCATCAGCCGGTCGGCGGCAAGGATCACCGGATGATCCAGCGCCAGCCACACCCGGGGGCGGTTGGTCAGGATATTGATCACCCGGCGGGTGGCGTCCAGAATATCCACGCTGCGCAGCTGCATATAGGGGTTATCCTTCATGTTGGCAAGCTGGTCGGCGTAGCGCTGCCCCACCTGATGCATCGCCGCCGAAGCGCTGATGCCCGCATTGATGCAAAAGCGCACCTCGTTCATCATGCCCTCGTCGTCCAGCATCATGCTCTGGAACAAAAAGATGGCCTGCTCGGTGGGCGCGGCGCGCTCCGCCATGGAGTCCAGCTCATTCTGCGCCGTGTGCACGGCGTTTGCCAGCAGCCGCAGCTCCCGCTCCGGGTTGAAAGGGCCGTGGCTGAAGGTCTCCACATGATGTTCCAGTCGGCTCACCTGTCCCAGCACCAACCCCGGGGAAGCGGATACGCCTTTATAAACCTTCATCTTCTGTCACCTCCGGCAAAGCCGATGCGGTCAAAGTGCGCCACACCAGCGCCTGTAAGAATGTATTGGGCAGCAACGCGGCCAGCGCTGCCTGCCCAGGGGTGCTGCTGCCCGTAAACAGCGGGGCAAAGCTTTCCATGCGGTCTTTGTCGCACGCCGCCAGAAACGCCTGGGCCAGCGTCCGGGTGGTATAAAAGTGGGTGGGGTCTACCCCGGCGTCCTCGGCGGCGGCTTCCAGCGGGGCAAGCTGGGCGTCCTTCATCCGTGCCAGCAGCAAAGCGGCATCTGCGGTCAGGGTGACGGGGTACTTCTCCCGCACCTCCTTCTGCACCGCGTCAAAGGCGGCACGGAAGGCTTCGGCATCGGCGCTGCTGTCCGCACCGCTGTCCACCGCGTAGGCACAGCCCCGGATGCGGCCAAAGGCGCGCAGGGTGTCGTAATAGCCCAGCTCCATGTTGCGCTTGGCGGTGTCAGGGTCGAAGTGCAGGATATCGCCCAGTTCCCAGTAGCTGCGGATCATGGTGGTGGGCAGACCGGTCAGGTTGGGGCGGGTGATGCCCACGCCCTCAAGGTCCACACAGACCAGCTCCTCTGCACCCATGGTCTTGGCAAGGCCGGTGGGCATATTATCGCTGTACCCGCCGTCCAGAAACTTTACCCCGTCGATCTGCCGCGCCCGCAGGGCGGGGAAGCAGGCCGCCGAAGCCATCAGGTAGTCCCGTACCTGCCCGGCGGGGATATCCTCCAACGTCAACTCCCGGGGGCGCAGCCCCCGCTGCTCCACCGTCACGATGCCGAACCGGATGGGCGCTGCCCGCAGCGCGTCCTCGTCCAGCACCCGCTCCACGATCTCCTCCAGCGGGGTCACGTCCATGCCGCCTTCCTTTACCACCCGGCGCAGAAACTGGTGCAGGGCGGAAAGGTCGGCGTTTTCCTCCGGCAGCTCCATCACATCCCGGCTGCGGATGGTCAGCCACATATCCCGGGCAGTCTCGTACAGATCCAGCACGAACATGGCGCCGTTCAGCCCGCCCACGCTGGTGCCAGTGATGATCTGCGGGTGCCAGTCCAGCTCCATCAAAGCCCGCCAGACGCCCACCTGATAGCTGCCGCGCGCGCCGCCGCCTGCCAGCACCAGCGCCTTTTGCGTGGGATCTCTGCGTTCCATATCAAACCCTCCCGTGCACGTTCCCGGTATTTTCTAAAATTGTCATAATTATACCATACTTTCGGATAAAATTCTCCCGAATTTTCAGAGATCATGCCTTTTTCCTGTGAAAGTTTCGTGCTATACTAGCCAGAGACGTGTATCACTGCGGCCCGGAGGGGCGCACAACAGGAGGAAAGTATGCACTGCAAACAATGGATCTTTGATATGGACGGTACCCTGACCGACAGCATGGTGGTGGTATGGGAGGGTGCCCCGGAGGCGCTGCTGGCGCGCTTTGGCCGCACCCCGAAGGCAGACCTGCACGAGACCCTGCTGACCATGGGCATGGAGGACGGCGCACAGTACCTTATCCGGGAATATGCGCTGCCGCTGGACAGGAACGGCTATCTGGACGTGATGCGCGAGGTGATCGCCCAATTGTACGAGAAGGTGGAACTGAAGCCCGGCGTGCGGGACACCCTTGCCCGGCTGCGGGCCGAGGGCGCGCGGATGTGCATTTGCTCCAACACATGGAGCAGCCAGTGCCGCGCCGTGCTGACCCGCCTTGGCATCGACGAATACTTTGATTTTTACATCGAAGCACGGGGCGCGATGAGCAAAAGCAGCCCCGCCCCCTTTATGGAGGCGCTGCACCGCCTTGGCGGCACAAGCCCTGCCGGGTGCGCCGTGTGCGAGGACGCCATTTACGCCGCCCAGACTGCCCACGATGCCGGCTTCTATCTGGTGGGCATTCAGGACGTCTCCAGCGCCGCCGATGCCCCTGCTCTGCGCCGGGTATGCGACCAGTTCCTGCCGGACTGGACCGCGCTGGACTGGGCGCAGGTGTAATATTTCCCAGCGCAGCGCTCTTGTAATCCGGGCGGCGCAGGAGTATGATAATAATAATACTCAAATCCTGTCGTGAAAAAGGAGGCCCTGTCATGACGAATCCGCTCGTCAGCATCATCGTGCCCGTGTACAACGCCCAGAAGGGGCTTTCCCGCTGTCTGGAAAGCATCTGCAGCCAGACCTATCAGGAGCTGGAGATCATCGTGCTGAATGATGGCTCTACGGACGACAGCCTTGCCATCTGCGAGCAGTTCCGGGCAAAGGATCCCCGTCTCGTGGTGGTGGATAAGGAGAACGAGGGCGTTTCCCGCACGCGGAACGCCGGGCTTGCCCTTGCGCAGGGCGACTATATCCAGTTTGCGGACAGCGATGATGTTCTGGACCCCGATTACACCCAGAAACTTGTGCAGGCCGCCTTGCAGCACAGCGCGGATCTGGTGATCGCCCCGTACTGGATGGTGATCCCCTCCAACTCCAGCAAGACCGGGCACGCGCTGGAAACATTGCAGGAATCGCTGGGCATCGAGCCGGAAGCGCCCAAGATCGAGGTGCACAAATACGGCTTTCTGCCGCAGGGCGTTTACAGCCGGGAGGACTACGCCCGCCGCCTGATGCAGCAGCCCGCCTCCTTTTACTACGGCGTGCTGTGGAACAAACTCTACCGCCGGGAGATCATCGCGGAAAACCAGCTTGGCTTTGCGCCCGATGTCCATTGGGCGGAGGATCTGCTCTTCAACATGGGGTATCTCGAACACGCGGAGGTGTTCGTTTCCATCCCCGATGCCGGGTATCACTATATCCAGAACCCCAAAAGCATCTGCCACACCCAGATCGACCTGCGCGGGATCGTGGAGAACAAAACGCAGGTCTTTCAGCTGTTCAAGGAGGTGTACACCCGCCTTGGACTGTACGAGGAGCTGCAGCCCCAGATCTACAAATTCCTGTTCGCCTTTTCGGAAAGCGGTGTGCCCTCGGACAGCCTGCAGGGCGCTTTGCTGGATGCCGTGTCCCGCCTGAACGATGCCTCTGTCCAGCCCGAGCCCTCCCGCAAAAAGCCCCGGCGAAAGCCCAAAAAGCACGCCCGCCGCAAAAAGCCCCGGGATAAGACAGAATAAGCCATTTACAGCCGGGACGCTTTGAACGACCGTAAATGCCGTTTGCCTTTACGGCCTTTCCCGTGAAAAGGCAATTATATCGTCAAGCAAAAAAGCCGCCGCACAAACACTGTGCAGCGGCTTTTGCTTTTATCCCAACCGGGCGCAGAAGGCTTCCCGGACGGCGGTTTCCCGTCCGCGGGGGATGGGAATGCGTGCCCCGCTGCGCATCCGTACCTCGCCGGGGGAAAGCAGCTGCACTGCTTCCAGATTGACCACATAGGAGCGGTGCGGCTGCACAAAGCGTCCGTCTGCCAATAGCGGCTGCGCCACGGCGGAAAAGGGCACCCGCAGCGAGAGGGAAGCCACATCCTCCCCGGTGGTCAGGTGGAAGTGCACGATATGGTGGGTGCACTCCAGATATTCAAGCTCGGCATAGGCCAGCGCCCGCACGCCGTCTGCGGTGGTCACGGTAAGGGTGGGGCCGTATTCCGGCTCCACCGCCCGCTTGAGCAGGGCAGAGATCTCCGTCTGGTGCACCGGCTGCAGCAGATACTGCATGGCGTCCACCCGGTAGGCGCTGTATGCGTGGGCCGGGGTGCGCGCCACAAAGGCCAGTGGGGTGCGGCGGCCCCGGCGGCGCAGCTCCGCCGCCGCTGTAAGCCCTTCGGGCCGGGCTACCGCCGCAAGCTCGATAAGGTACAGTTCGTACCGCAGCCCGGCGGCATCCTGCTGCAAAAGCGCATCCGGGCCTTGCAGCTGCTCCACGATGCAGGCGTCCTCCCGTCGGGCGAAGAACTCCATGCACTGGTGCTCCAGCCTGCTGCGCAGCGCCCCGTCCGGGCTGCATATCGCAATGTGAAAGATCATGGTTCGGTTTCCTTTGCGGGGTAGACGATCTACCGCAATTTTCAAAAACAATGTCTGTCAAAACGGAACGTGTCCGCAGCTCAGTGGGCGCTTGTGACAGGCTTGAACTCAACCTGAAGGATCATTCCCATGCCTGCCGCCAGACGCTGCAAGGTCTTGATGGAAGGGTTGCCGCCGCCTGTTTCGAATTTGCTGATGTCGGATTGAGAGATGCCGGTTTTTTCTGCCAGCTGCTGCTGCGTCATGCCGGTGCGTTTGCGTGCATCGATCATGGCCTGAACCAGTGCGCGTTCCGGCTGCAAAGCGTCCCATTCAGCCTTGAACTCCGGGTCCTCAAGCTGTTCATCAAGGAATTTTCTAAAATCACTCATGAGAGACTCTCCTTTCGCTCTATGTATTCCGCACGGTATTTTTTCGCGGTCGCTATCTCAGCGCGGGGTGTTTTCTGGGTTTTCTTTGTGAATCCGTTTGTAAGGACGATTTTCTTTCCTACAAAAAAGAAGTACAGCACGCGCGTGATGTCCGACCCCTGCTTTGCCCGGAGCTCAAAGATCCCGTCCTCAAGATGCTTTGAATAGGGCTCTCTGAGCTGGGGACCGTTTTCTTCCAGCAGGTCGAGTTCCACCAAAAGCTTTGCCCGCATCTTTTTGTCAAGGGAGAGCAAAAACTCTTTTACCGGGCAATCGCCATTCTCCCTTATGAAGAAGTCAACATCATATCCCCGCATTTTTACATCCTCACACCGAATCTTTCTATCTATATTTTATCGGATAAAACCGATAATGTCAAGGAACGTTTTGCCGTAAAGAGATATTTTACAAAAAAACGGTCTGAACCCTGTGCCATATAGGATTCAGACCGTTCGGATTTTTTATAGCAGTTTACACTTCAACGCACAAGCGGCAGCTGCTTTCAGCAGCCGATGGCGGCGCACTTCTCAGCCAGCCATGCGCGCTCGTCCTCGGTCAGGCGGGGTGCCAGCTGCTCGAACACCTTGCGGTGGTAATCGTTCAGCCATGCGACCTGCTCCTTGTCCAGCACGCCGGGCACGATGGGAGAGGTGGCAATGGGCACAAAGGTGAGGGGACGGAAGGCAAGGAAGGTGCCGTACTGGTTGTCGGCCTTGTGGTAGCACTCGATCTCGTTCTCGATGCGGATGCCCACCTCGCCGGCTTCGTACACGCCGGGCTCGTCGGTGACGATCATGCCCGGGCGCATCAGGGTGGTGTTGCGGCCGTTCAAAGCGTGGGGACCCTCATGGACGTTGCCCACAAAGCTGACGCTGTGGCCGGTGCCGCAGCGGTAGTTGATGAGGTGGCGCCACAGCGGCTCGCGGGCGATGGTGTCCAGCATATGGCAGTCGCAGTAATCCAGCCAGACGGCCTTGGCGATGTCGATGTGGCACTGCAGCGTCCAAGTATAGAACAGCCGCTCGTCCTCGGTCAGCTCGCCCAGCGGGTAAGTGCGGGTGATGTCGGTGGTGCCGTCCATGTAGGTAGCGCCGCTGTCCACCAGCAAAAAGCCCTTGCGCTGCAAGACGGCGTGATCCTCCGGGGTGGCGTGGTAGTGCATCATGGCTGCGTTGCCGCCGTAGGCTGCAATGGTACCAAAGCTTTCCACAAGGAACTTGTCGTCCGCACTGCGGTACTTGTGCAAGATCTCGTCCACGGTCAGCTCGGTCAGCGTTTCCCCGGTAGCCAGACGGTTTTCCAGCTCGATCTGGAACCGCACCATGGCAACGGCGTCCCGCAGATGGGACTCGCGCAGGTGTGCCAGCTCCACCTCGTTCTTCACGCCCTTCATGGCCAGCAGGGGGTCGGCGGCGTCCTTCACGGTCAGGGCGGGGTTGTTTTCCAACACCTGATACACGGCGTAGTTCACGGTGGCGCTCTCGGCCAGCACAGTCTGCGGCTCGGTCTCGGCGGCCATCACGTCCAGAATGCTGTCGTAGTCGGCCAGCGTCACGCCGTTGGCTTCCAGCTCTGCCTTTGCCTCCGGGGTGACCCGTGCCTGATTGATGAACAGCACGGCACGGCTGGGGGTAACATAGCAGTAGGCCATGGCGTAGGGGGTGCACTCGATATCCATGGCGCGCAGGTTCAAAAGCCAAGCCAGATTATCCAGCTTGCCAACCAGCTGGGCGGTGCAGCCCTGCTCCTTCAGCTTTGCGCGCAGCTGCTCCAGCTTTTCTGCCGGGGAGAAGCCTGCGTACTCCTTGGGTAAGATCCATGCCGGGGTAGCCGGGCGGGCAGGGCGTCCCTCCACCCACAGCTCGTCCTCCAGGAACAGGGTCTTGATGCTGCCGTGCTTGGACTCCAGCTCCTTTTTCAGGTTGTTGACCAGCGCACAGTTGGCGGTCAGACCGCACAGACCCAGCGTGCCGCCCTCGGGCAGCACCTTGCCGCAGTATTCCTCGGCGGTGGGCACGCCCGGCTCGCCCATGCGCATCAGCTGGATCTCGGTGCCGGCGATCTCTTTCTCTGCCTGCACAAAGTACCGGCCGTCTGCCCAGACGGCGCTCTCGGTCATAGTGACCACAAAGTTGGAGTTCTCACCGTGGAAGCCGGAAAAGTAGGTCAGGGAGGTGTAGTGGTCGGGCAGATACTCGCTGGAATGCGGGTCGCCCACCGGGATCAGATAGACGTCCACGCCGTTTGCCTTCATAGCGGCACGCAGCGCGGCCAGACGCTCGGGAACTGTGTTCATACTCATAACAAAAGCCCTCTTTCTGTCATTTGCCGGAAAAACGTCCGGCGGCGATGGTTTGCTGCTGCTATTGTATCATTCTGCGGGGAAGAATGCAATGCAGGGGAGGGTTTAGGAGCGAACTCCCCCAGTCGCCTACGGCGACAGCCCCCTCTGAGATGGGGCCTTTGGCATAGCGGTACAGTTTCCGGCTAAAGCGCAAAGTTTGCGGGCACGCCAGAGGCTCCCTCCCAGAGGGAGCTGGCAAAACCGTCAGGTTTTGACTGAGGGAGTTCGTCCCCGCCCCAAAACGCCGTCAATTTGCAAAAAAAGTTACAAATTTTTCTTGAAAAAGGCCGGTTTCCCATTGACAGCCTTGTTATAATAGAGGTGTAGTATTTTTATGGGTCAGCACTCTGCGGCCCTTTGCGCTAACAATTGCGAATATTGCGATAAAAAGAAAGAGGCATTTGGAACATGACTAAAATCGATATCTTCTCCGGCTTCCTTGGCGCCGGCAAAACCACCCTGATCAAAAAGCTGATCACCGAAGCCTTTGCAGGCCAGCAGGTGGTGCTGATCGAGAACGAGTTCGGCGAGATCGGCATTGACGGCGGTTTCCTGAAGGAAAGCGGCATCCAGATCAACGAGCTGAACGCCGGCTGCATCTGCTGCTCTCTGGTGGGCGATTTCCGCACCGCTCTGCAGCAGGTGGTGGAGCAGTACCACCCCGACCGCATCGTCATCGAGCCCTCGGGCGTGGGCAAGCTGAGTGATGTGACCCGCGCCGTGGAGGGCGTGGCAGAGCATCTGGACGTGCAGCTGAACAGCTTTGTCACCGTGGCCGATGTGAACAAGGTCAAGATGTATATGAAGAACTTCGGCGAGTTCTACGATGACCAGATCAGCCATGCAAGCTGCATCCTGCTCAGCCGCACCCAGACCGCCAGCGAGGAAAAGATCGCCGCTGCCGTGGCAATGCTGCGCGAAAAGAACCCCACCGCCACCATCGTGACCACCGCATGGGATCACCTGACCGGTGAGCAGATCTTGAAGGCCATGTCCACCAAGGACGACTTCAAGGCCGAGCTGATCGCCATGGCTGCCAAGGCCAACGAGGAGCACGCCCACGAGGACGAGGAAGAAGAGCACGAGCATCACCATCATCACTACGATGAGAACGGTGTGTGCAGCTGCGGCCATCATCATGACCATGACGACGATGACGACGATGACGACGATGAGGATGAGCACGAGCATCATCACCACGACCACGACGAGCACGATCATGATGACCATTGCTGCTGCGGTCACCACCACGATCATGACCATGACGAGGATGATGACGAGCACGAGCATGAGCATCATCACCATGATCATGATGAACATGACCACGAGCACGGCGACCACTGCTGCTGCGGTCATCATCATCACGACCACCACGCCGATGAAGTGTTCACCAGCTGGGGCGTGGAGACTGCCCGCAAGTTCACCAAGGCTGAAGTGGAGCACGCCCTCACCGAGCTGGATACCGGCAATTACGGCATGATCCTGCGCAGCAAGGGCATCGTGGACGGCGGCGCAGACGGCTGGCTGGAGTTCGACTATGTGCCCGGCGAGTGGGAAGTGCGCAGCCGCAACGCAGACGTGGGCGGCAAGCTGGTGGTCATCGGCTCCAAGCTGAACGAGACCGCCATCGCCCAGCTGTTCGGCTGCTGACCCCTTCAGTCAATGCCTGACGGCATTGCCGGCTCCCCCAAGGGGGCGACTATCATTGATAAAAGGAGCAACCATTTATTATGGCAAAAGAGATCCCGGTCTACCTGTTTGTGGGCTTTCTGGAAAGCGGCAAGACCAAGTTTATTCAGGAGACCTTTGAAGACCCCAATTTTGACTCCGGCGACAAGACCCTGCTGCTGATCTGCGAGGAGGGCGAAGAGGAGTACAACGAGAAGAAGTTCGCCTTCCCCGGCGTGACCGTGAAGGTGCTGGAGGATAAGTCCGAGCTGAACCCCCAGAACCTTGCAAAGCTGGGCAAGGAAGCAGACGCAGGCCGCGTGGTCATCGAGTACAACGGAATGTGGCTGCTGCAGGATTTAGCGGATGCCCTGCCCGAGAACTGGCTGGTGTACCAGTGCATCGCCACCGCCGATGGCACCACCGCCCTGACCTACGCCCGCGACAACTCCATGCGCAGCCTGATGCTGGACAAGATCGCCCGCAGCGAGCTGATCGTGTTCAACCGCGCCGAAGCCGTGAACAACGATGACGCCCGGCAGGAGCTGCACAAGCTGGTGCGGCAGGCCTCCCGCAAGTGCGATATCGCCTACGAGTTCAAGGACGGCAGCGTAGCCTACGATGATATCCCCGACCCGCTGCCCTTTGATATCAACGCCGACCCCATCGACATCCCGGATGACGATTTCGGCATCTGGTACATGGATTGTCAGGACGAGCCCCAGAAGTACACCGGCAAGACGGTGCGTTTTCTGGCACAGGTCTGCCAGACCAACCGCGCCGGCAAAAACAGCTTTGTGCCCGGCCGCTTTGCCATGACCTGCTGCGTGCAGGATATCCAGTTTGTGGGCTTCCCCTGCAGCTACGATGGCTACAAGGCGCTGGAGCAGCGCGCATGGG
>OATG01001134.1_pt1 | contig 22315 bp, 20 predicted proteins | sample 1516581 | NCBI WGS metagenome assembly OATG01 (sample SAMEA2579930, study PRJEB22360) | human gut metagenome | biome: human gut; feature: human-associated habitat; material: faeces | place: Denmark | collected 2008/2010
TGCACTTGAAGGAAAAAGGGTGTTGCCACCACACGGGCGGCCGCCGTGAACGCGAGCGGCGGTGCGAAGTTGCTTCTTTTATGTATCCCATTTGCAGATGGAAGCTTTGCGTGACATGAAAGAATTTTCGAAGTCTATTTTAGGAAGATCAAACGACCACTGGGCTAGTTTTCGGCAATTACATACAGAACCAAAAGATTCCAAAGCTATTCGTTTTTTATTTGCTTCCAAGCAGCTAACATGCCACACATAACCGATGAAGCAAAAGATCGATACAATGCGGCGGTATACATCCGAGCGTCCCATGAGACGGATCTCTCCCTAGAAACAAAACCATCCCGTATTTTTGCCATCGAATTGCGGCAAAAAACTCCCCAGTCTGAAAATGATCCTTTTGCAAGTCCTCGGAATCGCTGTCGCTCTTTCCATCGACGCCATGGTGGTCGCCCTGTGTTGGAGCGCGACCTGCAAACACGTCACGACCAAACACATCTTTCAGTTTGCCGCAGCGTTCGGCTTCTTCCAGTTTCTGATGCCGCTCGCGGGCGGACTTGCCGGACATACCGTCGCTGACCTGGTCAGCGCCTGGGATCACTGGATTGCTTTTGCCCTGCTTGCATGGGTTTCGGTCTCGATGGTCCGTGAGGCACTCTCCGACGAGGAAGAAGCGCCTGAACTATGCCAGGTCTGCGGTACCATCCCCTGGGGGACACTTTTGACGTTATCAGTTGCGACGAGCCTTGACGCACTGGCCGTCGGCTTTTCGTTTGCCATGGCCAAATTCCCGATCCTCTGGCCCTCGGTCGTCATTGGCTCCGTCTGCTTTGTGCTGACAGCTATTGCCGTTATGCTCGGCAGCAAACTTTCAAGCAAAGCAGCTCGCCACAGCGCCAAGCTCTCGCTTTTCGGCGCTGCCGTCCTGTTTGCCATCGGACTTAAAGTGCTCTACGAGCATGATGTATTCCAAGGTCTGTTTTGAGTTTTTGTTTGATCTCAGAGACTCAGTTTGCTAGGCTAAGTTTGTTAACGTTTGAGTTTTTCGACGCTTTTCAATCATGTCCGCAGCGCCCAAACAACCCCCCGCCCGCGCTTCCCGTAAGCGCTTCTTCATCCTGCCCGTGCAAAGTTTCACGGAAGAATTAGGCGAACGCATTTCCGCCGCACGCCGCTGCTGCAAGCTGACGCAAGAAGAATTGGCACAAAAAAGCCGTACGTCGCTCTCGACCTACAAGCGCATAGAAAGAGGCGACACCACGGTTTCAATCGGTACGATTCTGAGCGTCCTTCATGTCCTCGACAATCTGGAAAGCTGCGAGGATATTCTCGCCGATGTTCTGCAGGCTTCCCACGGCAATCGTTTGCCGCAGCGCGTGCGCCACAAGAAGGTAACTGCCTCCCAGGAAGCCGCTAAGGAGCCTCGCGCCCAAGCCAAAAGCGTGCGCCGCAAGAAGGATTCCACCTCTAAAAGAGCCACCAAGGCGAAAAAAACGACTCGTTCAGTCAAAAGCTGACGGCCTTACTGCCAAGAGTCCGGTTCGTTCCAGAACTGCATCAGACGCTCAAGCTTGAGTGTCTTTGTGTATGGAGGCAGGCTCTGCCAAATCTTCTTGCCGTAGCCTGCTCGTACCAAGCGCACGTCCCCGATGATCAAAATGCCTCGATCGGCTTCGCTGCGAATCAAACGCCCTGTTCCCTGCTTGAGTGCAATGGCTGCCGCCGGTACGGACAAAATGTTGAACGACGACTGTCCCTGGCTGTCGAGCCACTTGCAACGCGCGTCAAAAACCGGGTCTTCCCGGTTGGGAAACGGCAGCTTGTCGATGATCACAAGCGAAAGCTGGTCGCCCTTGATGTCAATGCCTTCCCAAAAACTCATCGTCGCCACCAAAATGGGGTGCTGCTCATGGCGGAATTTGTCGAGAAGCTTTTCTTTTGATTCCTCGCGCTGCACCAAAACCGTATAGTCGCGCCCATTGGCGGCGATGTGTTCGCGCAGCTGCTCGGCCGCGCGCTCCATGCCTCGATAACTGGTGCACAGCACGAAGGCTCGCCCCTGCACCATGTCAATCACTGGCCACACCTGCTCGATCAAAGCATCGGTAAATTCGTCGCGCGCCACGCCAGATTTGAGATTGGGCATATCAGGCGGCACATAAAGCATGGCCTGATTTTCATGATCAAAAGGTGAGTTCCAGGCGTGCTCTTCGGCGCCTTCGATGCCGAGCGCCTGCGTAAAATGCTTGAACTCACCCTCGCCCACCGCCATCGTGGCCGATGTGAAAACCCAGGCAGTTTCTTTGCGCAGCTTCATCATCTGCGAGAACGGCTCGGCAATGTCAAGCGGAGTCACCGTAAGACGCGCTTCGCTTCGTGTGCGGGAGATCCAACGCACCAACGGCTTTTGTTCCGGCGGCATCGGCATACCGGCATGCTTAAGCCAGATCACCCACTGCTTGATGTCCTGCAAGACGGCAGTGCCCGATTCGACGAAGACGCCCAGATCTTCACTCATCTCCACGTAGGGGGCCGCCGCCTCCAGCAACACCTCCAGAACGAGCGCGGCGTTTTCCAGATGTTGCGTCGAGCCCTGCATACCGTTGATGGTTTCGATATTGCGGCTGTCGCCTTCGAGCACTCCGGCAGCTTCTAACCCCAGCACGAAGTCATAGAGCGACTTTTTGATCGTCTGGGTGATGTCGTCCCAGGACGTCCCTTTTGGGGCTCCGCTTCTGAATTTACCCATCAGAATCGGGCGCATGCTGTCGACAATTTCTCGAATGGCCGTGGTCGACAGTTCGCTGCCGAAATAGTTTGTGGCAATTTCAGGCAACTTGTGCGCTTCGTCGAAGATCACGGCATCAACTCGCGGCAGCATGCCGTCGTCCTGACCGCCCTCGAGCTCCATGGCCGCCGCCGAAAGAAAGAGATGATGATTGACAACGATGACATTTGCCTTCTGCGCTCTCAAGCGCGCACGCGTCACAAAGCACTCGCGCGCGTGCTGACAGTGTTTACCGAGGCAATTGCCTGCGGTGCTTGTCACGGAAGGCCACACAGCGCTGTCTTCGGCCACACCGCTGACGTCATTGATGTCACCCGTTTTGGTGCGGTCCAAAAAAATGCGGATCCGTCGAAAATCCTCCACCGCTTCACGCGAAGCAAGCGTGATTTCGCCTCGTTCGCACATGTTGATGCGGTGTCGACACAGGTAGTTGGAGCGGCCCTTAAGTAACGCTACATTGGCTGGCAATCCACAGGCTCGCATCAATGCCGGAATATCCTTGCGGCACAACTGTTCCTGAAGCGACTTGCCGGCCGTACTGACGATGACTCGGCAGCCTGCAATCAGAGCGGGCGTAAGGTATGCAAAGGTCTTGCCGGTTCCGGTTCCGGCTTCAGCCAAAAGCTTGCCTTTGCTCTGCAACGCTCTTGCCACAGCCAGAGCAAACTCGATTTGCGCCGGACGCGATACAAAACCCGTCGTTGCCTGCGCAAGCGGACCGTCGGAAGCAAAAGCCCGGCGGACTCGCTCTTCATAGTCTCCCGGGAAAACGGCGCCCAGTCCGACGGCGGACTCGTCTCCGAGAGACTTTTTCGCCGTGTCGCCGTCCTTTTCAAACTCAGCAAACGGAATCATCGGCGCCTCGATGGGCGTCGTAATGTGCGCCATCTGCTCGAAATCGTCGGCTAAAAAGCTCTCGTCAGCAAGCAGACTTTTGGCAATCTCGTCGAGCTCCTGATCGGCTCGGCCGCCCTTGAGCCCCGATTTCACTTCTTTTCAGCCTCGTTTTTTTTCTGTTCCTGTTCTTTCTTGGCCTTCTGCTTGGCGCGCTTTTCCAGAGCTTTTGCTCGTTCAGCACGGCGCTTCTCGCGCTCGGCGACCTTCTTGTCGTACTCAGCACGATGTTTGGCTTCCTGAGCTTTTTTCTGCTCGGCCTCGGCCTGACGCTCCTGCAACGCCTTCATGCGCTTGGCATGAGCCGCCTTGTTTTCCTGGGCATTTTTCTGTGCTTGCGTGGGCTTGCGAGGGGTAACCTTCTTTACCTGCTTTGGCGGCTGTGCTGCTTTGGCGTCTCGCTCCTTCTGTCGGGCCGCTTCCTTGCGCGTTTCATCTTCGCGCACGATGCGGCGAGCTTCGGATTCGATGGCTTGCAGGCGGCGTGACTGACGCAACTCGGCCTTGCGAACGTCTTCCACGCAGCTGTTGACGAAAATATTTTCGTTGCAACGACGCTTGGAGTATTCGACCAGTTCCTTGAGTTTGCTCTTGGCCGCACGCACTTCGCGAAGCGCTTGGTCAGCCGTTTCACGCGTCACGATCGATCCCTTGGGGAACCTTTGCATCAGCGATTGATTCTCGATTGCCGCAAGGTCGGGATCAAAGGCAAAGACTTGCGTGGCAGCAGCCATCAAAAAGCCGATAAGAACGTGTTTGAGCGTTTTCACGGAAGAAACACCAGAGCAAGAAAACAATGAAGAAAGTCGGTTTTCGGATCGAGGCGAAAAGCATTCCTCACCCCCGAACCGTCGGAGCCGAAATTTTACTTCAGCCTTGGGTTCGGCATGTGTTGCCAAACGTCTCAAACTGCGAACTCGTCTTCATTAACCGACTGAATAATCTTCGGTCTTTTGTTTCGCTATAAATCGATTTTTGGGCGTAGACTCAAAATTTGGGATCTCGAAAAAAACTTGAGGCTTTTTTCTATGAACTGGCGTGTGGTCTTAGCCGTCTTGACGTGCAGCACTGTTCTCATGTCGGCAAGCTACACCATGTTGATTCCGTTCCTGCCGATGTACCTTATTCAGGAGCTCGGCGTTCAAACTGCGGAAGTCAATTGGTGGAGCAGCATCATCTTTGCCGTGAGCTTTCTGATTTCCGGCATTTTCGCGCCCATCTGGGGAGCCATGTCCGATAAGGGCTCCCGAAAGCTTATGGCGCTGAGAGCCGCAAGTTGCCTGGCCATCACCTATTTTCTGGGTTCTATCGTACAGACGCCCTGGCAGCTTTTCGGTGTTCGCGTGCTGCAAGGCTTAGCCGCGGGGCTCTGGCCTGCGCAGCTTGCCATTCTCACCTCTGTCATTCCGCACAAGAGGATCGGTTTTAGCATGGGCCTGATGCAGGCTGGCCTAACCGCGGGCGGCGTTTTGGGTCCCCTCGTGGGTGGCTTTCTTGCCGAAATGTTCGGCATGCGCTCGACTTTCCAAATCGCTGCTGTGGCGCTTACCACCATCACCATCGCTTTGGCGGTTTTGATTAAAGAGCCGCCGCGTGCTAAACCCGCTCAAAAGAGCGCCGAGGAACCCGCTCGCGTCACGCCGTTGCGCAACCCCGTCATTTTGCGCATGCTTTTTGCGGCAGCCGTGGTTCAGATGAGTGTGCTGATGGTTCAGCCCGTACTGCCGCTTTACATTGCCGAGTTGCAGGGCTCGATGGATCGCATTGTGTTCATCTCAGGGCTGGTCTTCTCGATCGTCGGCATTTCCGGTGTGATTGCTTCGCCTCCCTGGGGCATGCTCGGTCAAGGCTGGGGCTACCGTCCGGTGCTTTACCTCTCACTCTTTTTGAGCGGCATTTTCGGCATCGTTCAGGCTATTCCTCATGATCTCACCTGGTTTACGATATGGCGTTTTGTGGGCGGATTGACCTTTGCAGGCATTTTCCCGGCCATCAACGCCGTGCTAACGCAATCTTCCGATCCTCAGGATCGCGGCAAGGTGTTTGCATACTCTTACTCCGTGCAGCAGTTCGGCAGCGTCATCGGCCCAGTGCTGGGCGGCGCACTTGCTACTTGGGCCAGCAACCAGGTCACGCTCGCCGCTGCGGGTGCCATGCTCTTTCCGGTGGTTGCCATCCTGTACTTCTTCCGTCCAAAAGCTCCGGCTCCTGCAACCGGCATGCCCAAGGCACTTTCCGAAAACGGCTGCGAAGTGCGACGTGAATTGGAAAAGCAAGTTCAAGCCGAGCTGGTAGCTGAAAAAGAATCGGGCAACTCTGTCGACAAAGCCTAACGAAACGGAGTTGAATTCGAGCGGGCGGAAGATGCGGGATACGCGCTTTCCGCCCGTTTTGCTTGGGTGGAGCGCAGAAAACGGGCATGAAAAAAGCCGCTCACCTTTCGGCGCGGCCTCTTCGATAATCTGATAAGTGCGTGGCAGGGGTAGTAGGATTCGAACCTACGAATGGCGGATTCAGAATCCGCTGCCTTAACCGGACTTGGCGATACCCCAGCACTTGGTGCGGTCGGAGAGACTCGAACTCTCATGACTCTCGCCACAGCCACCTCAAGGCTGCGCGTCTACCAATTTCGCCACGACCGCATTTCAGATTTTAATTCCCAGCTCGACTTGCGTCTTGCTGAGAGTTCGGAATTATACATAGGCTTCCGAACTTTGCAAGCCTTTTCTGAAAAAAATTTCAGATCCCGGTTTTCAAGCGTTTTGGCAGGGGTAGTAGGATTCGAACCTACGAATGGCGGATTCAGAATCCGCTGCCTTAACCGGACTTGGCGATACCCCAGCACTTGGTGCGGTCGGAGAGACTCGAACTCTCATGGCTCTCACCACAGCCACCTCAAGGCTGCGCGTCTACCAATTTCGCCACGACCGCTTGCACTCGAAAAAAACTATTGTCTTCCCCGAGTCATTCCTTCACAGCCGGGAAAACATACCGGAACCGGCTGCAAGGCCGCGAATATTAACGCGGAACCTGGTTGGATTGCAAGTCATCCTTCGCAGCAGGCGCTTCGGAGCCGGCTGCAGCGGGAGCCTGCGTCGTCTGTTCGGTCGTCACCGTACCGAGCACGCCGCCTTGACGCTGCTGATTCTGCTTGTTGAAAGCACCAGAGCCGAGGGTGATGGCAATGGTGGCGCAGAAGAAGATCGTCGCAGCCACAGCCGTGGAGCGCGACAGGAAGTTGGCCGAGCCGGTGGCGCCGAAGAGCGAACCGGAAGCGCCCGAACCGAAAGCCGCGCCGAGATCGGCGCCCTTGCCGTGCTGCAGGAGCACCAGAATAATGACGGCAATCGCAGCAATGATCTGCACAACGATCGCGATACTCATCAACATCTGCATAGTTGTGTGTTTTCCGTGATGGTTCTGATTTTGGTTGTTAAAAAGCTTTCAATCTGCCTGCGTCTCAGTGCGCCGTGCAGATCTCGTAAAAATCCTGTGCCTTAAGCGCCGCACCGCCGATCAAGCCACCGTCGATGTCGGGCATGGCAAAAAGCGAAGCGGCGTTGCCGGGCTTGACACTGCCGCCATAGAGAATGCGCACCTTGTCGCCGAGTTCGGCAGCGTGTTTGGTCAGCTCAGCACGAAGCGCGGCATGCACTTCCTGCGCGATCTCGGGCGTTGCACTCTTACCGGTACCAATAGCCCAAACAGGTTCGTAGGCCACCGTGCAACGGGCAAAATCCTCTGCTCCCACTTTGCCGATCACCGCTTCGAGCTGACGCGACACCACGGCAATGGTTTCGCCTGCTTCGCGTTCTTCGAGCGTTTCACCCACGCAAACGATGGGATGAATACCGGCGGCCAAGGCCGCCTTGGCCTTGAGAGCCACACGATCATCAGTGTCGCCGTAAAGCGCACGACGTTCGGAGTGTCCCACGATCACGTAGGAACAACCGATTTCGGCCAGCATACGGGCACTGACCTCACCGGTGTAGGCGCCAGACTCAAATTCATTTACGTCCTGAGCACCAAGCGCTACGGATGATCCTTTCAGCAGGCAGGCCATCTGCGACAGATACACGGAAGGCGCACACACTGCCGCATCGCACCCTGCGTCTTCCAACGCAAGGAAAGCCTCAGCCCACCGGGCATTGGCTTCAAGCGATCCGTTCATTTTCCAGTTGGCGACTACCAGTCTGTTTCGCATGCTTCTTTTCTCCAAAACCGCTGTTGGAAGTGAATTTTGGATTTTAGCCGATATTGAACCTTTTCTCTTAAGGCGGCGAAAGCGGGCCGCTCGGTCCGCTTTGCATTCTGTCCCTTTTTGCTTTCAGCCGGCGAACCTCTCGCCGGCTTGAAAGACATCGTCGAATTACTCTTCGTTCAGAAGTGCCTTCATCGACAGACGCGGACGATTCTTGTCATCGAAGCCGATCACCTTGACGCGTACCGTCTGGCCTTCCTGCAGGTAGTCGGAGACCTGGTTGACGCGTTCGTTGGCGATCTGGCTGATATGCAGCAGACCGTCCTTGCCGGGCAGCAGACCGATAATGGCGCCGAAGTCAAGCAACTTGACCACAGGGCCTTCGTAGATCTTGCCCACTTCGACATCAGCCGTGATGTCTTCGATGCGCTTCTTGGCGAATTCAGCACGTTCCGTATCGTTGGACGCAATCGTCACCGTGCCGTCGTCTTCAATGTCGATCTGGCAGCCGGTCTCTTCGCACAGGCCGCGGATCGTGGCACCACCCTTGCCGATCACATCGCGGATCTTTTCCGGATTGATTTTGATGGTGAGCAGACGCGGAGCCCAGACGGAGAGTTCCTTGGCGCCGTCGCCGGCCATTTCGTGCATCTTACCGAGGATGTGCATGCGGCCTTCGTGAGCCTGAGCCAGAGCGGCCTGCATGATTTCGGCGGTGATGCCTTCGATCTTGATGTCCATCTGCAGAGCGGTCACACCGTTTTCGGTACCGGCTACCTTAAAGTCCATGTCGCCGAGGTGATCTTCGTCGCCGAGAATGTCGGTGAGCACGGCAAACTTGTTGCCTTCCTTAATGAGGCCCATAGCCACACCGGCCACGTAGTCCTTGAGCGGAACGCCGGCATCAAGCATCGACAAACAGCCGCCGCAGACGGAAGCCATCGAGGACGAACCGTTGGATTCGCAGATTTCGGAAACCACGCGAATCGAGTAGTTGAATTCTTCAGCGCTGGGCAAAACGGCCTTCAGAGCACGTTTGGCGAGACGACCGTGGCCGATTTCGCGACGCTTCGGGCTGCCCACGCGACCGGTTTCACCGGTGGCAAACGGAGGCATGTTGTAGTGCATGATGAACCGATCGCGGCTTTCGCCCATGATGTTGTCGATGATCTGTTCATCCTGCTTGGTGCCGAGCGTGGTGAGCACCAGAGCCTGCGTTTCGCCGCGGGTAAAGAGGGCGGAACCGTGAGTACGCGGAAGGATCGACTGCCGAATTTCGATCGGACGAACCGTGCGCGTGTCGCGACCGTCGATACGGGGCTTGCCTTCGAGAATGTTGGTACGAACGACGTGGGCTTCCATTTCAAAAAGGATGCCGTGCACTTCGTTCATGTCGGCCACTTCGGTACCGGCTGCTTCGGCGTCAGCCGTGAGCTGAGCTTCGACCTTTTCGTAAATGGCGCGCAGCTTTTCCGTGCGGCTCTGCTTGGAGCGGATCGTGTAAGCCTCTTCAATGTCGGCCTGGGCAATTTCGTGCACACGTGCGATGAGCGCTTCGTTCTTCGGAGCGGGCTGCCAATCCCAAGCGGGCTTGCCGGCTTCGGCAGTGAGTTCGTGGATGGCATTGATGGCCACCTGCATCTGCTGATGACCGAACATCACGGCATCAAGCATGGTCTGTTCGGGCAGGCAGTCGGCTTCGGATTCAACCATCAGCACGGCGCGTTCGGTACCGGCCACGACGAGATCGAGGCGGGATTCCTTGAGCTGGGAAACCGTCGGGTTGCAGACGAAACCGCCGTTGACGTAGCCCACGCGGCAGGCGCCGATCGGGCCCTTGAACGGGATGCCGGAAATGGTCAATGCAGCCGAAGCACCGATCATGGACGGAATATCGGGATTGATTTCCGGATCAACGGACAGCACGTGAATGATGACCTGCACTTCGTTGAAGAAGCCGTCCGGGAAAAGCGGACGAATCGGACGGTCGATCAGACGGCTCGTGAGGGTTTCGTGTTCCGACGGACGACCTTCACGCTTGAAGAAGCCACCGGGGAACTTGCCGGCAGCATAAGCCTTTTCGATGTAGTCGACAGTAAGCGGGAAGAAGTCCTGACCTGGCTTGGTTTCCTTCTTGGCCACAACGGTAGCCAGAATAACCGTGTCGCCCATCTGAACGACAACGGCGCCGGAAGCCTGGCGAGCAATTTCGCCCGTGGTAAGCGTCACTTCGTGTTGCCCGAACATGAAGCTCTTGGAGACCTTGTTGAACATGCTCATGTGAGTTTCCTTTGTTCTTAGGTGCTTTGCTTTCCGTATGGCTTTTGGTTCGCTCGGTGCTTGAGGGCACGCTGCGGCACAAATTTCCGGTTGGTCGTGTGTCGGACTTTCAGACGCTTGTGTCGCAACGCGCGTTACCGTCATCCGAGGAGCCTTTGCCGGAGCAAAGCGGGTTAATCAATCGTTTTTTAAGCTGTCCTTAGACAAGCTTACGGCCTGTTTGTGCGTTGACAAACAGGCCGTGGGATTCGGCAATTCTTACTTACGCAGCTTGAGCGAATCGATCAGCTTGCGGTAGGCAGCCACGTCCTTGCCCTTGAGGTAGTCGAGCAGCTTGCGACGGCGGCTCACCATCTTCAGAAGGCCACGACGGGAGTGGTGATCCTTCTTGTGTTCCTTGAAGTGTTCGGTCAAGGAGTTGATACGAGCGGTCAGCAGAGCAACCTGAACTTCGGGGGAACCCGTGTCGCCTTCGGCGCGGGCATACTGGGCAATAACTTCTGCCTTGTTGATTTCAGACATTTTTCACCTTAATTGAGGCGGTTAAACACATGCGGTGCGGGTGTCGAGCCTACACCGTGAGAAAGGCGCAATTTTACTTATTTGCTATTAAAAATCAATAGCCAAGGCGCGAGAGGAAGCGTTCGCGCGTGATGTTTTCATGATGCACGGCGATATTGGCTGCTCGCGTCAGAAGCGGACAATCGCTGCGGGGAAACTGATCGAACACCTTTGCAACATTGAGTCCCTCGACCACCATATCAACTTCGGCCAGTGCCTTCTCCGGTGAAAGCCCCTGTCCGAGCCAGCAGCCGTAGCGGAAGTTGCGACTGTGCACGCTCAGAGCCGTGGCAAGGAGGTCACCCAACGCTCCGTAGCTTAGGACGTCTTCGGGGCTTGCGCCCACAAAACGCCGAGCCTCCGTTAGGGCGTCCGTCAAAAAGCAAGCTCGGAAGTTGTCCCCCAAAGCAAGCCCCTCGGCAATGCCGGCAGCGATAGCAATCAGGTTCTTCACAGCACCGAACCGTTCAAGCGACTGCACGTCGTCTTGTTCGGAAATGCGGGCTCGAGCTTTGGCAAAGACGCGCTTCACGACCGATCGGGCATGAGGGCTGCCGGCCAAACTGATGCCAAACGGCAGATTAGTCGCGACTTCCTCGGCATGCGAACCACCGCTCAAAACGCAAATGTCCGCTTCAGGAAGCTCTTCGGCCACGACCTCGGAAAGCGTCTTGGCACTTCCCTGCTCGAGACCTTTGGCGGCAATGCACACGACGGCTTCAGGTTGAATCAGCGAAGCGATCTGACGGGCCATGTCGCGTACGTAGCGGGATGCCACCACCAAAATGACGGCCGAAGCTTCTCGAAGCTCTTCGCCCATCGTCGATTTCACCTCAACCCTCGGATCGAGAATGAATCCGGGCAGCTTCGGATGACGCCGATCCTGCTGCAGCGCCTGAACATTTTTTCCCGTAGCCGAATAAAGCGAAACCTGAGCGCAGGGCGCCGCAATGTGGGCGAGCACCGAACCCCAGGTACCCGCGCCGATGACGGCCAGTCGGACGGGGTCGTCGCCATTGCCAGAAGTGGTGAACATGAATTTTCCAATCGTGTGCAGTTGTTTTTGCTTCATGCAATTATGAGCAAAGAAGCACTAACGCAAAAGTTAATTTGTTGTGGTGGTTTTCCCGCTGTCAGACCGATTCTGACCGACGCTGGGCCTTGGCTGTCTGAAAAACCTTCAGCGAAAGCATCACGCCGCTCAACAGAAGCGCCATGCCGGCAAGCATGTTCCACTCAGGCCACTGCATGCGCAACACATGTGCGTAGGTCACGGCAAAGATCGTCTCAAAAACAATCATTTGACCTGCCAAGGCCGTCGGCAAGCGCTGACTCATTGCGTTCCAGAAGACAATGCCGACCCAGGATCCCATCAGTCCGCTGAACACCATGACAAACACAAACCAAGCCGGGTCATAGCCAAGCAACGGCGTTGCATCGGGTTCGAGCCCCCAAAAGAAGAAATACATCACGACGGCAAAGGGAAACGTCGTCAGTCCCTGAGCAGTGGACCAAGCGCGCGGAGAACGGTCGGGATGGGCCAGCAGCCAGTCGGCGTTTCGAATCGGATACCAGGTCCATATCAGCAAAGCGGCAACAGCCATCATGACGCCGTACCAGAACTTCAGGCCGCCGTCGGCCGAAGCCTGCACCACCATTTCAAACTCCGTCATGCTCGCCAGCGCAAAGCCGCAGACGATCAGCGTCAGTCCCGGCACCAGGCGCGACCATGCCAGAGCCGTCCCCTTCTTCTTGTCGCGAATGTTGGATACGGCCGCAACCAGCACGGGCACGGCCGACATCGCCATCCCGGCCACAGGAACGCCCGCGTTTTGAATGCACTCAATGAGACACCAGTAATAAGCGATATTTCCGATCACGCCGAGCTTTGAGACGTCAATCCAGTCTTTGACGGTGTAGTGTGCAAACTCCCTCCGCTCCATCCACGCCAGCGGCACGGCCACCAGACCGAAACTCACAAAGCGCCCGGCAGCCATCAGTTCCGGCGGATATCCGGGCAGAACTTCCGGCACCAGGTACACGAAGCCCCAGATCATGCAGGCCAAGACACCGTATAGAAAGCCGAGCGCCATAGAACATCACTTCAAAAACGACAAACACCGTGTGCATTATGCCCATGCCGCACTCACATGACTGCAATACGGCCGTCGAATGTTCCGACACTGTCGCCTGCGGGCGGTACAATCGAAAGGTTGAGAATTTTTTGCGGGCGTCTCGCGTCCGAATTGCTTACAAAGGAAATTTTCGATGTCCAATACGCTTACCGAATGGTTCCGTCACGTTCCCGAAGAAAAATGGCTCCGCGATCCCGCCGCCAGCCGTGCCGATGCACAAGCCATTTGGGAGAAGCTCGAGCTCAAAGCCGGCGTGCGTGTGTTCGAATGCCCCTGCGGCAAAGCCGATCTGAGCTTTCCGCTGGCGCGCCTTGGCGCCAACGTCAGCGGCATCGATTTCAACTCTCACTTCGTGAGCGCCGCCAAAAACAAATTCTCCCGAGCTGGGCTTGCCGGCGAATTCAAAACCGATGACATGCGCACGGCACAGTTCCCCGAACAAATGGATCTCATCATCAATTGGGCAAGCTCCTTCGGCTACTTCTCGGACAAAGACAACGCCGATTTGCTCGCCCGATTTGCCAAGAGCCTGGTCGAAGGCGGACGTCTTCTCATCGAAGTGGCTAATCCTTCGCGTGTTCTGGCCGGTGAAGCCACCCGCATCATCGCTTCCGGCGAACAGGTTTGCGAGACGTGGGACGCTGAATCCAAGCGCGCTACCGTCATCTTCCCTGCCACGCAGTTCCGCGGTCCAGTGTCGGCAAGCGTCCGCGTTTACACGTGTGACGAATACCGTTCAATGCTGGCGGCTGCAGGCCTCAAGCTCGTGGACTTCTACGGTCAGGGCTTTACGGAATTCACTCCCGAAAGCACCCGTCTGATCGTGCTGGCTCAGCGTTAATTTCTTTTTGCAAAAATTCATTTCGTTTTAACGCTTTTTTATTCCGGCAGTCCTATAAAGTAGTGCTATAGGTCGGGCCGCTGCATAAAGCGGCGGCCGCCTTTTCGTACTCGAAAGGAATTGCTATGGCCGGATCAAAAGTCCTCAAGCCTGTCGCGGGCGTTGTCATTCTCGTAGGTCTTTATGCCGCAGCGGGCTATATCGGTGTACCCGCGGGCGTGCGCTGGGCGGTTTCGAACGTTGTGCCAGATGCCCTGGGCGGTCGGGACGCCACCGTCGGCGACGTTTCGTTTAACCCCTGGAACTGGTCGCTTGAAATCAACGACCTGGCGATCAAGTCAGCCCACGCACCGAAGAACAATCTTCTTACCCTTAAGCATCTGTCGGCCGATCTGAGCGGCAGCACGCTCACCGAAATGGCTCCGATCGTTGAATCCATCACGGTTGACGGTTTCAACATGCATCTGACCGCCAATGAGGCCAACAACAAGGAAGCCAAAGAAGCCGTCGAAAAAGCGCCCGCCGACGCTTCGACCTCTTCCGGGCTTCCCGCCTTCTCACTTGCCAACGTACGCGTCACCAACAGCAGCGTAAGACTGACGAATGCTCAAAATGGCGCCGACGTCAAGATCACCGACATTGATTTCGCGCTTCCCATCTTGTCAACGCTGCCCTCTTCGAGCAAGGCTTCCATCAACCCCAAGCTTTCTCTCAAGGTTGACGGTACGCCGATTAACGCCGAAGGCACGCTCAAGGGCGAAACGGCAACGATGGCCGTGAAGATCGACAAACTCAACGTTGCCAAGCTCCTCAAGGCCGCGCCCGTCACTCTGCCCGTAGCCGTCGAAAAGGCTTCGGCTTCGTGCGACTTGCATGTATCCTTCGACATGCCCAAGTCCGGCGTCTCCGGCATCAAGGTAAGCGGCACAGCTTCGGCCAGCGACCTTGACGTTCGCGATGCCAAGAACAAACCGTTCGTGAGTGTCAAGTCCGCTTCAATTGACCTCAAGAATGTTGACGTTTCGGCGCAAAAGGCCGAAGTCAACAGCGTCAAGATCGTGCAGCCCTCGATCAAGCTTGCAATCGCTTCGCAGGCAAAGTCAACGCCGGCCAAGACCTCCGGCTCTGCCTCTTCAACATCCGAAGCATCTTCCGGCGCAGCCTGGAAGTGGTCGGTGGGCTCGGCTCATGTGAGCAACGGCTCGGTTCAGATCACAGACACAAGCCTCAAGCCCGCCGCAACGCTTACCGCGACATCAATCAATTTGGACGCCAAAGGCTTTGCATCCGACAAAGGCAAGACCGGAACGTATACGGCCAGCGCCAATGTTGCCCAAGGCAAACTTTCGTCGTCCGGGAACCTGTCGGTTTTGCCGCTTGCCGTCAACGCAACCACGGACGTCAAGAGCCTGCACTTTGCCACCTTCAATCCTTGGATCAAGTCGCTTGCGGGAGCACAGCTCACCAAGGGCACGGCCGACGTAAAGGGCAAAATCGATCTGAAATCCGCTAAAACGCTCTCGCTTAAGTGGTCGGGCGACCTTGCCGTGACGGATCTGGAAGCCAAGGATGCCAAGGGCAAAACATTGATGACCTGGACGCAGGCCACAGCCACGGGCGTAGATGTCAAGAGCATCTCGCCGGTTCATGTGTCGCTGAAGAACCTTACGGTGAAGGAGCCTGCGAAGAAAACCACGCAGACCGTAAGCAAGGCTGCAGGCCTTTTAGGCGCCATTGCCGCGCTTACGGGACACGAAAACACCGCTCGCCGCGCTCAGAAGGCAGCAGAAGTTGTCACGTCCGACATTTCGATTTCCAACGTCGAATACAAGGACGGCAAATTCATGCTCACCGAAAAAAGCAAGAATGCTCTTTCAGCATTGGTGCTCGAATCGCTCAACAGCGTCTTCGGAACCGACAAGAGCAAAAGATAGTTAGTGGTTTTGCACCTCTAGCGGCGCTGCGGATGTTGCCTGCGGCGCCGTTTCTGTCTATTCATTAACGGATGCGCCTATAGAACGCATCGAACCTGCGAGAAAAAAGCATCCAGGCCGCAAACCAGGTTATTGCTGCACAGCTTCCGATAATGAGCGCTGCGCGCATCCAGGCAAGCTCTGCGGACTGACGAGCCAAAGCCAAATCCACTGCCGTTCGCACCCACTCACAACCCGCAAGAACAAGCAAAAAGCCGCAAATGCGTGGGCTCCAAACGCTACGCACGAAAAGCAGTGTTGACGGCACAAGCACAGAGAGCGCAACCGGCAATCCAAGCCCGTGAAAGAGCAGGTGCGCGCCAAAGAGCACAAAGCACAGTACCGGATAAAGAAGCGCCAGACGAATCACGATTTGTTCTCCTGAGATTGCGACTTGTCGTCAGAAACCGGCGCAGGACGGATAGCCACCTGCCGCGCCTTGCCGCGGGGCTTTTCGGGCGGCGTAACGGTAAGCGACTTCCACATATGCTCCAGAGCAAGCAACGGGTGCGAAAAGAGCACTCGCGGCCCCGCATACCGCATCACCTCAGAAATGCGCTTTCGGTACTCGGGCTTGTAGCAATGCACCTTGCATTTGGCGCAGACGGGCTTTCCTTCCTTGAAGGGACAGCAGGCAAGCCGCTTCATTGCATAGTCGGCCAATTCCTGACAGGACCCGCACAATGCATCGCCTTGCAAAGCGTGATGCGCACGGCAGTAGATACGGATCATGGCAAGCACGGTGTCGGCTTCGCGCTTAAGCGGCCCTGCGTCAAGGCGCTTGAGTCGATCGTCGGTTTGTTGGGAACGTTGCTGCATGAATGCTCTTGACAAAGACGTTGGAGTTGCAGGCAATCTATCCCGTGCGCCTTAAATGAGTCTTGTTTTCTGTATTTATAAGGATTTTCAGGGCCATTGGCCTACCCGATTGGCCTACCTTGATCGCTCGAAATGGCGCCGAAATCACCCCCGGAGCACCGATCGAAATCAACTTTTCAAGGCCGCAGTGTTGTAATTTATCCTAGGGTTAACCCCCCCCCGAAGCCACTTTCTTTCACGGTTTTCTTGTAAGCCAAAAACGGCGGGTGCGATGATTGTCCCGTCCTGCAAGGACTTCCGCCGGATTGGGTCACGTCTTTGCAAGAGTCCGTGTCCCATGTTCCGTCCGGCGGTTTTTGCAAAAACTCAAAACTTGCGAGTCTTGAAAAAGACTAGGAGATTTAATCATGAAAAAGACTTTGGCTGCTGTCGCCGTTCTCGGCGCTTTTGCCGGTTCTGCTCTGGCTGCTGATGTTCAGCTCTACGGTATTGTCGACCTTGGTTTTGCTTATAGCCACGTTGACTCCGATACCACTGCCGACGACCTCGATTCGTTCTCGATGGAAAACGGACTGCAGTCTACTTCTCGTTGGGGCATCAAGGGTACCGAAGATCTTGGTAACGGCCTGACGGTTGGCTTCATTCTCGAAAACGGTTTTGGTGCTGATACCGGTGCCGATAACGAACCGATGTTCGACCGCGAATCCAGCCTCTTCCTTGAAGGCAGTTTCGGTAAGTTGGCCTTTGGCCGTATCGGTTCCTTCAACCAGGGCCAGGGCTCCTGGTCCCTGATCGGTCGCATCACCCCGTTCGGCACGAGCTTCGGTAACTACTCCGCTCAGGCTGGTAACGTCTTTGCCTCCAGCACCCGTTTCGACAACGCCATTGCATACCAGACGCCGTCCTTTGCCGGCTTCAAGGTTTATGCCATGTACGGCATGGGTTCGAACGGTAACGAAAATGAATCTTCAAGCGATCGCTACTACGGTATCGCAGCTACTTATGACAATGGCCCCGTCAGCCTGTACGCTGCCGTTGATTCCACGAACTATCAGAGCGCTGGTTGGGCAGCTGGTGCCGAAAATCTTGATCTTTTGTCCGATCCCGATGACAGCCTGACCGTTACCCTCGGTGGTAGCTACAACCTCGAAGTTGTCAAACTTTACTTGGGCGCGCAGTACTTTGATAACGCCAAACTCGGCAGTCTTGGCGGCATTGCTGACAACAACGCGGCACTCAACCCTTATGGAGCTAGCGCTACTCGCTTGCAGAACTACTCGGCAACTGGCTACAGCATTTTGCTTGGTGCCGACGCCCCCGTTGCCGGCGGTAAGCTAATGGCTGCAGCCGCCTATGTCGACGCCGAACAGTCCGATCGCATGGAAGAAGTGAATGATATGTATGACTTCTCTCGTTGGGTTGTGTCTGTCGGCTATGACTATCCGCTCTCCAAGCGTACCAATGTTTACGCCGTTGCTTCTTACATGAACGACGATGTGGAATTGACTGGTGTTGCGGCGGATCGCCATACCGGCCAGGACGACTGGAACCCGTCTGCCTACACGTTCATGGTTGGTATGCGCCACAAGTTCTAATCTGACAATCTCATCCTGAGATTTACTGATTAGCAACAACCCGCTTCGGTTTCGGCTGAGGCGGGTTTCTTATGCGCTCTCATTCCGACTCTCACCCCGTCAAAGCGCCCGCCGCACGGGCATATAATCGGGTAAGGGTATTCATTTCCCCTTTCATTCAACCCTCACAACACGGTCAACATCAAACCATGCTCCAATCGTGCTGGATGCTTGTGGCTTCGCTTTTATTTGCGACCATGAGTTCACTTGTCAAGATTTCCGCTGCCGAAGTCGGAACGTTTGAGATCGTGTTCTACCGCTCACTGATTGGCTTGGCCTTTATCTCGACGGTGATGTTCATCCAAGGACAAACGCCGCACACCAAATATCTCTTCGGCCACATCAAACGTTCCGTACTGGGTACGCTTGCCTTCACCATCTGGTTCTTCACGATGGGGCATTTACCGCTGGGTACCGCCGTCACGCTTAATTACACGGCTCCGCTCTTTATTGCCGCCACCTTTGTGGTCACGGCTCTCATGCATCACCAGAAAGCTCCTTGGTCGTTAGCCGCAGCCATCTGCGTGGGCTTTATCGGTGTCTGTTTGATTCTTCAGCCTTCAATTGCTTCCGACGAGCTTCCTTACGCCCTGTTGGGACTTTTTGCGGGCGCCCTGGGACCCTTCATCTTTTTTCAAATCGCCCAGCTCGGACGTCTGCGTGAGCCGTCGCTTCGAATTGTGTTCTACTTCTCGCTTGTCGGTACGATCTGGGGCTTGGTCGGTTGCTATATCCTCGAAGGAGGGCTAAAGATGCACGGCATGGATGTCTGGCAGGGATTGCTCGGCGTAGGCATCACGGCAGTGCTCGCACAAGTGGCCATGACGCGCGCATTCGCCTACGGCAACATGATGCTCACGGCGTGCTTTCAATTTGCTGTCATTCCCTTTGCCGAAATCATCAGCGTGGTCTTTTTCAAAGAAGCGCTACCACCGGTTGCTCTCGTCGGCATGCTTTTAATCCTGGCCGCAGGCTGCACGGCAAGCGTCATCACCAAACGGCAGCGCCACCCAACAGCAAAGTAGCCACCGAAGATAAGCAAAACGCCCGAAACCGGGCGTTTTTGCATCATGGTTTCTTTTCTAATTTTTTGCCCTGTGCTTCGAGCCGTTCCTGTTCTGCCGCATAAGCACCGGTTTGAGCCAGACGCTCATAGACCGGATCGTCCATCGACATCTGAGATAACAGAAACTCGATGCTTTCTCGAGCCTGTGTCCAGTAACCCAACTCTAGAGAACTGATGGCATAGAGTTCTCGTGCGGACAAGAGCTTGCTGTCGATTGCAAGCGCCTGATCAAGCACCGCCAGACTCTGAACGTAAGTCTCTTTTGTTTCCTGACTAATCAGGGCCGCTGCATACTCAACCAAAACGTTAGCGTCCTTGGCTACAAATCCATTGAGATCAACCGCCTTTTTGTAAGCGTCGGCGGCTTCCTTCCAGGCCTGCTTGTGCACCTTCAGACGCGCATAGAGCACCCATGCGCGTTCATCCTTGCCGTTGTCCTTGAGGTAGGCACCAAGCGAAGCTTCGTCGTAGAGCCCTTCAGTACTGCCGAGCGTTCCGTCGGCCTGCATGATGCCCTGTTTGGGAGGTTCGGAGACAAAGTTAATGAGTGAAGGCGATCCCAGACCTTTGTAGAGCGCAAACGCGCTGCCGGCTACTACAACAGCCAAGCCGACGGCAAAGGCTTTACCTAGCGGCGGAGTGCGTTTGACATGCTTTTCGTCAATCGCCAGTTCTTCGAGCGCACGGCGCTGAACGTCAGTAACACTCGACTCGTAAATAGAATCGGTGACAAGTCCTGCCGCGCGTTCTTCATCCAGCACGCGCAACTGTTCTGCAAGCGCTTCTCGAGAAAGCTCCTGCGTGAGGCTGCCGTCTTCGTCCGGCGCCTTGCGCATCAGCGCCCAGAGCACAGCAAATACCGCCACGGCGCTCAAGATTGCGGCAACAATCCAGAAAATCGTTTCAAAAGTCATGTGCCCGATTTTACGTTGAAAAAAGGGCGCCTCGAAGAATCGGGGCACCCCTTTTAGTTCTAACTACGGAAGCGGATTACTTCTTGTTCTTTGCGGCAATAGCGTCGCGCAGAATCTTCGTAGCCTTCTGGGCTGCGTCAGCAGACTTGGCAAGCGAGAGCTGAGCGGCCTGCGGATTGTGGAACCATGCACCGTTCACAGCCGTCCACCATTCCCAATTGGTGTGGGCGACGGAGTGAAGTTCACGAGCCTGGTTGAGGACTTCGTCGCTAACGCCCATTGCCAGAGCAAGGTCAAAGGCGTTGAACATATCGGTCATGCGGCTTTCAGCTTCGCGGAGCTTACCGTCGTAGTAGCCCTTCATACCGTCGATCACGCGGTTGAGCTGCTTCTCGGTCTTGTCCTTATGGCACTGCAGGCAGGTCTGCTTCATGTAGTGACGCGGAGTCGTCGACCAGTGGCTGGTGTAAACCTTGCCGGTCTTCTTATCCTTCATCTTGGGCATGTGGCAGTCTGCGCAGCCGACGCCAGCCTTGTCGTGCGTGGAATTCCAGTACGTTTCAACATCGGGGTGCTGCATCTTGGTGAGAGCGGCGCCGGTTACGTTGTGCTTGAAGTCCTTGAAGCCGACCTTGGCGTAGAACTCGTCGATCTTCGTGACATCAACCATCGGGAAGAGGTTGGTGCGAACGTCGCTCATGCCGATAGCCTTACCAGTCTTCGGATCAAAGCCCGGGTTGCAGTTGTACTCAACGTGGCACTGAGCGCACATCAGCTTGCTGTCGGCCTTTTCCATCGTGGCGATCTTGCGGGTAAAGCCGCGAACGCCCATGTCAATCACGTTGATCTTGGTGGCCTTCGGATCTTCGCTGTAAAGACTCGGAATATCCGTACGGGTCAGAGCCTGGATCAGACCGTCGCGAACGATACGCGGCTGGGTGCTGTGCGGATCGTGGCAGAAGTTGCAGTTGACCGCATGGTTGATACTGCGCATCACGTCAACAACGTTGGACTGGCGCGAGAACTTGGCTTCGGGATGCTTTTCGCCGAGGTATGCCCAATCGAGCATCAGGTCGGTCGACTTGCAGGTCCAGCAAACCGGGTTGCCTGCAGCGGCCGTACCGGCACGACGCGGCTTCTGCGCATTGTCTTCAGGATACTTGTCGTTGATGACGTCCCACACGCGGAAGGCACCGTCGCCCTGACCGAGGTACATCCAGCCTTCCTTCGGTTCGAAGCGGCCGCCGAAGGCGCGATCGCACAGATACTGGTCAAGTGCGGCAAACGCGTGGCTGCGGGGCAGATCGTGTTCCTTCGTGAAGCCGTGGGCACCCAGGGCGCGATCGAAGAACGGGTTCGGAGCAACGCTGGCACTGTTCTTCTTGGAGAAGCGCGGAATACGTTCTTCGTTGATCTTGTACATGGAATTGAACTGCGCGGGATGGCAGGAACCGCAGGTCTTGGGATCCATGCTCGTCACCGGGCGCGTATCCTTGCTCGGAGCGCTCACGTGCTTGGTAAGGCCGGAGTGGCAGCTCGTGCAGGAAACCTTCTTGTGAGCACCGGACTTGTGGAAGCCGCCGATGTTGCTATGGCAGGCCACGCAGGTCTTGGTGTCAACTTTTTCAGGGGCTGCGTTAACGGCCGGGGCAAAAGCCACTGCCACTGCAAGTGCTACGCAAGCCTGAACGAAATTATGTTTTGTCATCTCGTCTCTCCTAATCGCGACCTCTCATACTTCGTTTGGAATCGGGAGGCGCGCTTGGGGTGTCGCTCCCTGGTTTAAAAGTCGCTATCGGATTCTCTCACAGAAAAAAACACTGTCAATGCGGCTTCTTGCCTACCGAATTGGCCTACTGCTTCAGTCGGGATTTCGGTCCCAATTCTTATGCTTGCCTTAAAACCCGCATGAAATAAGCCTTAAGACAGAATTAACGTAAAAGGCCGCAGAAGACTTTCGTTCCTCTGCGGCCCTGGGCATTAGGGTAATCGCTAATTCTATTTTTATTAACGCAGATCAATCAGGCCAATTTTTACCCCCTTCAGACCAAAATGACCTACTTCTTTTGCGAGATTGGCTCAGTCCGAAATCACATGCCGACCGATCAAATCGTGCTCGCGGCTGTCGGTAATGCGAACATCGACAAAGTCCCCCGGATTAAGGTGCGCATCGGTCGTGACATACACCACGCCGTCAATGTCGGGCGCATCGGCC
>OATG01001166.1_pt1 | contig 21830 bp, 24 predicted proteins | sample 1516581 | NCBI WGS metagenome assembly OATG01 (sample SAMEA2579930, study PRJEB22360) | human gut metagenome | biome: human gut; feature: human-associated habitat; material: faeces | place: Denmark | collected 2008/2010
GCAGGGCGGTGGGGCGATAGTGAACACTTCATCGCAAGGCGGCGTGACCGGCTTCCCCGGACAGGCTGCCTACATCGCCTGCAAGCATGCAGTCATCGGTCTGACCCGCACGGCGGCTATTGACTATGCTGCAAAGGGCATCCGTATCAATGCCGTTTGTCCGGGAGTCATTCTCACACCCATGGCTGAAGACCTGATGCGGCGTAATCCTGCGTTGGAAAAGGAGCTTGTGCGTGACATTCCTGCCGGACGGTTGGGCAAGCCGGAGGAAATTGCAAATGCCGTGCTGTGGCTGTGCAGTCCGCAGGCAAGTTTCGTGGACGGTCATGCCTTGCTGGTGGACGGTGCTTTTTCGATTCATTAATTTTAAACAAGCATAGATATGGAAGACCTGAACAAGCAAGAAGGTTTCAGCCGTCGCGGTTTCTTGAAGACGGCGGCTGCCGTGGGTGCGGCTTTGGGTGTCTCTCCGGCATTGGATAAAGTACAGGCTGCCACCCGTATGGCTGCCGAGAGCAAGGCAGCATCTGCCGGTGATGCCAAAGCCGCAACAATTACCGCCCACCGCACACTCGGTACAGGCAAGGCGGCTTTCGAGGTGTCGGCATTGGGCTTCGGCGTGATGGGCATGACCTACAACCGCAGTTATCATCCCGACAAGAAGCAGTGCATCCGCCTGTTGCACGAGGCGGTAGACCGTGGCGTGACGCTGTTTGACACCGCCATCATCTACGGTCCGTTGAACAACGAGGAACTGGTAGGCGAGGCATTGGGAGAGTTCCGGGGTAAAGTGAACGTGACCACGAAGTTCGGTCACGAAGTCATCGATGGGAAAGCCACCGGACGACAGGACAGCCGCCCCGCCACGATACGCCGCTACTGCGAGGAATCGTTGAAACGCCTGCGCACTGATGTCATTCCAATGTTCTACCAGCACCGCTTCGACCGCAACACGCCGGTAGAGGATGTGGCAGGAACCATCGCCGATTTGATAAAGGAAGGCAAGGTTTTGCGTTGGGGTATGTGCGAGGTCAGCGCAGAGACTATTCGCAAAGCGCACGCCGTCTGTCCGCTGACCGCCATCCAGAGCGAATACCACCTGATGCACCGCGATGTGGAGAAGAACGGCGTATTGGACGTATGCCGTGAATTGGGCATCGGTTTCGTGCCCTACAGCCCGATGAACCGGGGCTTCCTCGGCGGCGACCTGAACGAGTACACCGAGTTCGACCCGAACAACGACAACCGTACCACGTTGCCACGCTTTACGCCTGAAGCCATGCGTGCCAACTACCGCATCGTCAGCGTACTGCAACGCTTCGGACGAGAACGGGGCATGACCGCCGCCCAGCTTGCCCTCGGCTGGCTCTTGCAGAAGGAGCCGTGGATAGTACCCATTCCCGGCACCACTAAGCTCTCGCACCTCGAAGAGAATTTACGCACGCTGGACTTCACCCTCTCTGCCGAAGAGTGGAAACAGTTGGAGGATGCCGTAGCCGCCATCCCTGTGACGGGCGACCGATACAATGCCGAACAGCAGAAGCAGGTAGGATTCTGACATTTTCAGGTAAAAGGAACAAGGAGACTTCTTTGTTCCTTTTATTGACAAATTAAACACGAAGAAGTATGGAATATCGTACACTACCGCATGGCGGAGAAAGCATCAGCATAATCGGATTGGGAACAAGCTCTATCGGAGCCTCCGGCGAACGGGAAACCGAAGGAGTTGTCCGTATGGCTGTGGAGAATGGTATCAACTATTTTGATATGGCTTCAGCAGATGCCGTTCCTTTTGTCGCATACGGTCGTGCGTTGGCTGATGTCCGCTCCAAAGTATATATGCAGATACATTTCGGTGCAGATTACAAAACAGGCACTTACGCATGGACTGTCAATCTTGACAACGTGAAACGCGCTCTTGACTGGCAACTGCGAATGCTGAAAACGGACTATATTGATTTTGGCTTTATACATTGTATTGATGAAACAAGAGATTGGCAAAAGTATGTGGCGGGCGGCATCTTCGATTATTTGCAACAGATGAAGTCGTCAGGTGTTGTACATCACATAGGACTTTCGTCGCATACACCGGCTTTAGCAAATAAAGTGCTGGATACGGGCATGGTGGATATGTTAATGTTCAGCATCAATCCCGGATATGACTATCGTCAGGAAGGCGAATTTGCCATCGGCAGTGCAGGTGAACGTATGTCACTATACCGTCGATGTGCAACAGAAGGTATAGGCATCTCCGTGATGAAGCCTTTTGGCGGTGGTCAGCTACTGGACGCACGCACATCGCCATTCAAACAGGCTTTGACAGAAGTACAGTGCATCCAGTACGCCCTTGACAAACCCGGAGTCCTGACTGTTCTGCCCGGCATACGCGACAGGGAAGACTTGCGCCGCATCCTGTCATTTACCACCGCTTCAAAAGAAGAAAAAAACTATGCCATACTTGATACATTCATCCCTCACGAGCTCGAAGGGACTTGCGTTTATTGCAACCATTGCCAACCTTGCCCGAAACATATCAATATAGGGCTGATAAATAAATATTATGACCTTGCCTGCGCAGGTGACTATCTGGCACACGAGCACTATGACAAACTCGAAGTCAAGGCTAATGCCTGTACCGAATGTGGACATTGTAACCGGCGTTGTCCATTCCATGTGGATCAGATAAGCCGCATGAAACAAATAGCCGGGTATTTCAAAAATCATAAAAGAAATTATTAGTGTCCGATAAACATATTCAACAGCCTGATTATCAGTATTGTTCTGATAGATAAGCCTCTTTATCAAAGTTGTTGCTTAATTTAATTTATATCAATAAGTTATTGATGGTTTGAAAAGTTTTATCAGACAGCAATGAAAAGAAATTCATGATGAAAAAGATTATCATTATCACAGTATGGGGTATGATGAGCGTACTTTCTCTCTACGCTCAGACAGAAAGGGATATAATCTGTAAAGAAAACTATAGAACCCTTTTTGGAGGCGAAGCCTTGACCGGCGAAGGAACAGACCCTGAATTGATGGACATCCTTCAAAAATTCATCTTTGGAGAAGTATTCCGTACAGGAGAACTGGATATGAAACAGCGCGAATTGATTACCTGTGTATGCCTTGCTTCCATGCAGACATTGCCACAGCTTGAAGCCCATGCAGGTGCCGCATTGAATGTCGGCGCAACACCGGTGGAACTCCGTGAAGCCATATATCAATGTTCGCCTTTTATTGGTTTTCCACGTGTATTGAATGCTATCGGTACAGTAAATAAGGTATTCCAATCACGAGGTATTTCCCTGCCTCTTGAACCGCAAGGAACCGTATCTGAAAAGGACAGAAGAACTGAGGGTGCGAAAATGCAGGCATATCTTTACGGGAATGAAATCAAAAAATATATGGACACACTTCCGCAAGATATGAATGATACAGTGAAGAATTTTCTTACGGAAATGTACTTTGGAGATTTTTATACACGCAAAGGACTTGAAGTCAAGGCCCGCGAACTGCTTTCACTTTGCGTTCTTGCCACTATTGGAGCGGAAAAACAACTTGCAACTCAAGTAACCGGTTGCCTGAAAGCCGGTCATTCTAAAGAAGTCCTTTATGCTGCCATGATACAATGCTTACCTTATATTGGGTTTCCCAATGCTTTGACAGCAATAGCGATAATCAAGGATGCATAACACCTCAAATACAGAACCGAAAAACGAACAGAAGGGAGCATTATTCAACCGATGATGCTCCTTTTTTGTATCACTTTGTTGCATATTTTTTATCGTGACCCTCCCAACAAAGCACTTTGAGCCGACAGGCAAAAACGGAGTCCGGCGTCCGCCTTACCTTTGTGTCAGAAGAACAATAAAATGATTTACAGTATGGTGAAACGTTTTTTTCTGACAATGATGATGGCTGCGGCAACTTGTCTCGCATTTGCTTCCTGCACGTCCGACCCGTCGGATGAACCCGGACTACAGGAGGATGAAAACCCTTCTGAACCCGTCACGCCGCCCGACGGACAGAAAGTGTTGGTAGCTTATTACTCTCACACCGGCAATACGAGGCAGATAGCCGGATACATTCATGAGGCGGTAGAGAGCGACCTGTTTGCCATTGAGGTGGTCAATCCATACCCGGAGGACTATGATGAGCATCTGGCGCAAGCCCGCCGGGAAGTGGCGGAAGGCTATCTGCCGCCGCTCAGCACGCAGATAGAGGACATGGCGCAGTATGACATAGTGTTTGTCGGTTATCCGATATGGGTAAATACGGCGGCACCTCCCATCGCCTCCTTCCTGTCAGGCTACGACCTGTCGGGCAAGACCGTCATCCCGTTCTGCACAAGCGGAACCAGTTCTGCCGAAGCAAGCTACCAACTGGTGCGCAGGCTTTGTCCCGATTCCGATGTAAAGGAGGGCATACAGATACAGCGGGGAACGTATGACACGGCACACGAACGGGTGCTGGATTGGTTGCGGGGACTTGGAATGATTCAATAAACAGATGTATATGGAAAATAATGCGACAATATCACGTCGCACATTCCTGAAGCGGAGCATGGCGGCAGGCGGTGCGATGATGGCAAGCAGTCTGCTTCCTGCCGATCTGTTCGGGACAGAACACAAGCAGGAGGGACAAGAGGAGCATGTGGATGAACTGTTGCAGGGCGTGTGCGACATTCACCTGCATTGCGCCCCCGACAGCAAGGTACGGCTGACGGACGAGCTTTCATTCATCCGTGATGCACAGCGGACGGGTTATCGTGCCGTGATGTTCAAATCGAACGACTTCAGTTGCCACGACCGCGCTTATCTTATCCGTCAGGCAGTACCCGGTTTTGAGGTGTTCGGTAGTATATGTATGAACCGCGTGCATGGCGAGCGGGTCAATCCGTTTGCCGCCGAGAAAGCCGCAAACACCACCGGAGGACTGTGCCGTTGCATCTGGATGCCCACGCAGGATGCCGTATATCAGAACCTAAGCTATTACGGCAAAAAGGAGGGCATCCCCGTATTGGACGACAACGGTCGGGTATTGTCCGAAGTGGTGCACATCATGGAAATCTGTGCGGAAACCGACATCATCTTTGCCACCGGACATTCCTCGCCCGAAGAATGTATTACGCTGGCACGCAAGGCGCGGGAGGTGGGTGTCGGAAAATTTGTCGTCACCCATGCCAACTCCGGCATTTGGACGATGACCCATGAACAGATAAAACGCTGCATCGAACTCGGTGCATGGATAGAATACAGCTATATCACTAATCTTTGGGGACCGGGAACCAGATTGCCGGACTTCACCCGGCTGAGCGACGAAGCGTTTGCCGCCTTTGCCCGCATCAACCCAGAACGGAGTTTCATCACGACAGACTTGGGACAGCCCGGTATGCCGCACCCGATAGACGGGATGCGCCGTTGCATCGAAGCCCTGCTGCGGAACGGACTGGCTCAGACAGAGGTGGACATGCTCGTGCGCCGTAACCCGTCGGGATTGGTTGGATTGACAGAACTATAACAAAACAGCTTATGACAGAAAGAATCTTACATGATATTTGTGCGGGATTTTCCCTGCGGACACCTTCGTTTTGCCGCCACTATTTCCACCACCATACCCTTGCATACCTGTATGATGGGAACATGAATCTGCGGAACCAGTGCGGAGAAGAACTGGGCATCAAGCGAGGAGATTGTGCCTTCATCAGTCGTGACAGCTATTCGAGCCTCTACGCCAAGCCGGACGAGGGCGGTAGATGCCGTGTCGCCTTCTTCTCCCTGACGCGCCGTTTCCTTTGTGAGTTTTACCAGACGCTTGATGAAGCAGTGCGCGCATCCGGTGGAGAAGCACCGTCCGTCCTCCATCGGATAGCTGTCCGCCCCGACGTGGAGAGCCTGTTTCACTCGTTGTCACCCTATTTCCTCTGCGGACAGGCATTGCCGGAGGAAACCGCCCGCCTGAAGATGACCGAGGCTGCATACCTCCTGCTGAACAGTGACCGGAGTTATGCCGCCGCTCTGTTCGACTTCACAAGCACCTGCAAGATGAATATGCTTGACCTGCTCGTGGAACATGACAGTACGGATTTCCGCTGGAAAGAACTGGAGAGAGATTATGCAATATAAACACTAAAACAATATCGAACATGAAGAAAATTGTGACCTTTCTGCTGATATTCATATCGGCATTTTCACTTACCGCTTGCGGTTCTGAGTCACCAGAGACGGAAATACCAGTTACAGGTGACGGTACTTTGGATGGTGGTGCAGGAAAACCATTAATTGTATTTTTCTCGTGGGGAGGAAATACACGCACGGTAGCCAACCATATCCATGACCTCATAGGCGGTGACATGGTAGAAGTGGAAACGGTTACTCCTTACCCGGACCGTTACGAAGAAGTGATACAGATAGCACCAGAAGAGCTTGCCAACGATTTCCGTCCGCCATTGAAAACCCGAGTGGAGAACATAGATGAATACGATACCCTGATAGTGGGTACTCCTATCTGGGGAGGTCATCTGACACCTGCCATGAAAAGTTTTTTGCTTCATACAACTTGTCGGGTAAAGTTATCGCTCCCTTCTGTACGCATGGAGGCAGCGGCACATCGCAAAGCGTGAATGACATCCGTTCCGTTTGCCCTGATAATGTGATATTCCTCACTCCACTTGCCATTTATGGAAACCGGGCAGAAGATGCACGTGGGGATGTCGAAGAATGGCTGACGCAAATAGGTATAATAAAACAATAATATTAGAAGAAAATGAAAAGAAACAGTCTTTATGCAGCAATGGCTGTCTTGATAGTGACAGCCTGCGGCAATTCAAACCAACAACCGGTCACAGCGGAAAATGAGACTAAGCAACAACAGTCCCAATTGATATTTCCGCTCGGGCCGAAAGCGTCTTCGGAAAAATTCGTAGGTACTGCCTATGTAAACGAACTTGTTCCTAAAAGCGATTCAACAGCCTATGCTATAGGGGATGTCGTATTTGAACCGGGGGCACGCAATAATTGGCATACCCATCAGGTACGTCAGATTATGCTTGTCACAGATGGGAAAGGATGGTATCAGGAATGCGGAAAGGCTGCTGTGCCATTAAAAAAAGGAGATGTGTATATTATCCCGGCAGGAGTGGAGCATTGGCATGGGGCAACAAAGGACAGCCGCTTTGCCCATATTGTCATAACAGACTATCAAGGTGATGATTGTGTCATTTGGGGAGAACAAGTTACCGATGAAGAATACAACAGTTTATAATCACAAAAATTCAATGATATGAAAAAGTTTTTTTATCTCCTGCTCATGGCAGGACTGACATTCGGCTTCACAGCCTGTAGTGATGACGACCCTGCAACACCGGACGAACCGCAGACCGAAGTTCCAGGTGACAACGAAGAAGGCGAAAATGAAGACAACGGGGATGACTCCGGCACAACCGATAACCCTGTAACGGGCAACACGCTGATTGTGTATTACAGTTTTACAAACAATGTGCATACCATTGTTTCCGATTTGCAAACACAGATAGAGGCGGATGTCTTGCGCGTGGAACCTTCCGAAGACGGGATTGACTATGCAGCCAACAACTATGCTATCGGGAGTGCCCTGATTTCCGCCATCCGGAACAATCCTGACGATGCTTCGTCTTACCCGGACATACGGACGACTATCGACAATCTGGACGAGTACGACATCATCATCGTAGCCACGCCGCTGTGGTGGAGCAATATGGCAGCACCAATGCAGACATTCCTGTTCAGATATGGCGACCAGATGGCCGGAAAGCACATCGGGCTTATCGTTTCGAGTGCAAGCAGCGGTATCAGTGGTGTGGAAGCGGATGCCGAAAGACTTATCCCCGGAGGGAATTTTATGGCATCCAGTCTGTGGATACGCTCGTCGCAGACTTCCAACTGTCACGATATGATTGCAGAATGGCTGCAAGAGATTAATTATGGCTCAACAAGCAATTAAAAGGAAATGACATGAAGACGATAATCCTTATTTTGCTGACTTTGTTTCCGGTATTCTCCTTTGCCGGATGTAGTGAGGGACATCCACAGGACACGGAACTTACTCCCGGCGATGATGATAACAATAACGACGACAATGGGAATGACAATGAAGGAGAAACGCCAAGCGGTAACGGCAGAGTGCTGATAGCATGGTTCAGCCGTTGGGGGAACACAGACTATCCAGACAATGTGGATGCCTCTACCGGTGCAAGCATCCTAATCAATGACGGTGAACGGTTGGGGACGACTGAACAGGTAGCACGCTATATCCGGTCTGTTACGGGTGGCGACTTGCATCTGATTCATACGGTAAATGCCTATCCGGTTGATTTTGACGATGTACGTGACCAGAACCATGCTGAACAAGCAGCAGGTACGCTTCCTGAATTGGCTGACCGAATAGAGAATATGGAGCAGTATGATATTATTTTCATTGGTTATCCGAACTGGGCGATGGACATACCCCGTCCGGTAGCCTCGTTCCTGTCGGCATACGATTTCAGTGGTAAAACTGTCATACCGTTCTGTACTCACGACGGTTACGGCGCATCCGACACATTCCGTTCCGTTGAAGAATTGGCAACGGGAGCTGATGTTTTAGAAGGATATGCGGGCGAAGCCAGCGATGTCTCGGAAGCAGAAGCGGAAGTGCGTCAATGGCTGGACGGGTTAGGCATCGAATGGGGCGGCACGGAAGAAGCGTCGGTTAGTGTCACGGTTGGCGGGCATACTTTGTCAGCTACATGGCTTGACACGCCTCTTGCCCGTGAGATACAGGCAATGTTTCCCCTGACCGTCACATTGGGAAGGTACGGACAGCGTGAGTTTTACGGCTCCATGCCTTCGCGCCCGGAAAACAGCGAAGAAGGGCAACTTCATTTTGAGAACGGGGACATTACCTATTGTCCGTCAAACAATACGATTGCCATCTTTTACGGACAGGCGGATGACCCGGATATGGGGCAATTGACCATGCGTGTCATTCCAATTGGTCATGTGACTTCTGACCTTGGCATATTCGATGAGCTGGACAGCCGCATGGAATTTACATTTGACAATCAGCAATAAATATATCCTACGACAATGAACAAGATTTTATTATCCCTCGCAGCGGCACTTGCCATTTGCTTTACCGCTTGCGCGCAAAAGAAAGAGAAACAAAGTATGGATAACAACTCATCCAAGACACTGGTGGCTTATTTCTCGGCAACCGGAACGACAGCCAAAGCAGCCCGCAGTATTACGGACATTACCGGCGGAGAGCTGTTTGAGATTGCACCGCAGAATCCCTATACCGATGCAGACCTTGATTGGAATGACAAACAGTCGCGAAGTTCAGTAGAGATGAACAACGCTCAATCCCGTCCGGCACTTAAAGTGAAGAAAGCAGACATCGCCGAATATGATGTTGTCTTTATCGGCTATCCCATCTGGTGGGATCTCGCGCCGAGAATCATCAACACATTCATTGAAAGCCACGATTTGAAAGGCAAAGTAATCATTCCGTTTGCCACTTCAGGCGGAAGCAGTATCAGTAACAGCATCTCCGAACTGAAGAAAGCCTATCCGGACCTTGACTGGAAAGAAGGAAAGCTGCTGAACAGAATGAGCAACAATGCCATACAAAATTGGATTAATAGTATAATCAATTAAAAACAAAGCAAATGAGAAACTTTTATTTTTCCATGTTATGCCTGCTGTTTACGGGTATTACTTCCGTTTATGCACAACAAGGCGAAGGCATCCCATCCAAAGGGTTTGCCCTGTTTGCTCCGGACGGTAATTTTCAATCTTATGAGTTCACTCGCCATGCGGTCGGCGACAACGACATTCAGATAAAGATTCTTTATTCGGGCATTTGCCATAGCGACATCCATACGGTACGTGGCGATTGGGGAGAGATTCCCTATCCGGCTATACCCGGACATGAGATTGTCGGGGAAGTGGTCGCTGTGGGAGAAGATGTCACGAAATTTAAAGTCGGCGACTATGCCGGAGTGGGTTGTATGGTCAATTCCTGCGGTACATGTGCCGATTGCAAGGATGGTGAAGAACAATACTGCAAAGGGGTAGTATGGACTTATTCTTCACCGGATTTCTACCACGACAATGAAATAACGCATGGAGGCTATTCCAATAATATGGTGGTAGCCGAGCGCTTTGCAATAAAAATACCTCGCAATGCCGACCTGAAGAAAGTTGCTCCGCTGATGTGTGCCGGTATCACGACTTATTCTCCCATTCATTTCTCTAAGGTGAAAAAAGGAGATAAGGTCGCAGTCGCCGGCTTTGGCGGATTGGGACATCTTGCCGTACAATATCTGGTAAAATTAGGAGCGGAAGTGACTGTCTTCGATATTACAGAAGAGAAGCGTCAGGTTGCTACTGATTTTGGGGCTGTACGTTATGTCAATGTTAATAACCCAGATGAGTTGAAAGGACTTGACGGTACATTCAACTTTATTCTCAGCACCATCCCGTCGAAATACGACCTGAGGATGTATGTCAATATGCTGCGCCGTGGCGGAGAAATAGCTATCGTAGGCAGGACTGCCAATGACGAATTGCCCACAATCGACGCATTTTCACTGATTGGCATGGCTCAGCGTAAGATTTACGGTTCATTGATTGGCAGCATACAGGAAACGCAAGAGATGCTGGACTATTCTGTTGCCAACAACATCTACCCGGAGGTTGTCGTTATCAATGCTGACGGAAAATACATTGATGAAGCCTACCGCAATGTTGTGGATGGAAAAGTTCAGTTCCGTTACGTGATAGACATGAGTACGTTAAAATAAGTTGTACCTTCAATATATTGATGATGATGTTTGGAATAGGGACACAGGAAATCCTGCTTATCGCATTAGTCGTCCTTCTCTTTTTCGGCGGCAAGAAAATTCCCGAACTGATGAAAGGACTGGGCAAAGGGGTACGCAGTTTCAAGGAAGGCGTAAGAGGCATAGAAAATGAAATTGATATGCCCATAAAGAATGAGAATGTAAAATGAGTGTATTACTGATTGAATGGTAAGAATATCATTATCCATAAAGATTCTTTCCGGTTACATTATCTTGATGGCGGTCATTGGTTGTATGGCCGCCATCTTGATACATGAGCGGCAGCGTATGAGAGAAATTGAAGCAGATGTTTCTGAAATCCGTAAAATGCGCCAATGTATAAGTGTAGTCCAACATCATATCACCAAACTTGCCATATTAGGCGAAAGCGTTATAAACTGGGAGGAGGTGGATTATCGAAATTATCAGGTTGAGCGGTTACAAACAGACAGCCTGCTGCAAGCTATGAAGCCTTGTTACATAAATTATGTGCAACTGCAACAAATAGATGCCCTGCGTATTCTGTTGGCTGACAAGGAGGAACATCTGCGGCACATCATGTTGGTATTTGAGCGGCAGGAAGAAGCCGACAGCCTTTTGGTGAACCACCTGCCCGAAGTGGCGAAACGTGCCACCCGTGTATGCACCGTACAGCAAAAGAAAAAGGGCATCGCAGGCTTCTTTGGCGGCAAAAAGACCGTACAGGTACTTCCGTCAGCCCAAGAACTGCACGAATTCAGCGACAACCTGATTACCTTGCAACGGAAACAGGCAGTAGAAATGGACGCATACGCTGACAGCCTACGTACACGCAACCGGACATTGAACACCCAATTGAACCGTCTTGTCAGCGACCTCGACCGACAAGCGCAAACTGCTTTTCAGCAGAGGGAACAGAAAATAGCGGAAGCGCAAAACATTTCTGTGCGATTATACACGGCTACCATATCGGCAGCAATCATCCTGCTATTCCTGTCCTATCTCACAATTCACAGGGAGTTAAAATGTAATGCAAACGAGAAGAAGAAACGTGAGAAGCTCATTGAGGAATTACAAGAAAGTAACAACAAGAACAAGGAACTGATACATCTGCGGCGCAACCTTATACAAAACGTCACCCACGAGCTACGTACCCAACTGACCGCCATCATCGGCAATGCAGAACTTCTGTTGAACGACGATAACAGGGATAGCCGTGTGCGCCATGCGAAAACAATAAAGACTTCGACAGAGCGTATGGCATCCATGCTGAACAGCCTCTTGGACTATTTCAGGCTTGACAGCAGGAAAGTAACAATTATATCCAAGCCGTTCAAACTACGTTTGATAGCGAACACACTTGAAACGGAGTTTGCGGCACAAGCTCAATCCAAACATCTGACCTTGACCGTTTGTAACTACGCAAATGAAGTAGTGAACGGCGACAAAAACCGTATTTTGAGCATAGGTGGCAATCTGCTTTCCAATGCCATCAAGTTCACAGACAGCGGCACTATCACTTTGACAACCCGATACAAGGACGGTGTGTTTACGCTGACGGTGGAGGATACGGGTACAGGCATCAGCGAAGGGCAAAAGGAACGTATATTCAAGCCTTTCGAGCGGCTGGGCAATGCCGCCACGCAGGACGGTTTCGGCTTGGGGCTTTCCATCGTGAAACAGCTTGTAGAACTGATGGACGGAAATATATCGGTGGAAAACGAAAAGGGAAAAGGCTGCAAGTTCACCGTTGTTCTTCCATTGCCGAAAACCGAAGAAGCCGTAACTGACAAGAAGAAAGAACAGGTGCAAGACATTATTTCAAATTGCAGCGTAATAGTGATAGACAATGACCTTGTGACGCTCGGCATGATACGGGATATGCTTGTACAGAACGGCATAAGTTGCGACACCTGCATAAGTGTTGGGGAACTGACGGACAAAATGCGCGGCAAGGACTATGACCTGTTGATAACCGACCTGAAAATGCCGGAAGTCAACGGTTATGAGGTGCTGGAACTCTTACGCACATCCGACATCGGCAATTCATGCACAATTCCCGTTGTGGCTGCAACGGCGGCAGGGTTCATCACGGAGGAAGAACTGAAATCGGCAGGTTTCACTGCCATGCTCGGTAAACCGTTTTCCATCACCGAACTGCTGAACATAGTAAACCAATATGCCAGCAAGGGGCTTAGGCAACAGCCCGACTTCTCGGCTTTGCTCGCCTTTGGCGACAGGCGGCACACATTGGAACGACTGATAGCAGAAACGGAAAAAGAAATGGATGAATTACGTAAGGCAGCGGAAACAAAGGACATGAAAGCGTTGAACGGTTGGATACACCATCTTAGAAGCTCATGGATGCTGATGAAAGCTGAACAACCGTTGCAGGAATTATGTGCCGCAATTCACAGTGGCAATCCTACGGACATAGAGATAGCCCATGCTGTCCAAAAGGTATTGGCACAAGGCAAACTAATTATGGACTTGGCAGGAAAGGAGATGGAACGATGGGAAGAATAATCGTTGTGGAGGACAATCTCACTTTCTCCGGCTACGCATGCAGGCTGTTGGAGAGCAAAGGCTTTCAGACCGTCAGTGCGTCCACCTGTAATAGGGCACGCAAACTATTCGCCAAGATGTGTGATGACGACATCGTGCTCGCCGACCTGCGCCTGAACGACGGTGACGGTATCGCCTTGTTGGAAGAACTGAGAAAACAAGGGAAACGCAATCCCTACATCATCATGACGGATTATGACGAAGTGCCTACCGCCGTCCGGTCGATGAGGTCAGGTGCGGAGGATTATATCCCTAAAAAGTTGTTGGAAATGAGCCTGCCTCCACTCCTGCAAACCTTACGTGAAAGGATGAAACGGCACGAAACACCCATTTACGAGCGACAAAGCGCTGTTTTCCGTGAAATAGACCGCAAGATAAGATTAGTCGCGCCGACAAACATGAGCGTATTGGTGTTGGGCGAAAATGGCACGGGTAAGGAGCACGTCGCCGAGAAAATACATAAAATGAGCAAACGGTCGGGTAAACCTTTCGTGGCAGTGGACTGCGGCCTGTTGTCAAAAGAACTTGCCGCATCCGCACTGTTCGGACACGAGAAAGGAGCGTTCACAGGTGCTGACACCAGGCAGAAAGGCTATTGGGAGGAAGCCGACGGCGGCACGCTGTTCCTTGATGAAATTGGAAACCTGCCGTTAGAAGTGCAACAGATGATGCTGCGTGCATTGGAAACCAAACGGTACAGACCCGTAGGCAGCAACAAGGAAAAGACTGCTGACGTGCGCATCATCGCCGCCACCAACGAGGATATGCAGTCTGCCATTGCCGAAAAGCGTTTTCGTCAGGACTTGTTCCATCGGATTAAGGAATACGCGCTGAACATACCGCCATTGCGTGAGTACCGTGAGGACATCCTGCCGCTTGCGGACTTCTTTCGTGAACTTGCCAACGAGGAGCTCGGCAAACAGGTGAAAGGCTTTGATGCGGAAACAAGGAAGCGGATGCTTGCCTATTCGTGGGGGGGCAACGTGAGGGAACTGAAAGGAACGGTGCGCTCGGCGGTGCTGTTCACCAACGGTGATTGGGTTACGGCAGACAAGCTGGAGTTTGAAGAAACACCCTTGCCGAATGAAGCGTCATTGTCCTTGAAAAACGAAGAAATGGAAAAGAAACAGATAATCCGTGCGTTGGAGCAAGCGGATGGCAACCGCTCTTTGGCTGCTGAACTGCTCGACATCGGGCGCACCACACTATACGGCAAGATGAAACAATACGGCATCAAATACAAGGAATAATACACAATTACCGCAGGTTTGGAACAGGTTGACCGACTTCGGAGAGGCAACCCGGCGGCAAGGTTTTCGGAGTAACCCGAAAAGTTTTGAGTAACTCAAAACATACCTTGCTGCTGCCACTTTTCGGCAGTAACCGAAAAGCCTTCGGGTAACTCGAAGGACACCTTGCTGATTTCTCATGAAAGCAACAATCCGCCAGCAATCGGATTGGAATTTGTGCTGTTATTCCGGCCTTCAAAGCATCGTTTCCCGATGCCTAAACTGCCCAAAAGAAGAACGGGAATGAGAGGATGAGAGGGCGTAAGAGAGTGGTTATATCCGCATGAATGCTTGCAAGCCTGACTGAATGTGAGTTTGCATGAATGAAAATACGTGTGAACATACACACGCTGGCCTGCAAGCCTGCCCGCACTCCTGCCTGCCGTCCATCCTGCCATCCGGCTTGCTTGCCGACTGGCCTGCCTGCGTGCCTGCCGGCAAGCAGGCATACAGGCAAAACCTGCCAACAGACCGCTCCGCCAACAGGCAGACTTAAATATAAATAGAGGACGGCATGGGATTAAAAGGGGCAGTGTTTTGGGCTTTCAGCCGCAAGATGAGCAACAAATGTACAATAATGAAAAGATGTTCGATTTTCTCTATTTTTCAGAGGAATAACTTTGGTAATAAGGAATAAAAACACTACTTTTGCAAATGAGAGAAGCGTTCTTTTGATTAATGCAGAACATTGCAGAATATAGAAGCTCGCTGGTTGCCATATCGTTACCTGTCAAGCCGACAATCTTTGTAAGTTTCTTATTTTCAATGGATAAGAAGAATCGATATGTCTTCTTTGATGCGTCGAAAGGCGTTTGCGAATACCGCATATATCGGCCAACTCTTTCAAATAGGCGTTCATCTTCTGATTGCTGCATACGGGAAGCAATACACCGTGCAGTAGACAATAGGAGTCCTCCCGATAGCGAAGCAATATTTCTTGGGCTTTGTCCATCAACGGGATGTTACACATGTTCCCGGTCTTCTGGCGCGGTTTGCGAAACCATTGCATCCCGTTTATGTCTAAAACGATATGTTCGGGTTTCAGCTGCTGTACGTCCGTAAAGGCCAACCCTGTCAGGCAGCAAACAGAAAATGTCGCGGACGCGGGCCATCCGCGGAATGTCGAGTTTTTTGTCGAGCAACTTTTTCAATTCATGCTTTTCCAAAAAATCTCGATCTGTTTTCTCCAGATGAAATTGAATTTGCGCGAACGGATCGGTCTTCAACCAGCCTTTAGTCATGGCTAAAAGCGTGATTTTTTGAAGTTCTTTAGATATTTAACCGTTGTATTATGGGAACATTTGCGGATCGTTTTAATATAAAATTCATAATCCGCAATAAGCTGATTCGGTAATTCATCTAAGAAAAGGTCTTCTTTTTTATAAGTATAGCGAATAAAAGCTGAGGTCAGCCTCAAGGCTGTCTCATAACGAATAATTGTCGCCGGAGCATAATCAATCCCTATTAAAGCTCTGCACTTTTCATTATGCTCCTTGAATTATAATAGTATGGCGTTCTGGATGATTCTTGCATAGATAACGATCCAGTATAGCATGAGCCGAGACTACTACCCCATCCAATTCCATGTCACGTTGTAACCGTAAAAGATTAGCGGAAATGGCATCAAGATAAAGATTCAGGTCTTTTCCGATTTTACTGTTTTCTACGGCCTTCCCTTTCGTTGTATTCCATAAACGCGGTACGATGGATCGCTTTACAGATGCGTCGGCACGTTCACCGTTAATCGTGATACGCATAAAGACAGGGGCTTCACCCGATTTGTTGAGTTTGTTTCTACGAATGTAGAACAATAAACTGAATGTCGTCCTTTTCATAAGACACTGGGATTAGGGTTGCAAAAATAGTTTCCCAAGTGCCGAAAGTCAAGGTGTAAAATTATGTAATACAGCGCATTGACTCCTTATTCGGTGTACCTATTTTTTCGGAGACACAAGGTACACCGAATAGGCCACAGGTAATATGCGTTTTTTACATTTTGCGGCGTTGCGCTTGAAAACACAAAACCCTGCAAATGAATATTTTGCAGGGTTTTGCACTTTTCGTTTCCGGTACTTTGGTGGAGATGGCGGGAGTCGAACCCGCGTCCAAACAAGGAACCCAACTGCTTTCTACACGTTTAGCCGACCGTTTCGTCCTTCTACTTGGGCCCGGCAGGCGGCGGCCTAACCCAAGTCCCAGCCTCTTTGTTTCGCACGGCGCCCGAGGCGTTGCACCGTACTATCTCTAAATGAACGATACCCCGTATGAAGAGCGGTTAAAGAGCGGAACTACCCTTCGGGATACTCGTCGCCGAACCTCCTTGGGCTCGGCGATTAAGCCAATTTTCTCTGAAAATTAGGCAGCGAGTGCATAGCTGTTGTTGCCATTTGTACGTTGAGCGTCGGGATTTACGAGCTGCCGCACAGCGCTCGACGTGCTTACAATCGAACTCTACCTGCTGTCAAAACCGGTCATCCCCTCTTCTCGGACGGGACTTTCGCGGGAAAGTTCCATTGAAATACAATGCAAAGATAATACAAATCGGGGACAAAAGCAAATTTATCCGCATTATCGCCGCCGGCACGCGGAACGAAGGCGGCGCTTTTTTTGCGGAGAAACATCCCCGATCCCGCGAAAAAACATTATCTTTGACCTTGTTTTAACTAAGGAAGCTGTTTATGAGCGGAAAACGCGTTATCGAGTTGCGGGACGTCGCGATCTATCATGCCGAAAATCCGTTCGGCAGGCAGTCGGCCGAACGGCTGGTGCGCTCGGGCGAGCTGGTACTTTCGGAGGTCGACTTCTCGGTCGAAGAGGGCGAGTTCGTCTATCTGATCGGCCGCGTGGGGAGCGGGAAGAGTACCTTGCTGAAAACATTGTATGCGGATGTCCAGCTCTTGGTCGGCGAAGGGTGCGTCGTGGGTTTCGATCTGCGGAAACTGCGCCGCCGGCAGATACCCTATCTGCGCCGGAAGATCGGCATCGTCTTCCAGGACTATCAGTTGTTGACCGACCGCAACGTGTTCCAGAACCTCTACTACGTGATGCGGGCCACAGGCTGGCGAGCCGAAGCGGAAATCCGACGCCGTATCGACGAAGTACTGCAACTGGTCGGGCTGGAAGCCAAGCACTACAAGATGCCGTTCGAACTTTCGGGCGGAGAGCAGCAACGCCTGGTGATCGCCCGCGCCCTGCTCAACAAGCCCCGCCTGCTGCTGGCCGACGAACCGACGGGAAACCTCGATCCCGTGACGGCCGATGGGATCATGCGGTTGTTCCTCACGATCGCCCGGAGCGGTTGTGCGGTGGTGATGTCGACGCACAACACGAATCTCATTGAGGAGTATCCGGCCCGCACGCTCGTCTTCGAAAAAGGGCGCGTCAAGGAGGTCGACATGCAGGCGCTTCTGGGGCGGATTTGACCCTGCGAAAAGCCTGCCGATCTTGTCCGGAGGCTTGCAGGTATCGCAAAAAAATCGTATATTTGTACGTTAATTTAACAATATAGGAATGAGTGAAGAAGTGAACAGACCGGAAAAGGAGTATTCCGCGTCGAGCATCCAGGTGCTGGAAGGGCTGGAGGCCGTGCGCAAGCGTCCGGCCATGTACATCGGCGACATCGGCGAGAAGGGACTCCATCACCTGGTATACGAGGTGGTCGACAACTCGATCGACGAGGCGTTGGCCGGCTATTGCACGGATATCGAAGTGACGATCAACGAAGACGGTTCGGTCTCCGTGCGGGACAACGGCCGCGGCATCCCGACCGACTACCACGAAAAGGAGGGCCGGTCGGCGTTGGAGGTCGTGCTGACCGTGCTCCATGCAGGCGGTAAGTTCGACAAGGGCAGTTACAAGGTGTCGGGCGGTCTGCACGGCGTCGGCGTGTCGTGCGTCAACGCACTGTCGACGCTGCTGATCGCCGAAGTGCATCGCGACGGCAAGATATACCGCGAGACGTTCAGCAAGGGCGTGCCCACCTCCAAATTGGAGATCGTCGGCGAATGTTCGGACCGCGGTACGACGATCACTTTCAAACCCGACGGCGAGATTTTCACGCATACGACGGAGTACAAGTACGAAATTCTGTCGAACCGCCTGCGCGAACTGGCGTTCCTGAACAAGGGTATCCAGCTCACGATCACCGACAAGCGGGTGAAGGACGAGCAGGGAGGTTACCTCAGCGAGACCTTCCATTCGAAAGACGGTTTGAAGGAGTTCGTGCAGTATCTCGACGCTACGCGCGGCGAGCCGATCATCGAATCGATCATCTATCTCGATACCGAAAAGAACGGCGTGCCGGTCGAAGTGGCCATGCAGTACAACGATTCGTTCTCGGAGAACGTCCATTCGTATGTCAACAACATCAATACGATCGAAGGCGGTACGCACCTCACGGGCTTCCGCCGGGCGCTGACGCGTACGCTCAAAAAGTACGCCGACGATTCGGGGATGCTCGCCAAGTTGAAGTTCGACATCAGCGGCGACGACTTCCGCGAGGGGCTTACGGCCGTCATTTCGGTGAAGGTCGCCGAGCCGCAGTTCGAGGGGCAGACCAAGACCAAACTGGGCAACGACGAGGTGGCCGCATCGGTAGATCAGGCCGTTTCGGAGGCGCTGGCCAACTACTTGGAGGAGAATCCGAAGGATGCCAAGGCGATCGTGGGCAAGGTGGTGCTGGCGGCACAGGCGCGCCATGCGGCGCGCAAGGCGCGCGAAGCCGTGCAGCGCAAGACGCCGCTGTCGGGCGCCGGTCTGCCGGGCAAGCTGGCCGACTGTTCGAGCCGCGACCGGTCGATCGCCGAGATCTTCTTCGTCGAGGGTGACTCGGCAGGCGGAACGGCTAAGCAGGGCCGAGACCGTAACTTCCAGGCGATCATGCCGCTGCGCGGTAAGATTCTCAACGTGGAGAAGGCGCAGGAGCACAAGATGTGGGAGAACGAGGAGATCAAGAACATGTTCCAGGCGCTCGGCGTCACGATCGGGACGGAGGAGGACAGCAAGGCGCTCAATCTGGAAAAGTTGCGTTACGACAAGATCATCATCATGACCGATGCCGACGTCGACGGAAGCCACATCGCCACGCTGATGCTGACGTTCTTCTTCCGCAAGATGAAGGAACTGATCGAGAACGGCCACGTCTATATCGCTACCCCGCCGCTCTATCTGGTCAAGAAGGGCAAGCAGGAACGCTATTGCTGGACGGAGGAGGAGCGCGACAAGATCTCGGCCGAATTCGGCAAGGGCGTGCACATCCAGCGTTACAAAGGTTTGGGCGAGATGTCCGACGTGCAGTTGTGGGAGACCACGATGAATCCCGATACGCGCATCCTGCGGCAGGTATCGATCGAGAACGCAGCCGAGGCCGACCGCGTCTTCTCGATGCTCATGGGCGACGACGTGCCGCCTCGGCGCGAGTTCATCGAACGCCACGCCACCTACGCCAATATCGACGCGTAGTCCGATTGAAAGGAGGAGTTGCCCCTGCGGGGCGGCTCCTCTTTTGTATGACCCTCAATAAACGATTTTATCATGGACGTTACGATCATCGGCGTTGCCGGCGGAACGGGTTCCGGCAAGAGTACGCTCGTCAAGCGGTTGCAGGAGGCGTTCAAGGACGACGACGTCGCCACGCTGTGCCACGACTACTACTACAAGGCGCATCCCGAACTGACCTACGAGGAGCGCACGAAGCTCAATTACGATCACCCGCAGGCGTTCGACACCCACATGATGGTGGAACATATCCGTGCGCTGAAAAACAATGTGCCAATTTCGCATCCGGTCTACTCGTTCGTCGAGCACGACCGCCTGCCCGAGACGGTCGCCGTGAAGCCATCGAAAGTAATCATCGTCGACGGCATCCTGATCTTCGAGAACAAGGCCCTGCGCGAGTTGATGGACATCAAGGTCTATGTCGATACGGATGCCGACGTGCGCCTGGCGCGCCGCATCCTGCGCGACGTCTGTGAACGCGGCCGGACGATGGAGTCGGTCATCAATCAGTATATCACCACCGTCAAGCCGATGCACGAGGAGTTCGTCGAACCGTCGAAGAAGTATGCCGACGTCATCATTCCCGAAGGCGGATTCAACTCGGTGGCCGTGGCCATGCTCATTCAGAATATCCGGTCGCTGATCGCCGCGAAGTGATCGGGCGTTCGGCTGAAAATTCGGGGCCGATCCTTTCACGATCGGTCTCTTTTTTGCTATATTTGCAAGCAATCCCCGAATTGTAATGGAACAGTCGGTTGCATCTCGTTTTCAAATATTTCGTGCGCGGCTCAAAAGATACCGGGCGCATTTCGCCATCGTATTTCTGGTAGCGGCGGCGTTGGCGGCCGCCTGTTCGGGTTCGGGGCCGGTCGCTGCCGTTTTCGGGGGAGCGGCGATCGTGCTTCTGATCGGTGTCGGCACCGCGTCGGGATACCGCGAATACCGGAAGCGGCAACTCCTTTCCCGCCGCTGGGTGCTGTCGTTTCTGAAAGCGCGCGGCCTCGATCCCGAGGAGGATGCCGACGGCGACGTGTTGTTTCTGCTCGACAACATGAAGTATGTACTTCATATCAAAGAGCACTATTTCGAATTGCATATCGGGTTCGGACGCAAACGTTCGGAGCTGAACGACGAGTTGATGACACGTATGGCGCAGGAGGTGATGAGTTCGACACGGATGGTCAAAATCCTGTTGCGCCCCGAAGCCGTTCTCTTCTCGATCGAATGTCTGCAATGCCGGAAAAGCGAATTCGCCGGTTTTTTCGATTCCTATATCCGTATCCTCAAATTCTCCGTGGCCGAACATACGCGGCGTTATAACGAGGCGCTCGAAGAGTTCCACCGGGAGCTTCGCCGCCAGCGGGAAGCGGAGTATCTCTCGCAGCGTTTCTCGGATTATCAGGGCAAAGATGTGGTCAACTGACCGATCCTGAGATCTCGTTCGAATCCTGCAAGAGCCGGTTGGTGTTCATGGAATTGATCGGTACGCCGACGGGCAGTTGTTCCCTGCAAAGGCGAACCGATGAGCCTGCCGACTGTTTCCTGCACGAAATTTTCATGCCGCCGAGGCGTCGGTCGCACCCACCCGCTGACGGTATGGCGGGAGCGGGTCTGCCCCGGCGAAGTGGGGGTTCGAG
>OATG01001182.1_pt1 | contig 21631 bp, 16 predicted proteins | sample 1516581 | NCBI WGS metagenome assembly OATG01 (sample SAMEA2579930, study PRJEB22360) | human gut metagenome | biome: human gut; feature: human-associated habitat; material: faeces | place: Denmark | collected 2008/2010
TCCTCTTTAGACTGGCTAAGATTTATGCATACCCCCAATGATTATCGGGTGAGCCCTTTTTTGTCTTTCAGGCAAGACGGAAACATAAAAAAAAGTCCTACAATACGTTGATATTGTAGGACTTGTCTCTTTTTTGTCGCCGTTTGGCTTTGTTCTTATGTGATCCGCCTGGGGCTCGAACCCAGGACCCCAACATTAAAAGTGTTGTGCTCTACCTGCTGAGCTAGCGAATCAATCCTTATTTGCGAATCAGTTATTTCCTGATTGCGGGTGCAAAGGTAGTTACTTTTATTTAATTTGCAAGCATTCCGTAGAAAAAAGTTTCAATTATTTTTCCTCATTATGGCTTGTTTCTTGATTATCAGTAGTTTCGGCTTCATCATATTTTATCTTTTCTTTGTTGATAATAAAGCGTTGGTAGTAGGAGAGCATTAAAGTTGTTAGTGGTAAGGCGATAATCATGCCGAGCATTCCCATTAATGACCCCCAGATAGAAAGAGATAAAAGGATGATGGCAGGATTCAGTCCGGTAATCTTTCCCATGATTTTGGGGACAAGGAAGGTATCCTGTATGATTTGTACGATTGCAAAGACAGCTAATGCACATGCAATGATAATCCAGAAGTTCTGTCCGGTGTCGGCAGCTTTGAGGATTGCTAATAAAATAGTGGGAAGGAAGCCGATGATTTGCAAGTAGGGAACCATATTCAATGCTCCGATGAAAAGTCCCAAAGCGATAGCCATGGGGAAATCGATAATCAGGAAACCAATGCTGAAAAGAATACCTACGCAGAAAGCAACCAAAGCCTGTCCACGAAAATATCTGTTCATACCATCCTGTACGTCGTGAACCAGATTGGAGGCAAACGTACGGTATTTATTAGGTAGCAGATGCAACCATCCTTCAGCTATCGCTTCGTAATCTAATAATATAAAGATTACATATAATAATATAATGAAGGAGGCAAGGATGCTGAATAGAATGTTGAGAGATTCTGCAAGCAAAGTCCACACTCTGGGGACGGTATCCTTGATTGCCGCCAGGATATTCTCTTCACTTAATACACGGTTCAGTGCTTGAAGATCGATATTTTCGTGGATAAATTCAGAAAGACTCTTAGGCACATTGTTTCCGGCTCCATTGGTGAGGTAAGTCACCAGCAAGTCGTTCATTCTGCCTATTTCCGAAATCATCGGCGGCACTAATAGGTAGAATAAAGTGACTCCGATAACCGTAATAAGGAATAAGGAACAGAAGATGGAAATAATGCGGCTTTTCAATCGTAGCTTATACTGGAAGAATTTGACTAACGGATAGACCATATAAGCTATCAGCCACGCAATAAAGAAAGGTAATAACACTCCGCTAAGGCGTTCTACAAGCATTAATATTCCTACAACTAACACACATCCGATAGAACCGCGTATAAAACTGTCGAATGTTATCTTTTTCCTTTCCATAATCTTTTTCTTTTATAGAGTTTATACTTTCTGCTCATCTTCCCCTCGTGCACGGAGATAACATTCCCTGCACAGAGGCTCGTATTCGGCTGTTTCGCCTAAAAGAACCTGTTTCTCATTCTTGACAGTACGATGTGAGAAAGAAGCCAGCTGGCCACATTTCACACAGATTGCATGAACTTTGGAGACTTCATCGGCAATGGCGCACAATTGTGGCATTGGTCCGAATGGATTTCCTTTGAAGTCCATATCCAACCCTGCAATGATAACACGGATTCCATTATTGGCGAGCTGGTTGCATACATCAATCAAACCACTGTCGAAGAACTGTGCTTCGTCAATGCCTACTACATCTATCTCGGAAGTAAAGAGTAGGATACTGGCTGACGAATCGATGGGAGTGGAGGCGATAGAATGGCTGTCGTGAGAGACTACATCTTCTTCTGAATAACGGGTGTCGATAGCTGGTTTGAATATCTCTACACGTTGTTTCGCAAATTTCGCTCTCTTCATTCTACGAATCAATTCCTCTGTTTTTCCGGAGAACATGGAACCGCAGATTACTTCGATCCGGCCTCTTCTTCTAGTCTCCTGTATGTGGTCTTCTGAAAATAATACCATGAGATTTTGTGTTTTCTTGATTAAGTAAATATGTGGACAAAGGTAAGCAATTCAATGTGCAAGAACTGTTAAATTATCCATTATTTTAAGTTATTGCATAAATTATTCCTACATTCGCACCGTATAAACAATGGACTGACATGAAACAGAAGCTATTAACAGATATTGAGTTGGATGTTCATGAGTTGAAGTATCTCATGGATTCATTTACCAAGGAGCCGACTCCGACTTTGTCTGAACTGTTGAAGCGGAGCATTACACGGATGCAGGGACGTTTGGATGAACTGCAGCAGGAAGTGGATGCGGTTCAGGTGACTTCTCCGTTAACTGTAGAAGAAACAGTGGAAGAGACTAATGAAGTTGCCGAATCTGAAGTAGATTCACCCAGCATTATACAATCTCTTGAATCTGTTGTTGTGAAAGAAGATGAGGAAGGAGAGATTATTGTTGCGGAAGAGAAACCAGTCGTAGCGGTAACAGAAGAAGGGAAAAAAGAGGAACCAGCAATTGTTGAGGAGCCTGTTGTTGAAACTGTTGTGAAAGAGGAAGAACCTAAATCGGTAGTGTTGGGAGAAAGTCTCAAACTATCTGCTGGCTTGCGACATGCTATCAGCTTGAATGATTCTTTCCGTTTTTCTCGTGAACTATTTGGAGGCGACACAGAATTGATGAATCGTGTTATTGAACAGATATCAGTAATGGGTTCCTACAAGACTGCGGTCGCATTTTTGTCCTCGAAAGTCGAAATAAATGAAGAAAAAGAGGCGGTGAACGACTTTTTGGAACTACTAAAGAAATTTTTTAATCAATCAGCATAAATCAAAAACAAGATGGGAAAGCTATATGTAGTGCCTACGCCGGTAGGGAATCTGGAGGACATGACTTTTCGGGCTATCAAAGTCCTGAAAGAGGTCGATCTGATTTTGGCGGAGGATACACGTACTTCCGGTATTTTGCTGAAACACTTTGAAATAAAGAATGCAATGCAATCCCACCACAAATTTAATGAACATAAAACGGTGGAAAGTGTTGTTAATAGAATAAAGGCAGGTGAAACGGTGGCACTAATTTCGGATGCCGGAACGCCTGGAATTTCCGATCCCGGATTTCTGGTTGTTCGTGAATGTGTGCGCAACGGCATTGAAGTGCAGTGTTTGCCGGGAGCAACCGCTTTTGTTCCGGCACTCGTTGCATCGGGATTGCCGAACGAGAAGTTCTGCTTCGAGGGGTTTCTCCCCCAGAAGAAAGGACGGCAGACACGACTGAAGACATTGGCGGAAGAACACCGTACGATGGTGTTTTATGAATCACCCCACCGTCTGTTGAAGACGTTAACACAGTTTGCCGAATATTTCGGTGCTGAACGTCAGGCAACCGTGTCGCGTGAAATATCCAAGCTCCACGAAGAAACAGTTCGGGGCAGTTTGGCTGAATTGATAGAACACTTTACCGCTACCGAACCCCGGGGCGAGATTGTGATAGTATTAGCAGGAATAGATGATTAAATAACTTCATTAAAAAACGTAAAACGTAAACGTATGAAAAAGTTAGCTGTTTTATTTGTATGCGTAGCCATGTTAGCTTCGTGTGATAGCTTTAAAGGTGGAAGTAAAGACCTGAAAGCTGAAAATGATTCTCTTTTGATGGAACTGAACCAGCGCAATGCTGAACTGGATGATATGATGGGTACTTTCAATGAAGTTCAGGAAGGTTTCCGTAAGATCAATGCTGCCGAAAGCCGTGTTGACTTGCAACGTGGAACCATCACTGAAAACTCTGCCAGCGCCAAGCAACAGATTGCTTCTGACATCGAATTCATCTCTAAACAGATGGAAGAAAACAAAGCGCAGATTGCAAAGTTGCAGGCACAGTTGAAGAACAGCAATTACAATTCTGCACAGATGAAAAAAGCTGTTGCCGCTTTGACTGCTGAATTGAACGCTAAACAACAACGTATCGAAGAACTTCAAACTGAACTGGCTTCCAAGAACATCCGTATCCAGGAATTGGATGCTGCTGTCAGCGACTTGTCTGCTGCTAAAGAAACGTTGGCTGCAGAAAACGAAGCGAAAGCTAAAACCGTTGCTGAACAGGAAAAGAGCTTGAATGCTGCCTGGTTCGTATTCGGTACAAAATCTGAATTGAAAGCTCAAAAGATTCTTCAGAGCGGAGACGTGTTGAAGAGCGCTGATTTCAATAAGGATTATTTCACTCAAATCGATATCCGTACAACCAAAGAAATCAAGTTGTACTCTAAACGTGCTGAGTTACTGACTACTCATCCGTCCGGTTCTTATGAATTGGTAAAAGATGACAAAGGCCAGTTGACATTGAAGATTACTAATCCTACTGAATTCTGGAGTGTATCCAGATACTTGGTTATCCAGGTAAAATAAGGTAGACATCCCTTTTTGAATTGCCAATGTGCTGATTCCTGGATTCAAGAAATTAGCACATTGGCTTTTTTATTTCCTATATACGCATAACTACTGATGAAATATAAAAATCTCTTTTTTGATCTTGATGATACCATTTGGGCTTTCTCTCAAAATGCCCGTGATACTTTTGAAGAAGTATATCAGAAATATTCGTTCGACCGCTATTTTGATTCGTTCAATCATTATTATACCCTTTATCAGCAAAGAAATACCGAACTTTGGATTGAGTACGGCGAAGGAAAAATAACGAAAGATGAATTGAACCGTCAACGTTTCTTTTATCCTTTACAGGCTGTGGGAGTGGAAGATGAAGCGCTTGCCGAACAGTTCTCGAAAGATTTTTTCGCGATTATTCCCACTAAAAGTACTTTAATGCCTCATGCAAAGGAGGTATTGGAATATCTTGCTCCTAAATATAACCTCTATATCCTTTCCAATGGATTCCGTGAATTGCAATCACGCAAGATGCGTTCGGCAGGAGTGGACGGGTATTTCAAAAAAGTGATTCTTTCGGAAGATCTCGGAGTGTTGAAGCCTTGGCCGGCGATATTCAATTTTGCCTTGTCTGCCACTCAATCCGAATTGCGCGAATCCTTGATGATTGGTGACAGTTGGGAAGCGGATATAACCGGAGCGCACGGAGTAGGGATGCATCAGGCTTTTTACAATGTGACGGAACGGACTACTTTCCCTTTTCTTCCCACTTATCACATACATTCCTTGAAAGAATTAATGGATTTATTATAGGTTTTCTGGATTAAGTCGTATTTTTGTTGCGTTTTAATTTTGCATAAAATACGATATAATCATGGATAGTACGCTTCTGCCTTTTGCCTTACTTTGTTTCACTTCATTCTTTACATTGACCAACCCATTGGGAACGATGCCTGTCTTCCTTACCATGACCCATGGTATGACGGATAAGGAACGTCAGTCTATCGTACGTCGCGCCACCATTGTGTCGTTTATTACAATAATGGTATTTGTCTTTGCTGGGCAGTTTCTTTTTAAGTTTTTCGGTATTTCTACCAATGGCTTCCGTATTGCCGGTGGGGTGATTATCTTCAAGATCGGCTTTGATATGCTTCAAGCCCGTTATACACCGATGAAACTGAAAGATGAAGAAATCAAAACGTATGCGGATGATATCTCTATTACTCCTCTCGGCATTCCTATGTTATGCGGTCCCGGAGCGATTGCCAATGCTATTGTCTTGATGCAGGATGCACATTCTTATGAAATGAAGGGAATTTTGATCGGCACTATTGCCCTGATTTATTTGCTGACTTTCTTTATTCTTCGTGCTTCTACGAAATTGGTAAACGTATTGGGTGAGACGGGAAACAATGTAATGATGCGCCTCATGGGATTGATTCTGATGGTGATTGCGGTGGAATGTTTCGTCAGCGGATTGAAACCGATTTTGGTGGATATTGTGAGAGAGGGGATGCTTCCTTGATGATAATAAATGGATGACAACTATAAGGAATATTTTATTTTAAATTACTTTTGTAAAAAATAGATTCCCGAATTTTTTATAACTCTCTTAATAGAAATGAGACTAAAACTCCAAGGCTTGCCAAAGAGTTTAGTCTCATTTTTACCTTTATAAATCAGTATCTTTTTTATATCCTGGAATTGGATATATTGCATCTACTCTTTTTTATTTCATTAAAAAGAAGTGAATTGTTTATGGATTCTGATCAGTGGCAATATTTAAGCTTTCATTACCGTCGAACTCTGTCATTGGAATCATCATCGTCATTTCCCAGTCTTCCGGATCAATATAACGTCTGTAGTCTAATAGACGTGCTCCTTCTCCCCATAATTCGATACGACGTTGAAGTAAAATTTCATCAAGTAAAGTTGTTGATGTTATATTTTCTTCTGTCAATGTGATGTCATTGCTTTCTTGCAGGCCATCTACTTTGTTTTCATATTCGGAAGGATCTTCATATTTATAGCTAATTACTTCTTTGAGCAGAGATTTAGCTTTAGAAAAATGCCCGGTTCCCTGTCTACATTCTGCTTCGGCTGCAATCAAATACATTTCTGCCATTCTCATGTAGATATAGTCGCTATTCCATGTCCCTATAGATTTTACTCTGAATTTTAGTTGGTTATAGCTAACTTCTTCTGGAGTCAGATTTGTGTCTTCATCTTCTTCGTCGGGTGTCATTCCAGTAGGTGCAGTAAACCACTCTTTACGGGTGTCGTTGTCATCTATAGCATTATACAATATTGATGAAGTTATTTTGCGGCATGTCGCTGCGTGGCCTCCTGAGGCTGCATCCATGTGATTGAAGAATGAATACCAACCGGTAGCTTGAGATTCAAAAATTTCTGAACCCCACATCCATTCCTTATTGGTAATGCTGTTAAAGCCATTTAATAAATCATCATTTCCCATAAGTCCCAAACCGTCCTTCTTCATTGCTTCTTGTGCAGCTGATGAAGCGGCAGCCCAATCTTCTTGAATAAGAGCTACACGAGCTTTTATTCCGTAAGCTACATATTTATCAATATGTGATTTGTGACTTTGAGTTAATCCCGCTTCTTCAAATAACTGAATTGCGTCTTTCAAATCGTCGTTTATTCTTTTATACACTTGCTCTACGGTACCACGACCATTGCCTTTAGTCTCGATACTTGTTGGCTCTGTATAGATAGGAACTCCCGGTGATGATTCATGTCCTTTATAAGTTAACTGATATAAAGAAATTAAATTAAAATATGCATAAGCTCGTAAAGATAATGCCTGTGCTTTTAGATTCTTCTGTTTTTTGACTTCTGAAGTCTCTATCTGGTCAAGGCTGGCTATCATTACATTTGCATTATTTACAAATTGATAGAACATATTCCACCATACATAAGGACGGTCTGATTTGTTATTGATTTCTGTACGTGTCCATTTTAAGAAATCGTAAGCAAACCAATAATTACCGAATTCACGGAGTTGCATGTCATCACCTACCATTAAATCTCCCGCAAGAGCAACAGAAGAAGGTCCGAAATTCTCGGTTGGATATCCTTCCGACCAGTCTGTTTTGTAGAAACTACGGTATACACCATTTAAAATAGCTTCCACACCTCCAATGTCACTTAGTAGTTGTTCTTGGGGTAGTTTATCTGTGGGCTCTGTGTCGAGGTCGCATGAAGCAAATCCCATTGCTAATATTCCTACGCACAAAAATTTATATATATATTTTTTCATTTTCAGCTAATTTTTATTCGTGATTAAAATTTCAAATCGAATCCAAAAGTAATGTTACGTACTGGAGTGTAAGTATAGTCTTGTGAACCAGTGAAGTTATACTGTGGATCCATTCCCTTCAATGCGGATACCAAGAATAAATTGTCTCCTGTTGCGAAAATACGGATATTGCTTATACCTGCTTTTTGCAACCATTTCTTCGGTAAGCTATAGCCTAATGTTATGTTTTTGAGTGATAAATAAGATGCATCTATAAGGAAACGATCGCTTATCTGATCATTAGCTAGTAATACCATTCGAGGTACGTCTGTGATATCTCCTGGTGCTTTCCAAGCATTGAGCATATCTTTATGGAAATTTTGTCCGACATTACGAGTACTCATTAGGTTAGCATATTTGCTATCGTAGACTTTTCCACCAACGGAGAACGTAAACAAAAATGAAAGATCGAAATTCTTGTATGTGAAACTATTGTTCCAACTGCCATAAAAATCAGGAATACGGCTTCCGCATAATTGACGATCTGTTGAATTCGCTTTATTATAATTACTGTCTTTTACCCAATTTCCCTGATCATCTTTTATCCAATATAGCATACTACCGGTTTCGGGATCAACTCCGGCTGATTTAGCCATATAGAAAGAACGAATTGGTTCACCTACTTTCAAAATAGTTGCACCTAGCACAATTTGTTCTGTACCTGATGTTAATTCGGTTATTTTATTCTTAAATGAACTGAGCATAATACCCATTGTCCATGAAAAGTCTTTTTTGTTAAATATATCTCCGGAGATACTAAGGTCAATACCTTTGTTTTCCATCGCTCCTACATTATCATAATACCCGTTTACTCCTGTAGACGTGGCCTTCGGTTTCATTAAAAGTAAATCTGATGTCTTCTTTATATAATATTCCAAAGAAACGCGTAAACGGGAGTCTAATAATGTACCTTCTATACCAATATTCAAGTTTTTATTTTTTTCCCATTTTAATGATTTATTTTCAAGAGAGTAGAGCAATGCACCGGACATACTGGCATTTGCATAGTCCATATCATACAAACTTTGCCAGCCATAATAGGTTTCATATCCGTCTTTGTCTACAATTGCATCATTTCCTTGTACACCATAACTTGCCTTCAACGTTAAACTATTCAACCATGATTTAGCTCCGGACATAAATGCTTCTTCTGAAATGCGCCAAGCACCGCCTAATGACCAGAATGATCCCCATCTGTTATCTTTATGAAAACGTGAAGAACCATCTGTACGGTAACTTCCTGATAAATAGTAACGGTCGGAGAATGAATAATTGATACGTCCGAATACTGACTCTATTTTATATATATCTTTATATGAGGTGCCACCTATGATTTGAGCACCATTGGCCAGCTCCTGTAAACCATTGAATGGGAAACCTTGTCGTTCAGCACTCAAAAATAGGTTCTCATAAGAATAAAATTCATGTCCTACCAAAACGTCAAGCGAGTGCTTGTCGAAAGTTTTGTTATAATTTAATAGTTGATTAAACGTATAACTAAGCATTCTCGTCGCGGATCTGTAGGAGTCACCACCCACACCGGCAGCATCTCCCTCATCCGGGTTATAATAATTTAATGTATTTCGGTTACGGTAATCAATACCTATATTACTAGTCAAGGTGAAATCTTTAAAGAAACCCAGTTCATCGTAATCCTTGCCTGATAATGTAACATAAGCTCTTGAACTTAAGTTATCAGATTTACGCTCGCGTTTATCTTGATAAAGGGCGGCAATCCAGTTCATGTTACTGAATGAAGGACGATTTACACCATAATCATATTCTTTTTCTCCATCAACAAGCAGGTTGCTACCATCTGCATTTTTCTTATATACAGGATAAATGGGAGCAATCATTTCTGAAGAATACCAGATATTATAAAAAGCAGATCCGCCATCTTCAAAAGTGTAATCTTGTGTTGTTGTTGAGAAAGAAGCGGAGAGGCCGGATTTCAACCATTTCTTTATTTGTGAATCAATATTCATTCTACCGGAGAAACGTTCGAATCCTGTATTTACAGCTAATCCGTCTTCATTCAAATAGCCCAAAGAAAAGTTATAATTTGTATTGCTATTACCGCCTGATACTGAAAATTGATACTCTTGTCTCAAAGGGCTATCTTTGGTTGCTTCATCCATCCAATCATCTTGATAAAGCAATTGAGCATTGGAATTAAGTCTTCCTGTTGCCGGGTCGATCAGCTGGTCATTTGATACATTAAATGGATTATATCCTCCTAATGTGGGAATCAAGTCTCCTGCTGCTATTTCTCTGGCATCACTATCGGTTACTCCATCATCTAGAAGGTAGTTCTTATATCCTTCGAAAGTAGCTTCCATAAATTCTTTAGCATTGACAGTGTTGTAACGCGGGAATGCTCTGGAAGTAACTCCCCATGATGCTTTTAAATTAATAGACGGCTTGCCTTCTTTTCCTTTTTTGGTAGTAATCATGATAACTCCATTTGCACCACGTGCACCATAGAGAGCTGCGGATGAGGCATCTTTTAGTACAGACATCGATTCTATGTCTGCAGGGTTGATGGAACTTAAATCGCCATCAAAAGGAATACCATCAAGAACGTATAACGGGTTATTACTTGCATTTATCGAACCGAATCCGCGAATGACAACTTTTGACGCCTCACCGGGCTGTCCGCCTCCGGAAGTCATTTGGATACCGGGAGCTGTACCTTCTAGTGCTTTGCTTAAATTGGCAACAGTACGTTTTTCTATCTGATCAGATTTTACCATATCGGCAGAACCGGTAAAGGATTGCTTTTTAGCTGTACCATAAGCAACTACCATAACCTCTTCAAGCTGTTGTGCATCGGCTTTTAGTATTACTTTCAATTTAGGTTTGATAGCCACTTCCTGCGTCTGCATTCCAATATACGAAATCTGCAAAGTCTTTGCAGAACTTGGTACATTCGACAAATTAAAATTACCATCTACATCTGTGATTGTACCTTGAGTGGTACCTTTTACCAACACAGAAGCGCCAACAACTGGCTGCCCGTCTTCTTCAGAAATCACAACGCCTGTGACTTTTTGAGTTTGGGCAGTTACCAGACCTATGCCCACAAAAAGGCATGCCAATAACAGCATCAATTTTCTTTTCATAAATTCTCTCTTAAAGTTTAACTTTACATTATTTGTATCTTTACTCTAACAATTTGCAAATATATTAATAAAACTGAAACTAACAATTATATTAATAAAAAAAGGTTGCAAATATAACATTTTGTTATTTTATGTGCTGTATTTATGCCGATAAGCATGTTTTTTCTTATTAAAAGCGCTGATTGCTAAAATAGCTAGTAACACTTTGCATGAGCAAAATGCATCTTTTAATATTTCTTTTACTCGTTTTTAGTCATAAAACACCTTTAAAAGCTATTCTTTTTGCTTTTTTCGTGGAAAAGCGAATAAAAAAGTGGCATTTAATTTAAAGTTTTGTGAATACTCGGTTATTTGGAGATTTGTTTTTTTAGAGATATTAATGCTTATTCGTCTCTGATATAGCACAGAATTACGTCTAATTTGTTCTATTATTAATTTAAAAATGAAAGTATGGAAAAGATCAGTTACAACCTTGTGTTTAACAGAAAGAAGAGATTGAATAAAAAAGGAATGGCGTTAGTACAGGTAGAGGCCTATCTGAACAGAAAAAAAATGTATTTCTCCACCAAAATATATCTCAAACCCGATCAGTGGGATGCTAAACGAAAGATGGTGAAGAATCATCCTAACGCCAATGTTTTGAATCGTATGTTGTATGAGAATATAGCAGCTATTGAGCATACTGAACTTGGATTATGGCAACAAGGAAAGCCAATATCGCTAGATTTATTAAAGAATTCGATTGATAAGCCTCTAAGTAACGGGAGCTCATTCTTAACTTTCTTCAAAGAAGAAGTAGCTAATTCTCTTTTGAAAGAGAGCACCAGACAAAATCATCTTTCCACCCTTGAATTACTTCAGGAATTTAAGAAAGAGATATTATTCACCGATTTGACATTTGAATTTGTGTCCTCATTTGATAATCACTTGCAGTCTAAAGGCTATCACCTTAATACCATTGCCAAGCACATGAAGCATCTAAAACGATATATTAACGTTGCTATAAATAAGGAATATATGGATATACAAAAATATGCTTTTAGAAAGTATAAAATTAAAAGTATAGAGGGAAGTCATACGCACTTGGCTCCGGAAGAGTTATATCGCTTTGAAAATTTACAGCTAACAGGAAGATATACGAGGCTACAAAAAACAAAAGATGCTTTTTTATTTTGTTGCTACGCAGGGTTACGATATTCTGATTTCACCAGTCTGACCTCCGCAAATATTGTTGAATTCCATCAGGAAACCTGGATTATATACAAGTCTGTTAAAACTGGTATTGAGGTACGTCTTCCTTTATATTTATTATTTGAAGGCAAAGGAATCGAGATATTGCAACGCTATAAAGATGATCTTGACAGCTTCTTTAAGTTAAAAGACAATTCTAATATCAACAAAGAATTGAATTTATTAGCAGGCTTGGCGAAAATAGATAAACGTGTGTCATTCCACACCGCCCGGCATACAAATGCCACCTTATTATTATATAGTGGTGCCAATATTACTACGGTACAAAAGCTATTAGGACACAAAAGTGTGAAGACTACACAGGTATATGCAAATATAATGGATATAACAGTGGTACGTGATCTTGAGAAAACGGCCTCATCAAAAAATAATAATAGGTACAAAAGCTAGATGAAAGTGTTCTGTTTTTAAGATTTAGTTTTAGAAATGGAGGGTCTAATTTTCTCTAATAGAAAGAAAAGTGTATAATTAAATGAAAGAATATGCAATATCAGTTTCAAAAACGCATATACATAACCTAAATACACATCGTTATTACGAATATTATCACTCGTCCCATTTAAAGGAATAAAGTGTTCCTTTAAAAGGAACGGGTCATTGGTCGTAGAGAAGCCCTTGCTTTCTTTAAAAGGAAAGGATTAAAAGTTAATTTATAACCCTGATAGCCTCTAATAGCTATTAGAATCCGGCATTTGGGGTTCTTTCATTTTGGCGTCAGATAAATGATAAATACTTCTTTTTACATAATTAGATGTAATTACACAATCTCTTTGATACAGAAAAAGCATATAACCATCCAATATGAATATTCATCAATCATATTCTCTGCGATTTTGGAGAATATTTAAATCCACCCCTGCATATTTTAAAATATACAGTAATAAAATATGCATTTTTTCATCTGGAGTTTTTCTTTTTCTTAGATTATCGTTTGCTAATGAATATATTATTATAGTCAATAATTATTGGATATAATTTAGAACAATAAAACCATCTTCAACAGTTAAGATGGAAATAAGTTTTAGCTTATATCATATAAGACAAGAACTTAAATAATTAATTAATAGATGGTTATGTCCTATTTTTGATAGAAATCTGGTATCATAAATCAGCAAATTAATATGTTTGGTAGGTATTTAACATATTGATAATCTGCATAATAACTACAACAAAAGATTTATTGCCGAAGGAAAGTAAACATCGTGTATATTATTAGTAATCAAGATATTATAGTTGTATTTAGTTCTGCAAAGACTTTGCAGATTTCGTACATTGGTATGCAGACGCAGGAAGTGGCGATAAAGCCCAATTTGCGAGTGGTTCTCAAATCTGATGCACAGCTAATAGATGAGGTTGTGGTAACCGGATATGGGGTAACTAAAAAAGCGGCATTTACGGGATCTGCCCAAACGGTGGATAACAAGGACTTGATGAAAAAAACAGATGCAAACTTTATGAAGTCTTTGGAAGGATCAGTAGCTGGTTTACAAGTAAATAGCTTGACTGGACAACCTGGTGCATACGCTTCTACTACTATTCGTGGAGTTGGTTCAATGAATTCTGGAACCGAACCTTTATACGTAATTGATGGTATTGCCATTTACACAGACAAAATGGGGGCTTATAACAAAGCCGGGACAGGGGATATGGCGGCAAGTCCGATGGCTAATATCAATCCTAACGACATTGAGTCCATCACAGTTTTGAAAGATGCTACAGCTACAGCTATTTATGGAGCTCGTGCAGCGAATGGAGTAATTGTAGTTACTACTAAAAAAGGTAGTCTGGGAAAAGCGCGTTTTAATGTGAATGCAAAAGTCGGAACTAGTTTTGTAGGTAAGATAGATCATAATTATCGTACGACAAATCTGGATAAATACAAAGAGATCTGGACCGAAGGACTAACAAATGCAGGATATGACGGTGAGGATGGCATGACTTCTGCTGAATGGCTGAATGCCTATGTTATGGATTGGTATAATGTGGACTTGACGCAAAATATCAAGAGTGTGGATTGGCTGAAGGAGATTCTGCAAAATGGTTTTTCACAAGAATATGATATCAGTGCTCAAGGCGGGAATGAAAATTTGCGCTATTATATTAGTGGAGGATATTTTCAGAATACAGGTATCGTCATCGGAACTGGAATGAAACGCTATAGCGGACGTATTAGTTTAGATGGAAAAAGCGGGCGGATAGGATATGGACTTTCGGTGAATGGAGCACTCTCCGATATAAACAATACTATGACTGAAAGCCAATATACTAATCCTATTGTAGCAGTATATGACATCCGTCCGTTTGAACAGGTGCGCAATGAAGATGGAACATATAATACAAATGTTAATTATAATCCTGTAGCCATTAACGATAAAGAAAAAGGTGATAAACGCAATCAAAAGCAGATTACATTGGTTGTGAATCCATATTTTACTTATAATATTATTGATGGCTTAACATGGAAGACAAATGCAGGATTGAGCTTAATTGACTTGGACGAGTTCTTTTACAGTTCAATTTATAATCCTCAATATTCCGGTAGCGGTATGCTTGGTCAAAGAAATCAGGAAAGAGCAACAACCTTGACCATTACCAATACCGTAAACTTCAACCGCACTTTCAAAGACATGCATCATTTGAATGTATTGTTGGGACAAGAAGCACAGAAAATATCTTATAGAACAATTTATGCAGCTGCCAGTGGATATCCTAGTGATGCTGTTTTTGAATTGGACAATGCTTCCAAGCCAACAGGGGCGGGGTCTTCAACCAAAGCAAGCACTCTTTCTTCATTCTTTATGAATGCAGAATATAACTTGAATGATAAATATTATCTGTCAGGCAGTTTCCGTTATGACGGCTCGTCAAGATTTGGTGTAAACAACAAATGGGCTCCTTTCTGGTCTATAGGAGCAAAATACCGCATCTCTAACGAAAGCTTTATGGAAAATACCAAAAGTTGGTTGACAGATTTGACTATCAGAGGTAGTTATGGAACTGTAGGTAATCAGGATATTGGTTATTATGCAGCAATGGGATTATATAATTATGGATATTCTTATAATGGTAAACCAGGAGCTATTCCTTACCAAATAGCCAATCCGGATCTAAAATGGGAGACTGTTGCAAAAGCCGATATCGGTATCCATGCTGTTTTCTTCGAAAGACTGACACTCGAAGTAGACTATTATAACCAACGGACAAAAGATATGATATTTGATGTACCACTTTCTTATACAACTGGATTCGGGTCTATCCTAAAAAATGTAGGTGAGATGGAAAACAAAGGTATAGAATTCTTGATTAACGCTAACGTACTTAGAAATAAGGATTTCAGTTGGGATGTTCGTTTCACTGGTACGGCAAATAAAAATAAAATCATAAAACTTGCCACAGAAAAACCAATTGAGAATACTCTAACTATCAGAAAAGTTGGCGAGGCATATAATACATTCTATATGCCGGAATATGCCGGAGTGGATCCTGAAACAGGAGAAGCAATGTGGTATAAAGGACAAGAAGGGGATGAGAAAACAAAAAATGTAAATGAGGCCGGTCAGCGAATTGTAGGTTCTGCCGATCCTAAATTTTATGGTGGCTTTGGAATGAATTTCAAATACAAAGGTTTTGACTTCTCTTTTGATACCAGTTTCACCTTGGGAAATAAAGTATATAACTCCGGATTTGCATTTGATATGCAAGTTGGACATTATTTCTTAGGTCCGGTATCTAACTATGTTTATGACAACCGCTGGCAAAAGCCGGGAGATATAACCGACGTACCCAAATTTGTAGCTGGAGACAACTCGGGAGCAGAAACTAATTCCAGCCGTTTCTTAATGAACGGTTCTTATTTGAGAATGAAATCCATGGTTTTAGGATATACTCTTCCGAAGAACCTTATGAATAAAGTGGCTATTGACAATTTAAGAGTTTATATCTCTGCTGACAATTTGTTCACTATCACTGCTAAAGATTTTATAGGATTTGATCCACAAACTAGATCTACTGGTATGCAGTCTTGGGCATATCCTGTACCTAGAAATATCATGTTCGGTCTTAATCTTAGCTTCTAAAAATAACTTTAGAAATTTATGACAATGAAGAAAATATTATTTGCTTTATTAACCGGTTGGATGGCAATTTCATTCACCGCATGCGATGACTTCTTGACAGAAACGCCATCAACTTCTGTTCCGACAGAAGAAGCCTTGGTTACTACCCAAGATTTTCAGAATGCTTTAAATGGTGTATATTACACATTAGGTTCATATCGTTTTCTGGGACGTGATGTATTAGCAATTGGAGATGCGCCAACGGATATCACTTCACATTCCGTTGCAACGTCTCATTTCTATGACATCTTCCGCTATCAGATACTGGATACTAATTCATACATAGAAGAAATATGGGCATACGGATATTGGGCTATCGACCGTTGTGCACGTATCATTAAAGAAGGTGCTTCATTTAAAGAAGTAACAAAGGGGGATCTGACAGAAGTGGAAGGATGCATCGCTCAAGCCTATGCAATTAAAGCCCTCTGTTCTTTCTATTTGACTAACATGTTTGGTTTGCCATATTCGGAAGCCAACAAAACGACATTAGGTATCGTAAACGTTACTGAGCCCGTCCCTGCCTATTCACAGGTGTCAAGAGTTAGTGTAGAACAAAATTATAGCTTGATTCTTGATGATATAACGAAGGCTAAAGAATATTATGCTAAAGAAGGTGTTGAAAATGTAGGTAAACAGTATATGAATACGGCTGCAGTTGCTGCACTTGAAGCTCGCGTAAAACTCTATATGAAAAATTACGAAGGGGCTATTACGGCGGCTCAAGAGGCAATAACCCTAAGTGGTGGTACAATTGTATCAACCAAAGAAGACTATAAGAATATGTACACGACATTGGCTGTTTCGACAGAAGACATTTTCTTTATAGCAAAAGCCGAAGATGATTATTTATCTGCTAATGCTCTGAATACTTTATGGAATAAATACGGTTTGTCTATTAACAGCGCAACAATAGCAGAATATTCATCTAATGATATTCGTCTGGCACTTCTTGGCGGTACGTGGACTGGTGGAAAAATGCGTGGTATCACAACCAATAATCAGATTTCTAACTTGCCGGTTTTCAGACTGCCTGAAATGTATTTAATACAGGCAGAAGCATATGCAAAACAATCAACTCCTGATTATGGTAAAGCTAAAGAAAAACTGTTGGAAGTAGCGGCAAAAAGAAACCCGGATTTGGATGATAGTGAAATTGCAGAGGATCAGACGATTATTGATGTGATTGACAAAGAAAGAAAATTAGAACTGGTTCAAGAAGGACATCGCTTCTTTGATGCAAGAAGATTAGGCAAAATTATTAGTGTGGCAGATGGAGCGTATACTAATTTCAACATTGCCAAATTTGTGTACCCAATACCTTCTTTTGAAGTTAATTCAGGTTTTGGAGTTATACAAACAGAGGGATGGAGTGATAATCTACCTCGATAATATTTTTTAATTGTCTTCAATATAAAGATAAGTTTTAAATAAAAAGATGAGACCTGCAGATTTAGAGTTAATCGAATTTGCGGGTCTCTTATTTATAAATACGTATACGAGTATGAAAATTGCGATGTCATGTCGTAAGTCTGTTGCTTGTGGTACAATAGCGACTATGATATAGCGGCTGCAATAGGAATAATATAGGATATTTTGAATTCCAGATGATACGAAAAAGAGGACAATAAAACATTGTCCTCTTTTTTTTTGTTATATTTGCGCCCACATTATTATATATTAGAAGTAAAGAATGAAAGAATTTGTAATATCCGAAGCCAAAGTAGAGACAGCAGTGCTTGTCGGACTCATCACACAAACGCAGGATGAGCGTAAGACGAACGAGTATCTGGATGAACTGGCTTTCCTTGCCGAGACGGCTGGGGCGGAAGTAGTGAAACGATTTACGCAGAAGTTGCCGACAGCTCATTCAGTGACTTATGTCGGAAAAGGAAAGTTGGAAGAAATCAGACAATATATTCGTAACGAAGAGGAAGAAGAACGTGAAGTAGGAATGGTCATCTTTGATGATGAGCTTTCTGCGAAACAGATTCGTAATATTGAAGCCGAACTGAAAGTGAAGATACTGGACCGTACTTCACTGATCCTTGATATATTTGCCATGCGTGCACAGACAGCCAATGCGAAGACGCAGGTAGAGCTGGCACAATATAAATATATGTTGCCACGTTTGCAGCGACTTTGGACTCACTTGGAACGCCAGGGAGGAGGTTCCGGTGCCGGTGGCGGTAAAGGTTCCGTGGGACTTCGTGGTCCGGGTGAAACACAGCTCGAGATGGACCGCCGTATCATCCTGAACCGTATGTCATTATTGAAAGAACGTCTGGCGGAGATTGACAAGCAGAAAGCTACCCAACGAAAGAATCGCGGACGCATGATACGTGTTGCACTGGTTGGTTATACCAACGTGGGAAAATCAACCATGATGAATCTTCTCTCCAAGAGCGAAGTGTTTGCAGAAAACAAACTATTTGCGACTTTAGACACCACTGTGCGTAAAGTGATTATTGATAATCTACCGTTCTTGTTGTCGGATACGGTAGGATTTATTCGCAAGTTGCCTACCGACCTGGTAGAATCTTTTAAATCTACCCTGGATGAAGTGCGTGAAGCAGATTTGCTTGTGCACGTAGTCGATATTTCCCACCCCGGATTTGAGGAACAGATTGAGGTAGTGAACAAGACACTGGCAGAGATTGGCGGCAGTGGCAAACCTATGATACTTGTATTTAATAAAATAGACGCTTACACCTACGTGGAGAAAGCGCCGGACGACCTTACCCCCCGAACAAAGGAAAACTTAACACTCGAAGAACTGATGAAGACGTGGATGGCAAAAATGGAGGATAACTGCCTCTTTATTTCCGCCCGCGAACGAATCAATATAGACGAACTGAAAAATGTAGTTTATCAGCGAGTGAAAGAATTACACGTTCAGAAATATCCCTATAACGATTTTCTTTATCAGACCTACGAAGAAGAGGAAGAATAAACGGGAGGGATTTATGATTTATGATTTCTGAATTATGAGTTGGCTGTGCGATTATGACGGACAACATCACAGTTCATAAATCATAATTCATAAATCATAATTCATAAATCATTTAGTATATGAAAGACTATCGTAGATTGACTGAAGATGAGGTACTTCAGTTGAAGAGCCAGTCGTGTCTGGCCGATGATTGGGGAAATGTATCAGTGGCAGAGGGCTTTAATTGTGAGTACGTTCATCATACCCGTTTCTCGGGTGAAGTGAAACTGGGGGTATTCGAATCAGAATTTACATTGCCGGGGGGAATCAAGAAACATTCGGGATTGCGTCATGTGACGTTGCATAATGTATCAGTGGGCGATAACTGTTGTATTGAGAATATCCAGAACTACATTGCTAACTATGAGATCGGTAGTGATACTTTCATTGAGAATGTAGATATTATTTTAGTGGATGGATTAAGCACTTTCGGTAATGGGGTAGAAGTGGCTGTCTTGAATGAAACAGGAGGTCGTGAAGTGTTGATGAACGACAAACTGTCTGCGCATCAGGCATATATACTTGCGTTGTACCGCCATCGTCCCGAACTGATTAACCGTATGAAATCCATTGCGGATTATTATTCCAATAAACATGCTTCTGCTATCGGCAGTATTGGCAATCATGTCATGATTCTCAATACAGGTTCAATCAAGAATGTCCGGATTGGTGATTACTGCCATATCTGTGGAACTTGCCGCTTATCCAATGGAAGCGTCAATAGTAATGTGACAGCGCCTGTACATATCGGTCACGGGGTAATTTGTGACGACTTCATTATCTCTTCCGGTTCAAAAGTGGATGACGGTACGATGCTGACCCGTTGCTTCGTCGGGCAGTCCTGTAAATTGGGACATAATTATTCCGCTTCCGATTCTTTGTTTTTTAGTAATTGCCAAGGAGAGAACGGTGAGGCATGTGCTATTTTCGCAGGTCCTTTCACCGTGACACATCATAAATCTACTTTGCTGATTGCCGGAATGTTCTCGTTTATGAATGCAGGTTCGGGATCCAATCAGAGCAACCACATGTATAAGTTAGGTCCTATTCATCAAGGAACAATGGAAAGAGGAGCGAAGACCACTTCTGATTCCTATATCTTGTGGCCGGCACGTGTCGGAGCTTTCTCATTGGTCATGGGACGTCATGTCAATCATGCCGATACTTCTAATCTTCCTTTTTCCTACCTGATAGAGCAGCGGAATACGACTTATCTGGTTCCGGGAGTCAACTTAAGAAGTGTAGGTACTATCCGTGACGCACAAAAATGGCCGAAACGTGATAATCGTAAAGACCCGAACAGGCTGGATTATATCAACTATAACCTGTTGAGTCCTTATACCATTCAGAAGATGTTCAAAGGGCGTTCCATTTTGAAAGAATTGAAACGTGTGTCCGGTGAAACTTCAGAAATCTACTCTTACCAGAGTGCTAAAATCAAGAACTCTTCTTTGAACAATGGAATTCGTTTTTATGAAATTGCTATCCACAAGTTCTTAGGAAACTCCATTATAAAACGACTGGAAGGCATTAACTTCCAGAGCAATGAAGAAATCCGTCAACGCCTGAAACCCGATACGGAAATTGGTATTGGCGAATGGGTAGATGTTTCCGGACTGATTGCTCCCAAGAGTGAGATCGACCGATTACTGGATGGTATTGAGAAAGGAGCAGTCAATCGTTTAAAGTCCATCAATGCAAGCTTCGCGGAAATGCACGAGAATTATTATACTTATGAATGGACATGGGCTTATCATAAGATCCAGGAATTTTATGGCCTAGATCCGGAAACGATAACAGCGCAAGACATCATCGGTATCGTGAAAGCCTGGCAGCAAGCTGTTGTCGGATTGGACAAGATGGTATATGAGGATGCTAAGAAAGAATTCTCGTTATCTTCCATGACCGGATTCGGTGCTGATGGCTCTCATGACGAAATGAAGCAGGACTTTGAGCAAGTACGCGGTGATTTCGAAAGCAATACATTTGTGACTGCGGTGTTGAAACATATTGAAGATAAAACGGCTCTTGGAAATGAGCTCATCGAGCGAATCAAAATGATTGATAAAACGGAAATAGTGTAGCGAGTCAAAAATAAGTAGATAAATAAATGAGAATTTAGGGGCGTAGCGCCCCAACAAGGTTTCCATTCGGCATGTTATCGTTTTAGACATACCCTAAAGGGTGGAACTGTATCTCTTTCAGGGAATACCGAATGGAAACCTTGCTCCGGCGCTACGCCGGTAAATGGGAATTTATCGGTTAAATGAGAATTTATCGGTTAAATAAGAATTTATCGGTTCTTACAATTATATGTTTATTGGGGGTGCCCTGAAAGGGCTTAATTATATAGCGTAGGGCAACGCCCTACGAAAAAA
>OATG01001191.1_pt1 | contig 21512 bp, 21 predicted proteins | sample 1516581 | NCBI WGS metagenome assembly OATG01 (sample SAMEA2579930, study PRJEB22360) | human gut metagenome | biome: human gut; feature: human-associated habitat; material: faeces | place: Denmark | collected 2008/2010
GATCGAGCGCGGGCGCGGCGGGTCGCCGCGGTCCGACCCCCGCCAGCCACCGTGCACCCACGGGCCGGCGACCATCCGGCACGACGTGCGGGGGCTCTGGCGCCGGATCGAGGCGTAGGTCGTCCACGCGCCGTAGCAATCCTCGGCATCGAACAGGCCGCCCACGACCAGTATGGCCGGCCGGAGGTCGTGCATGGCGCGCACCGAGCAGCGTTCGCGCCACCAGTCGTCGTAATCGGGATGACGCATCATCTCGTTCCAGAAGCGGACGGTATCGCCCAAAAGCTGCGTCAAGCTGTCGACGGTGGCCTTGCGCAGAAAGAAATCGTATTCGTCGGTACGGACGTAACGGGGTGCTGCGGCGGCCTCGGTCGTGGGATTGTCCATCGGCCTGCCGAAACTGCCGCCGATGAAGGAGAAGGCGTCGCGCAGGAACAACACGCCGTTGTGGTGCGTGTCGTCGCCCATGAACCAGTCGGTGACGGGCGCCTGCGGCGAGGCGGCTTTCAAGGCGGGATGTCCGCTCGCGGCGGCCATAAGGGCGTAGAAACCCGGATAGGAGTTGCCGTAGACGCCGACACGCCCGTTGTTGCCCGCGACCTCGCGCACCAGAAAGTCGATCGTATCGTAGGCGTCGCTCGCCTCGTCGATCTGTTCGGGCGAATGCTTATCGGCGATGAACGGACGGAGATCGACGTATTCCCCCTCGCTCATGTAGCGTCCCCGCACATCCTGAAAAACGAGGATATAGCCCTCCTCCAAATAGAGTTTCAGAAATGATTTCCAGAGCGACGCGGAGAATTCCGCGCCGTAGGGGCGGCACGAATAGGGAGTGCGCGTCAGCAGAATGGGGTGCCGGCCCGCCGTGTCGCACGGAGCGTAGACGGTCGTATGGAGCCGTACGCCGTCGCGCATGGGGATGCGGTACTCGGTTTTACGGTAATTTCGCTCGACCCACGCACGGTCGATCGCCCCTTCGGCCGCGGCGGCGAAGCAGAACGGCAGAAGCAGCAGGAGGAGAAGCGTCTTTTTCATGGAAGGGTAGCGGTTACCCTGCAAAGATAGCGTTTCTCGCGCGATTTGTCAATTGCTGCTCTTTTTTCCCGTATAGTATTGTGAAATGTAGACCGTGAAGATCGGGAAGAAGATCATGCCGACGATGGGCAGCAGCACGCAGACGACCTTCCCCACGGCCGTGACGGGGAAGATCGCGGCCCCGACCGTCGTGACGTTCATCCAGGCCCACCACAGAGCATCGCCGTAGTCGGCCAGGCGGGGATTGACCAGAATCTCGTAGTCGTAGAAGACCAGCGACGCCAGATAGGTGAAGACCAGCACCGAAAAAAGATAGGCCGCCAGCAGTTGATTGAAGCGGTTCCTGGCGAGCCATGCGACGATGATGTAGAGCGCCAGAAAACCCCGAAGCAGCGGCGTCAGTCCGATGAGCATGGCCCAGCCGCGCGCGAGCTCCAGCGAAAACCAGTCGACCAGATTGAGGTAGGGGATCGACAGGAGCAGGAAGAGCAGGTTGCGGAGGAAAAAACGCGTACGGCGCTCGCTGCGCGCCAGCCGGATGAAAAAGTCGGCGAGAAAGACGATGCAGACGGCGAACTGTATCCACAGATAGGCTTGGGAAAAGTGGCGGTGGTCTCCGGTGAGAATTTCCACGGACATGGCCAACAGCAGCAGGGCACCGGCCGCCAGCGTGACGATATTCAACGAAAGATTCCGAACGAACGGGGTTTGCAGTTGATTCATAATCGGTTGAAGTTTACGGCCGGATGGACAAAATCGATGCCACAGCCGTTACTTCGCTTTTTTTGCGTAAAAAAGCGTTGAAAACTTTTGCGCGAATAAAAATTTCTATTACCTTTGCACTCGCTTTCAAAGCAATGGCGAGATAGCTCAGCTGGTTAGAGCGCATGATTCATAATCATGAGGTCGAGAGTTCAAGTCTCTCTCTCGCTACTTAAAATCAAGGAGTTACAAATATTGTAACTCCTTTCCTTTTTTCTCCGGTACACAATTTCGACACAAACTCGACATAATACGGAGCTCATACAAAACAAACTCCTATTTTTTGAACCCGATTGGCTGAGGGGACTTGCGTGCCTGGGGAACCTTCACGGAGAGTGCCGCAATTGCCTCGTAGATGTTGTCCAACTCCTGGCGCATATCCTCCGATAGATCGCTGACCGCTTCGGCGTTGTCCTTGCCCGTCTGCTCCAACAACGCCAGCCGTGCCCGAATTTCGGCCAATTCTGCCGTTACTGTCGTCGTGGTCATGATGTAGTTGCGCATCGCTACGAAAGCCCGCATAATAGCCCTATTTACCCGTATGGCTGTCTCACTGCGCAACACGCTCGAAAGCATTGCAACCCCCATTTCCGTAAAGGCAAAGGGCGGATAGCGACGACCACCCCAATTTGAGGACGCATTTTGTGATGTTAGACTTGAGGTCGCAATTTGCGTCCTCAAAATTTCATATTCTTTTTCCGAGAGTACGAACATAAAATCATCGCCCTCGAAACGCTCAATATTGCGCCTTACGGCCTCTTTCAGCCGCTTTGTCTCCACTTGGTAGAGTTCCGCCAAATCGAAGTCCAGCATCACCCGCTGGCCTCGGATTTCGTATATCTTGCTTTGGATGGGTTGCAGTTCCATGAGGTATTGTTAAAATGCTATCGCAAGGGACAAGCCTGCCGGAGAGTCGAGATACAGATTGTTCGATACTGCGAGGCCTTTGCCGGGGACATATTCCTTGTGCAATCCGGAAATAAGGACGATCGTCCCGACCAATGCGACACCGGCACCAACGTAGTTGATCGTTTTGAGTGCATCTATCCTTATCTTGTCTTGCACGTTGCATACGAGCACCGTCGCCAGCGATACGCCGATCATGCTGCCGCCGACAACCGCATTTACAGGATTCAGACGCCAGCGGTAATTTTGATTTCCCATTTCGACTTTTTGGTGGGATCGATTTCCCCTTTTCCGAACAGCCTTTAATATATCTAAGTAGATAAGATCATCGAATTTACCAAGTGTTCGCTCACCGTACTTATTTCGGAAATTTTCCTTTGTCAAATAGATATTTTCGTCAGGATCATAATATATGCTGCCGTTGTTATCATCCTTGGCTTTTAACGGTTTCCTCGTCTGGTCGGTGAAATGCGTTGCAGCCTCCCAGTCATAAGGAATCTGTTTGTTTTTTTCTTGTGCCGAAGCAGCAAAGGCAAAAAGGCTCAGTATAGCCAATAACAATGACTTTTTCATTCTATTTTAGATAATGTACAACGATTCGATCGAAGCGTCGGATAATTTACCAATTATCTTCAACTGAACCTTTTGTTCCAGAGATTAAATTTTTCATAATTGATAATTGGGCTTCTGTCGTTATCAGTAGTGCGCAATCGATAACTTCCCTCCTCCAAAAACCTTTGCCAGTTCTTTTTATCTTTCCGTTCGGTTTAAAGCATTCCTCATCGGTCAGTTCTTCTGCATTTATGTTAACAGCAGGAATATGCATACCTGCTGTATAACCAGCATCTTTATGTCCTACTAATTGATAAACATCTATTTTATATCGATTCTCACGAGTTTGGATTTTCATCGTAAAATTGACGCGACAACCACCTTCGCTTCCCTTATGCCATCCTTTTGCTATTATCACATTATTTGCCTTATCATCCAATTGTATCACGTCATTTGCAGACTTAAATGCATCTACTATGAATATCTTCGCCGCATTATATATTTGTTCGGCGGAATACCCCTCGGCCTTTGCAATGGTCGAAAAAACGACTTCTCCATTGTCATTGAAAGGCATCTTTCCTTTTCCATAGCGATCTTCTTCGGTGACGGCTGATTGTGCAAATACATGACCGACAATGAGAATTGCGAACGATACAAATAAAAGTTTCTTCATAATATTCTTTAAACTTTATATTGCAATCATCCTATAAAATATTGCGCTTAATTACTCCCGTCACCCGCAATAACCGTCGGACATCTTCAAACGGGATTTCGAATTCAGGGTAGAAATATTCTCCCTCCATTGGGCCGTTCTCATGCTTCATGTGGTTGTCGCTCATGCAGCGGAATGCCTTTTTATCCTTGCTGTAATACAGCCGTTTGAGGAAACGGTTTTCTTCCGTCTCTATCACGTACACAGTTCCGGGTTCAATGAAATGTTCGTTATATTGGCGCAGTCCGATCACGCATCCGGCAGGATAGTTCGGAACCATGCTGTTGCCGTAGACACGCATCGCAAATTCGCTGTCTTTGAGCAGGCCGCCTATTTCGATCACACCTACGGGTGCCGTCTGCATCATCTCCATACCGTACTCGGTTCCTGCTGCAACCTCGGCGTCATAATACGGGATCACTCTGCCAGAGCCGATCGTGGTGCCATTGTCTGGTTCATGAGCAATCCCGTTTTTCAGCATTTCACCTTCGCCGGTGAGAAGCCATGTAATATCAAGATCGGGAAATTCAATAACAATTTTATTTATTGTGTCCGGTTGAAAGGATTTTCGCATTGCTCCGATATATCCCGAAGATAACCCGACTCGCTTGCAAAATTCAGATTGCGTAATCTTGCTCTCTTTTAGATAATGTATAATTCGCTCTTTTACAGTATTCTTCTTGGATTCTTTCATCTTTTTAGGCAGATTTGTTATTTTTTATTTGGATAATAAATAACAATGTTATATATTTGCATTGTCAAGTTCATAGAACGGTAACCGTTTCGATAACCGAACGAACCATGTTAGATGCAAATATAATGAAGAATCAAGAGATTGCAAACAAACTGACCAAAAAGAAGATCCGGTTCATCGATGTTGCGCCAGCGATAAAGAAGGAGATCGCCGCAGAGCTGGGGTGTACGGTTGATACTGTGAATAACGCATTGAATCTCACATACCCTACCTACGGCGAACAGCCGGATCGCATCCGCCGGATGGCTCGTGAACGCGGGGGATTCGAGAACACCAAAATCAGGTGGGTGCGTGAATAACAACGGATGACAGGAGAAATTTAGAGAGGGCGGAAATTGCCCGCCATATCACGGTCAGAAGCTATCGGTATACCGTTCGAACCGAAGTTCTTACAGTTGCGCGAATGCGTATTCTGACGCGAATTTGAATCTTTGTCATAATGCAAAATTTTGTGAATGATGAACATCCGAGATATACAGAATGTGCTGATCGAATCGGCCGATCTCGTGGCTTTGGCCGTGTGCCGTCGCAATGCTCCGAAGTCGGACATGATGACACGTCGGAAATTGTACGAGAGCTATCCCAACGACTGGCTCGACTATCATATCAAGCGGAGGAATATCCGGGGAATAAAGGCCGGAGCGGCTAAAAACTCTGCGATACTGTTCAGCCGGCTCGAAGTCGAAGCGCTCCTGAAAGCCGAGAAGATCGACGGGGCAGGATTGAAATGAGAGCGTCCGAAGCCGGTGGTGTTCATGATTGGAGTTTTTGAGAGAAGGGTGTTTTGCGGCTTCGGGGCTTGGCAAAGGTTTGCGCGCCTCCAATGCGCATAGGCAATCAGTGTGATGATTCCTCACTGTCCTCCGTGAGGCTCGCAGCAGGACGACGGCCGGGAAAGACCGGCAAATGGTGTAGTGGCGGAATGGTAGACGCACACAAAAAGATGGGCTGATAGTGGTCGGGCAACGTAAGTTGCGGATGACGCTCCTCGGAAAGCAGCCGTGCAGGTTCGAATCCTGCCTATACCACAACGATAGCCACCCACAGAGGCGAGGGGTTTGGTACTCTGGCAAAATCACCCCAGTCCGCAAGGGCAGAAAGAGTATCGGGTAGGCCGATAATACCCAAATCGGCGGGTCGTGGGCAAGACTCGAAGAGACAGCCCCGCGACGGCGAATAGCCGAAGCGCAACAAACCGGCACAGGCTCCGAAGCTGCGATGACATGAGCGGCGAGGACCACCGGGACAAATGAATCCAGTGCGCCGTGGTGTAGGGGCAACACGTCACCCTTTGGAGGTGAAGTCGCAGGTTCGAATCCTGCCGGCGCGACAAAAACAACTATTCGCGCAATAACAGCACATTTTTTGTGTTATCATAATAAACGTGTATATTTGCAAGGAAGATGTTATTGTGAAAAATCTTTTGTCATATTTTTAGACAGCATTTTGTATCCCTTTTCATTGGCAGAGAATCCGATAGAGAAATGCTGCAAACAGCGTCAAGGAAGGACAGACGCAGAGAACATGACGCAGGATTGGACAATGTAGGAAACGATATAAGACGAGTGTATGAATAATGAAGAAATGCAAAAAACGCGAGTAAGCGGGACTGTACACACGGAAGGGAAGTTCATAAAATTAAACCTTTTCGTTATCATGTTTGATGATGGCAATGTCAAGGTGGCGTATTGTCCTGCATTGAATGTATATGGCTACGGCAAGCAGGAGCAGGATGCCCGCGAATCGTTCGAGATTTGTCTGACGGAGTTCTTCGATTATTCGATCAAGAAAAAGACCCTTGTCGCAGAGTTAGAATCCTTGGGATGGACGATCAAGAAACAGAAAAAATTTACTGCTCCTGCATTCAGTAGTCTTCTTGAAAAAAACAAAGTTCTGAAAAAGATCATGGATACGAAAGAGTTCAAGAAGATTAATACCCCCATAAGTTTGCCAGCCTTCGCATAGCCTTCATGGGTCGCTTATCCAATATACCGTTGCGGTTATTTCGAGGGTTTCTCGAATCCAAAGGTCTTAAATGCATCAAGACAACAGGAGGACATGAGAAATGGGTTAGATATGACCTGCGGCGACCGGTCATGTTGCAGACGCATATAGACCCTGTTCCTGAGTTCATCATTCGCAATAATTTGAAGACGATAGGCGCAACAATCAAAGAATTAAAAGATTATATAGGAAATTAATATAAACCGTATTTTGGAAGCCGAGGTTACGCCTCGGTTTTTCATTTCTTGTTTGCAAATTCAAACGGGTCTTTCCTGTGGTGCCACCTCTTCGAGGCGGCGGACGTCTGGCGGCGAAAACAGGGAGGGTTCGCCTTTCTTTTTACATACATCAACCAACCTTTCAGACCATGCCAAGCGTCCCTGAAAGGCGAAGGACAGTAGCGGAACTGCATCCGTATCGTACCCGTACAGTCACCTTACGAAATCGGAGCTCATCCGATCGTTTCACCTTGAAAATATTCAAAACCAACTCACGCAGCGCGTGCATTCGCGCCGCGTGATTCCTGTTGTTGCCCGTTAGTGCGCCAATGTACTTGCGGGCCGCTGCTCGTCCGTCGAAAACATTATTTAATCATGGAAGAAGCAAAAGTAACCAGCAGCGCCACGGCGTTGATTCCGAATGCGGATGCGTTCGAGGGGCAAATGCCCGATCTGATGAAGCCCGACCGGCTCCTTTGGAGATCAGTTCGGAGTGTTGGCCGCCTATTTCGTGGAACCGATCGACGGCCGCAGGCTCGTTGTCCGGCAGGCTTTGCGGACGGAGCTATTCACTGGAAATCCATCACAAGACCTATTACGTCGACGGCCAATCCATCGTAGGCAGAGAAAAAGAGCACTTGGATTGTCTGATTACACTCTGTGCGGAGTGTCACCAAAAGCAACATAACCATCATGGCCAGGCAAAATAAAGACACGTTTCTTCTGCGGCACGATTTCTTTCCGCAGATCAAGATGCTCACGATGGAGCAGCGGGGCAGGCTGTTGACCGCCATTTATGCGCACGCGACGGAAGAGGAGCTGCCGGAAATGGATGAACTGACTACGCTCTGTTTCGGCTTCATCCGTGCGTCGCTGGATGCGAACGCCAAAAAGTATTACGCGGAGTGTGAGCAGAACCGCGAGAACGGCCGCAAGGGCGGTCGGCCTAAAAAAGCGGACGGTTTCGAAGAAAACCGCACGGTTTTTTCGGAAAGCGGCGGTTTTTCTTCAAAACCGGCAGGAAACTGCGAAAACCCTATTGAATCTGTATCTGATTCTGAATCTGATTCTGTCTCTGTTTCTGAATCTGAAACGCGCGAAGAAGAGAGAGAGAAATTTTTCGAGATTTTCTTTTTCCGGAATTTCCGAAACCCTGCAAACGAAGTCGACAGGTTCGTTAATCACTACCAGGCTACCGGATGGATGCGCAAGGGAGAGAAGGTCGTAGACAAGGCGGCATTGGCCCGTGCATGGACCGAAGAAAAGACGTCGGAACCCCTGCGTTATCCGGTGAGGTTTCTGCAATGCTGGCATGAAATCTACGACAGGCTGTCGACGGTGGCTGTATGCCGCGATATGCTGACTGATCTTCAAGGCGTGGAGATAACGCGGGATCGGCTGACGCTGACGGTATCCAGCAGAAGACTGGCGGCGTTGATCGAAGGAAATATACGCCTCGCCAAACCGATTCTCGATTATCATTATCCCGGACGTACCCTTCATTATCGGGTTCCGAAAGGAGTGTAACAGGCTGTTCGGAGTAGGAACGTCATCGCAGCCTTTCGGGGCGGCAGGGAGCGCCTCGCCCCGCTTCTGCCGGCTCGTGCGCGGGTTGTGTGCGGAGGAGCTGAGAACAGAGCGAAAACGCTGCTCCCGTCCGCTCAGCGGGCGGGAGCAACAGGAAGGTGATACCGAAGAATCACCCCTCACCCAAGAACAAAGGTAGTAATTAATTCGGGAGTTACAATGAACCATTTTATCTCAATTCAGGCCGCAGCCGGCGAGTACGGCATTTCGACACGTTGGATATGGAAATCGATTCGGGTGGATCGGACACTCGGCGCCGTTGTCCGCAACGGGCGGGTCTATCTGCGCCGCATCGAGTGGGAGGCATTTGTCGAACGGCATCCCCGACTGATCGAAGAGTGGCACGATTTACATGCGCACCTGCAATCCCGCTATATCGGGCAGTGAAAAAGAGCGAAAAGTTCGGAGAACCCTCTCTTATCGCCCTTACATTTGCTTCAAAGGCTATGTGCAATGAGATTCGGCTTGAAGTGGCGAACTGAGAATCGGGGCTTGACGACCCGATCGGAGTGCGGAACTCCGACCGCAGAGGGACGGCGGTTTGTCTCGGTGCGTGATCTTCTCTCGCTGTCGGCGGCCGCCGGCAACGCGGTCGCCTCCGGTTTCATTGCCGGGCAGCAGGGGGGCATCATCGCAAACATACTGGAATAATGGACAAACTACTGTATAAAAAAGTCATGGGCCGCGGCGGGGCTTGCAGGCAAGCGCCGATATTGAAGGCCGGTGCCGTAGACGGGAAGGACGACGGCGGATACGCCACGGTGCGGCTCTCGGATTTCGGGGCCGTGCCGGACTGTTGTTCGGCAATTTTCGAACCCGCAAACTTATTCGGATTATGATCGTCAAATCGACCGACACCGTTCGGGACATCATCATCGGCAGGGCGGCATTGTTCAACCTCGAAAGCCGTCGGTTTGCAGAAGAGATCAAGAGACGGGCGGAACCGGAATGCTGCGTACTGCATCGGCGGTGGCTGCCGGACAGGCGTATTGCGGCCCGCGATCCGAAACACATGACGATGCGCGATCTGGCGGTGCTGAACGCGACGAACCGCTCCACCGATTACTTCGTCAACGTGTTGTCGCAAATGCTCGGCATCCCGAAAGAGAAGGTCGCGGATTTGCGGTTCATCCGTGCGTACCGCTACTTTCTGCACTGCATGGACACGCTCGCGGCCATCTCGAAGAGATTCGCCGATCTGAAAATCGAACCGACCGACGAGGAGCGGCAGGCGCAGATCGACCGCCCCGACCGAGGCATCGCCGCCGTGGTGCGCAAGTACGTGCAGATCATGAACGGCGCCGTATCGCCCGCGTCGGTCTACGGCATGGAGTGGAGCGTCGTCTACGAAGCCTTCGAGTCGACGACGAACGACGTGATCGAGCAGCGCAATCTCAGCAGGATACAAACCTCTAAAATCAAAAGAAGATGACCGACAACAAGGAATACGAGTACAGGGTCGTCGGGCAGACGCCGCCGGCCCGCCGTATCGTGGGAGTGAAGATAAACTCGCTGAACGACCATATCGACAAGGCCGCCGGGGCGTGCGGCTTCGGTTCGTATATCTATGCCCGCCTTAAAGAGACGAACTACATCCTGGGAACGATCACGGAGTATCCGGTCGTCGTGCGGCAATTCTTCGAGACGATCACGCCGACGGATCTCGATGGCGTCTACAAGCGCGCCTCGAAGTTCCTCTTCTGCGGCGACCTCGGCGAAGCGGAACCCGATACCGCGACGCAGGTCATGCCGATCGTCGAGGAGATGATCGACCGCTCGGCGGAGTTTTTCGAGGCATTGCGGGATCGGGGAGTCGAGGTGCAGGTCACGAAGATCACCCCGTTCGCCGCCCGATTCGATCAGCTGGTCTGCGGAGTCGAATGCGAGGCGACGATGACCTATTCGACCTGCAACAATGGATAGGATCGACAAGATACTGCGCTATTTCGATCCGCAGCGATTCATCGAGGTGTGCGAAGCGCGGTTCGATACGCTGCGCACGCAGGTCGTGGCGAATCTGCAAACGAAGACGGGCAGCAGCGGAAAGCGGGTTAACAGCCTCGGCGTGCCGGAGTGGGCCACGGGCGCGACGGCGGCATCGCTCCAAACGCAGGTCGAACAGAACGATGACGGTTTCGAAGCGGCGTTCGTCGGCCGGCAGGGGATCGCCGGCGTCGACGGGGGACGTTCTGCGGGCGATGTGCAGGCGCAATACGCCTCCTTCGATGCCTTTCTCCTTGCGATCGAACGATGGGCGCAGGCCAAAGAGGGGCTTTACGGCATCGAGGAGATCGACGCCTACGCCGTGGCGGCGAACGTATGGAGCAAGGGCACGGTGCTCTACCGCGAGGGCGGCGGTACGGAGATTCTGTTCGACCTGTTGCAGCCGGCCGTGGACGACATCGACCGGCAACTCTCCGAGCAGCTCGGCCGCAGCGTGTTTACGATGTTGAATGAAACAATCAGTGATTATGCCTAAATATAGATTAACACCCGCCATTTCGCTGGCGAGAAACTACAATACGGTCGGAGTCAGCGAAGCGCCGACATACGATGCGGCCGTTGTCAAAGTCGGCGGCTATACGTTGGTGCGTTCGATCATCAACGGTTCGGCCGTATTCCCGATGGACGATCTGTTCGAAATCATCGCACAGGACGGGAATGCGCAAACGACGATCAGCCTCGAAGTAGACGGGCAGGCGATTGCCTCGTCGCCGCTCTATCTGCTCAAAGGGGCGTCGGCGCGCGCGATGACGAACAATGCGCAGGCCGATACCCCGATCAGCTGGCCCCAGCCGTCGAAGATCGTGGTCTTTCCGGCGTTCGATTACAGCGAGCAGATCCTCGTCAACTCCTATACGGGTGCCATGCAGGACTTCGCTTTCACCGATGCCGACAGCGGCCGGCGGGAGGTCTATTCGCGTGTCGATCCCGTGTTCTCCCTTCCGATGACCTTCTTCCGCGAATTCGGAGGCGGCGAGCGGCAGTTGATCGTCTCGACGGGCGGCACGACCGGCGCCGTGAAGAGCGCGCGTCTGACGGTCGTGGTGAATCCTTGCGACAGCGGATCGTTCGTGCGCTGGCGCGATGCAACGGGATTGATGCGTTACTTTCTCTGGCATCCGACCGAGCGCGTCGACGACGTATCCGAAGACGAGACCTTCGAAACGCTCTCCGAGAAACTGACACCCGAACGCCACCGCACGATCACGGCGACCACGACCCATACGCTCCATAGCGGACTGGTCGACCGTGAACTGTTCGACCTGTGCGCATCGATTCTCTCCGGACGGGAGGTGCAGCTGTACGACGCCCGGCGGAAGGTGTGGATCGACGCCTATGTCGAAGACGGCGACATCTCGCGGACGAATGCCTGCATGCAGGACTGCGTGGTAGAACTTTCGATAAAGCACTTGACGCTATGACGAAGGAACTCTACATAAACGGTCAGTTGTGCGATCTGGAAGATACGCCGTCGCTGATCTTCCAGTCGCCGGTCTTCAACGATCTCGACGTGATCCAGAGCAACCGCAGCGCGGAGATCAATCTGCCGCTGACGCCCCGCAACCGCAAGGCCTTCGGTCTGATCGACCGCATCGACATCTTGGACGATTCGGCGGTATACGGGAAGCATTCGGCAGCGTACTACCTCGGCGGATTCCCGATCTTCACGCGGGGGTATGCGATGGTTACGGACGTAACCGACACGATCAACATCACACTCGTGTGGGGCAACATCGACAACTTCCAGCCGTTGTTCGACGCTTCGCTGCGCGATCTGCGCGAGCAGATCATCGAGGTGGCGGGAGCGGATTATGTCGAGTGGAACGAAGAGGTGCCGTGGGCATTGCCCTCCGATACAGCATTGGCTGGATTTATCCAGATTGATTTCGGGGCAGGACGTAATATCAATTATTCGCATCCGTCCGTACAAGTATCCGCGATCTTGGATGCCATACAGAAATATCACGGTATTACGATAGAGAATATAACCCGTTTGAGCCAAACCAGCGACAAACATCCGATGATCGTTCCGCTCGTGTCGAAAAACTCGGGGCCGGACAGTTGGTATTCGGATCGGTTCGAGGCAAGTTCCGGATATTTATATAGCACGTTACAATACATCAATAATATCGAATTCAAGCAGGAGAATATCACGGCCGACAAACGGGGATTGTGGGATATTGAAATTGATACGGGAACAGGGAGTGACACGGGGTCTCGTTATCGTAATTTCAACGTTTCAAATTTGGAAAAGATTTCAGTTTCCATTTTAAGTTACGACGACAACCCTGTCGGAATTAAAGGGAATAAATTCGGAAATGTATCACCATCTATCGCTCTTTACGGAGTTAACACTACCAACGAGTCCCAAACTCGCAAACTCCTTTTCGAACGTAGAGGTACAATAAGCAATGGCTTAGCGACATTTGGAATCGGTCCCGATATCGTGAAAGATTTGGAAATCGACGTCCAAGACACGGATTATGTTTACTGGCAGATAAAATACCTCTATCCAGTCGAACAGGAGCAAACGATCGCTGCCCGATTCATCATCACGCCCCATTTCGACGACATCCAATTCCCCTCTCCGTTTCCGATTGCCGAGAACCTGCCGGATATGACGCACGCGGAGTTCCTGTCGGCATTGATGACAATGGCCGGACTTTTCGCCTATCCGGACAGTTCGGATAGCAATACGATCCGCATGATGTCGCCCGATCAGTTCTATAATTCGACGGAGACGATCGACTACGACTACCGCACCGTTGGTTCGGAAGACGACCGGACGCCGAACACGCAAACCGACAGACGAATCGTCGACAGTCATCTCGACGCAACGATTCAGGATTGGAGCCGCAAAGTGATTCTGAACGATCGGGGCGAAATCTGGCGGCCGGAGGGAACGGAGTTCACGATGGGGGATTATGCCCAGACCAACACGCTCGACTACGACAACGACGAGGATGCCGAGATGTTGAACACACAGGGCATCATCTCCATCGACAACGAGAACATCGAGCGGGAGAATGAATTGGTATCATTGAATTTCTCGGCTTCGGCCAATAGAACAGGTTGGAATCCGGATCGCCCTGATAGGCCATTCGCTTTTGTGCCTTGCTATGAGGAACAGACAGTCAGCGGAGCAAAGAAGGTAAATTACGCTGCTCCTTCTGCCCGTATTCTTGCCGATGTGAATACGACGATCGAAGACGGGAACGGTTCGCCGGTAGGTCGTTACAGGCACGGCCTATTCCCCCGCACGATGTATTTCGGCGGGTCGGAGGGTATCGTGGCGAAACGGTATGCAGACTACCAGCGGATCCTGAAAAAGTTCCGCATGATTACGGTCTACGTCAAACTGACCGTGGCCGACATCTGCAATCTCGACTATACGCGGCGGGTTTACCTCGACGTCTACGGATGCTATTTCGCCATCTACTCCGTCACGACCGGTGAGGACGGTATATGCGAGTGCAAATTGATCAAGCTGTAAAAAATAGAATAGCGATGATTAAAATACCGATAAGAGCAATCACAATGCCTACTACGGAGCTGCTGGATTTGTTTTCACTTAAAATGGTAGTAACGTAGTCTTCATATGACATCAAACATCCTTCTGTATATGGGCCCCTAACAAGATTACCTTGTGTACACACATATTTATGGTCGGGCGTGATTTCCTTGATGCGCATCTGTTGCCACGTAGCCGTATGAACAACAAGAGTTCCCACAGGCCATTTCCCGACAACTTTTTGTTCGGTTTTTTGTTCGGGCGATGTTTGCTCTAAATCATGAGAACTCATTGCAGCGGTGGCTTTTTGAGTTGAAAGATTAGACAGTAAACCCTTGATTTGACCTACATCGTTCGTCATTCCCCAGAGTTTGAAGAAAAGAACGATTTGCAGAATGCCGAATACCAGCATTACGATTCCGATGATTGCATAGATGCCTGTCATGATGATTGAGATTTGGTTAAGAACAAAGATATGAAAAATAGAAATTTATTGCAATGGAGAGCATAGATAAAACAATCAACATCCGCGTAGAGTACAAAGATTTGATAAAAGGGATGTCCGAATCGGCCAAACGTATCGATGCGCTCAACGACCGGATCTCCGAATTGAAAGCCGGTTTGAAGGAACTTAGAGCCGAGCGCAAAGCCGGAACGATCGACGAGGAGGCCTATAATGAACGGGTAGCCCAAACGACGCAAGAGCTGGCTGCGAACAGGGCAGAGGTAAAGGCGCTCCAATCGGCGATGCGCACCTACTCGCGCGAGATTCAGGACAACATCAAAGAGGAGAAGAATCTCGAAGGGGCAGTGAATGGATTACGCGCATCCATCCGTAACCTTACGGCGGAGTACAACGCTCTGTCGGCAGCCGATCGGGCGGGTGCCATAGGCAATGGGTTAGCGGAGCGAATATCCAAGATACAGACGCAAGTCAGTGCGGCCGAACAACGGCTGGGGAATTTCCGTTCGAATGTGGGAAATTACCAGTCGGCATTCAACGGGCTGAATGTCGCCGTGTCGCAGATCGTCCGCGAGTTGCCGTCGGCCGCAATGGGAGCGGACATGTTCTTCCTCGCCATCTCGGGCAATATCCCGATGCTCGTCGACGAGATCAACAAACTGCGAGAGTTTAATAAGTCGTCCGAGCAGAGTGTACCGATTCTCAAACAGCTGGGAGCTGCGGTGTTCAGCTGGAACAGCCTTATATCCGTCGGCATTACCTTGCTCACGGTATATGGGAAGGATATTGTCAGCTGGATCGGAAATCTGTTCAAGGGGCGAGAGGCCGCCATGACAATGGCGGAAGCCCAGGCAGAGGTGAATAAGCAAATGGCAGAATCTTCCGGCAGTTATGGCGATCAGGTTGCCCAACTCAGGGCCTTGCAGCTGCAATGGAATCAATTGGGAGATGATCTCAAAGCAAAAACAGAGTTTGTCAAAAACAACCGAGAGGCGTTCGATAAGTTGGGAGTAGCTATAACAACGGTTGCGGACGCCGATAATCTGTTTATTCAGAATACGGATGCGTTTATCGAAGCAATGAATCTGCGCGCGCAAGCTAATGCTGCGAACGAACTGGCAACTCAAAAGTACAAAGATGCGTTGATTGCCCGACAAAAAGCGGAAGACAAAATAAAAAGAGGTACAGGTGAAATAGTCTACGCAGGAATAGATGAGTATGGAGATACCAGTTATGAATATCGTCGTAGAGCATATACCGAAGACGAGAAGAAGGAAATATTAGCCGAGGCCGAAGCCCTCGAAGCGGAGGCATCGGCATTCACGCAATTGACTGTCGCACGAAATGCGGATGCGAAATCAATCCTCGACAGAGCGGGAATAAAAGAATCTGAGAAAAGTTCAAAATCGGCGAACGACGACCCGTATGCCGATGAATCCGGCGTAAAAAAAGCAGAACGAATGATGGAGGGGTATTATGCCCGCAGCAAACAGGAACTTCAAAAATGGGTTGACGAGCAACGGGAAATCATTCGTAAGACGGGTATTGACGTGATGGGTGATTTCGAAAAAATCCTGTCGCAGATGGACAAGGAGGTATCGGCCGAGTTCATATCCCAATATAATCAGAAACAGTCCGAATACCGGAATCGGATTCTGAATGCGCAGGCCACAGGCGGAGATGAGGCCGCGCAGAATGAAACCGTTGCCATTCTTCGGGAACAGTTGGCCGAATTCGATTCGTATGCCGCAGCGTACCGAGCAATGGGGGATTCGGCTATCGAAATAGACAACCGCCGGCTTGAAATGCTCATTCGCCTGCATGACGAAATGAATAAAGGCGCCCAAAAAGAGGCGCAGAGCATGCAAATGAGTTTCCAAACAGCCAGCGATCTCGCGGGAGCACTGGCCGGTTTGGCGGAAGAGGCCGGTGCAGGCGCGCCGGTTGTTGCAGTGTTAGGTATGGCCCAAGCTATCGCGTCAATGGGTGCAGCGTTGAGTAAGGCGTTCTCCACTGGCAATATTTGGGAGGGCATCGCAGCTTCCATTACTGCTATTGCGACCATTACGAGCGTTATATCTCAGATGAAATCGTTGAATAGTACTGCGGCCGAGGAGGGCGCGAAATACCACTATGCCCGCGGCGGTCTTGTGACCGGCCCCGGCACGGGTACGAGCGACAGCATCCCTGCGCGGCTGTCCAACGGCGAGGCCGTGATGACGGCCCGTGCGGTCGTGGATTGGGGGCCGGTGCTCTCGATGATGAACGTGTCGAGCGGCGGCAACGCCATTCCGACGCGGCATCTTCCGGAGAAGAGTTCGGGGATGCGTCAGATGGAACAGATGTTCGAGCGCGTGATGCGCCGGCTTCCGAACCCTGTCGTGACGGTCAGGGATATAAACAACGGTCAGCGGCGGGTCAAGGTGCAGGATGAGACGGCGCGCTACGCCGGACGCAAAAGGTAAAAAACAGCGAAAAGTTCGGAGGAACCCTTCCTGCGTATCCTATATTTGCTTCAAACACGAATTAACCCTTTTATAATAAATTAAAAAAACAATGGCAGAATGTATCAATGATCTGGCAGGCGATATCCTGCAAGATTGCAACACGGTCTATGGGGTGGGCGTCGAGAAGATTGCCTATCTTATCAAGAAGTCCGATCTGGACGAATCGGCGACGACCTACACCAAACCGAAGATCACCAAGATCGCACTCAAATCCGGCAAGAGGGCCTATCGGTTCTCGATTCCCTCCAAAACGCCCTACAACGGGCTGATCTACGAGGATCAGAACGCCGAAATCGGCATCGCCATCAACAAGACGCTGCCGCTGCGTATGCTGGCCGACAGCCCCGCGAACTCGCAGAACATCGAGGCGTTCAAGAACGAGGACTGGGTCGCTGTCTACGAGAACAAGGCGAAGGGTGCGGACGGCAGCCAGGCGTTCTGTGTGATCGGCTACGAACAGGGCGCATCGATGCAGAACGCGACGCTCGACAAGTACGGCGACGGCTACAACGGAGGTTGGGGCGGCGACCTGATCGAGCAGAACGCACCGACGCCGCAGATCTTCTTCGACGCCGGCGGTATCGACGCTTCTCGCGCCGCGCTGGAAGCATTGTGTACTCCGGCCGAGTAGGGGGTATGCAACCGTTGGACTGGTACATGGAGAGGTGCGCATCGGGCACCTCTCTGTGCATGGAAGAGAAGAAGCGGATCGAATCGGATTATCGGGAAGTGTTCGGGCGTCCGATGCTTTCCGATTTCAGCGGCCGGTGTCCCAACCGGTTCCGTGATGCGGCCGCGATGATCGCCTCCTATTTGCGGAAGGAGCAGAAAGGCGCAAACGGCGGTTACATGCTCAAATCCGGCGTCGTGATCCGCTATCGCGGAAAACTCTACACACACTTGAATCTGACGGCCGCAGCGGCTCGGCATCATCTCAGACAACATCCGTCCAACGTACACGATTTCCTGCGTCTGGGCGATCTACCCAAAACCGAATGACACTATGGCAAATTATAAGATCAAAGACTTACAGCAAGCTCAGACCCTGAACGGTGCGGTTGCGTTGGAGATTCAGGACGGGGATAGCATGTCCACCTTCGCCACGCTCGACCAGATCGCCGAGTTTCTGGGGAACACAACCCCTGTGGTGTTGTTGACCAAAGCCGGCCCCATAGACGACAGCTATCTGCCCGATATGTCTGCCTCTGAAATCGCGGCAGCATACGATCGGATCGTTGCGGATCCGATTCACACGGTACCTGTTGTCAGGATTCCCGATAACGGAGGACAATACCTCGTACCGTCAGGATATGGAGTGCATGCCGATACGAAGGCCGTCGTCGGATATTATGCATCGCAGATATACGTGCTTCCGTCCAGTCTTACGTTGACATCGGAAACATTTACCTTATCGAGACTGCCGTATACGGCATCATCGATGGAGTGGGCCGATCTGCTCAACAACACGGCCCTTCCCTCCGGTTATCTCGGCATCGATAGCGACAGTACGAGCGAAGAGATCAGTGCGGCCGTCGGGGGTGTAGACGCATTCAGAAAGTTATGCTCGAAGTTGCTCAGGCGAAACTGTATCGTCGTTGTGTCGACCGATCCCGCTGCGGCGAACAGGAGTGCATCTATTCCTGTGATAGTAGATGTAAATAGGAGTGTTGGTCTGCCACTGAAAATAACACTCGAAATCGAATATATATCTTCGGGGAAATACATTGCATTGACCATTACAGAGTCAGGAGGCACCTTTTCAGCGACGCGTACCTCTGTGTCCGTATCGGATATTCCCGATGCACTCGCCGGCAAAGCCGACCTCGACCCCGCGACGGGCTTCGTCAAATTGTCTCAGATAGCCCCTTTGCAGGGGCGTCAGACGGGCGTAAATACCACAGATGGGAACTTCCGCTCTGCAGCCTCCGCGCTGCTGTTCCCCGGCGCCCGAACGATAGCAGCTAATTTCAAGACTGGCCACGACGTATCGGGAACACAGACGGTCGTTGCCACTTCGGGCGATATTTACGGGATGATTCTGGAATTTGTCAACGGCAATCTTGTATTCCGTTGCAGGGGTGCCGCACCGAGAGTCGTGACGGGAATCGAGCCCGATACCTATTACTCCGTCGCGGGAATCTACGACGGAAACGAGATCGTCGTCTATCTGAACGGCGGGCGTGTAACATCCGCCTCGAACTTCTCGGACGATCTGAATCTGAAATATCTGGCTATCGGGTCTTCCTTCAAAGGCATCGTCATAGGGTGCCGTCTTTTCAACTACGCCCTTACGGCCTCGGAGGTCGTCACGCTGTGGAACGGCGGCGAACCCGAACGGTATATGCTGCCTCTGTCGGGTGAGATGCGCACCGGACTTGTCGCCGAATACATCGCTGCCGGTTTGTTGGCAGACAAGTGGCGCGACACGTCGGGCGCGGGCCTCGATCTGCCGTATGTTCCGACTGCAACGGGCGGCACGGCCGTGCTCGACTACCAGCAATCGCTGCTCACCCCTTCGGGTTCTCCGCTGCACGACCTCTTCGTGGCGGCCGGTGCGGTGTGGGACGATACGGCGAAGAGCTGGACTGTGGCCGACTACACGGGAATCGACACCCCGACGATGACCAAGATCTACGAGCAGTCGCATAACGTGCTCAACGGCGTTGATTGGACATCCAAACTCCTCTATGCCACTATCCCCGTAAATCTGCCTCCGAGAGCGGATGTAACCGGATACAATGGAGCCTTGACGACAGCCCGTTCGGCCTTTGCAGGATCGACGCTCGAAAAAGCATATATCGCTGTCAATGACGATACCGCGGCAGGTTTAATCGATTGTCGCAACCTGTTCCGTTCCTGCTCGAAACTCAAAACCGTCGTCGGGGTCATCTTGTTGAGCGACAGCGTTGCGATCAATACGGAAGTATTCGCGTATTGTCCGCTTTTGGAGCGCGTGCGCATCCGGAATCTGCGAAGCAGCCTGACATTCGCACATTCTCCGCTGCTGTCGCTTGAATCGCTGCAATATCTTGTCGAGAATGCGGGCAACACCGCAGCGATCACCGTGACGGTTCATGCCGACGTCTACGCGAAACTGACCGATCCCTCGAACGCGGAGTGGTACGCTGTCAATGCCGCTGCGCAGGCTCGGCAGATCGGCTTCGCGGCGACTTGGGGCGCCTTCGTGGAAAAAGACGCCGCTACGGTTGGCGATCTTGCCGTCTACGACAAGACGGCCGGTGCGATCCGGTTCGTCAAGGGTGCGACCCTCTCGGCCGCACAGCTGCCTGAAAGCCTCACCCCGCTGGCCGTCGTCTATGCGCGGCAGGGCGACAGGGTGCTGATCGCGCAACTCGACAAGCCCGGTATCGCAACGTGGGCCTATCGATATGAGGTCGCCTTGTCGGGCTTCGATCTGGCCGCCGGCGGGACGATCGTGCTGCGAATTGCTTCGACATACGATATTTCGATAACCTATGCTGCCGGCATTTCTATTGCTCAACTCGCGACCCAAATCGATAACACATTCAAAACGTACAAGATATTAAATGTCACCCTATCGGCTTACGATAGAGGAGGATGGAGTGCCGAAGCAGATGAGACCGACGGTCGGGTGGTTATCTCGTCGCGAGGGTATGTGGAGACATGGACAAGCATCGATGTTGTCAGCGGCGCGACACTCACAAGAAGAGCCGACGACCGGAATTATATGGTTTCGCTGACCGGAGTGCTGCTCGATGAAGGACAGACGATCGAGTATATCCGCCGAAAAAATGGAGTGAACGATAGAAAAGCAGGTATGAATTTCGACAAATTCCTGCAAAGTCAATCGGTCGACGGTACTACGCCGACATCGAATATCCCGCTCGGTTCGGCGACGATCGTCAATCAGGCATCGTTCGAGACGTCGGAGTTCTGCGCCGAGCTACGGGCTGCCTATGCGGATTATGCGTCGTATCTCTTCGGCGAACACATGGCTGAGTATCCGTCCGCCTACGGAGCGATGCTGCGCGACGGCAGGACGAACACGGCAAAGATCGGCCGCCTGCAATTTACCGACATCTACGGTCAGAGCAAACCCTGCTATCCGGCCGCTGCTGCCGCTCTCGAATACGGCGTCGCGGTCGAAGGTGCGACGACAGGGCTCGAAGCGGGCGGCTGGTGGCTGCCGTCGGTCGAAGAGTTATACCTGTTCATGAAAGATCGCGTGCTGGCGGCCGACGATGTGGAACGCGACCCAGTGAACCGCACGCTGGTGCGTCTGGGAAAAGCCCCCGTCTACGGCGATACGCCATTATGGACGAGCTGCGAGGGGAGCTATACACATGCATTCATGAGTTTCAGACAAGACGGTACGATGTATTCGTATATCCGCTGCATAGGACAGTATATGATCTTTATTTCCTCATTATAGATGGAAGAACTGCAAAAGAGAATCGACGCTTTGCAATCGCGGCAGCTGGCGCTGCGTGCGATCATGGCCTCCTCGGACGAGCG
>OATG01001195.1_pt1 | contig 21413 bp, 25 predicted proteins | sample 1516581 | NCBI WGS metagenome assembly OATG01 (sample SAMEA2579930, study PRJEB22360) | human gut metagenome | biome: human gut; feature: human-associated habitat; material: faeces | place: Denmark | collected 2008/2010
GGCTCCCGCGCGGCGCGGCGGGTGCAGAGCACTTCCAGCGCCGCCGCCTGCTCTGCGGTCAGCGGACGGTCGGAAAGCCGCACGTCCCGCCCGGTCGCCAGCCGGAACAGCTCCCGCGCGTCAAAATCCGCGTCCGGGCAGCCTGCGGCGGTCAGCCGCTGTTCCACCTCCCGCACCGCAGCGCGGGGGAGCATTGCTTCGTTTACCATTTGCCTTCCTCCGGGTTTTCGGGCAGCACGGGGGTGATGGCGGCAATGGCTACCTCGATCATGCTGTCGTCCGGCTCAAAGACGGTAAGATGCTGCACCCAGATGCCCGGCTGACGGATGATGCGGGTAGCAATGTTATCCGATCGGCCGCACCACTTGAGCAGCTCGTAGCTGATGCCCATGACCAGCGGCAGCAGCAGCAGCTTGCACACCACCCGCAGACCGATGCTGCCCCACGGCAGCACGCTATACAGAAACACGCTGACGATGACCACCAGAATGAGGAAGCTGGTGCCGCAGCGGGGATGGAAACGGGTATACTTGCGCACATTCTCCACGGTCAGCGGGTCGCCCGCCTCGTAGCAGGCAATGGTCTTGTGCTCTGCGCCGTGGTATTCAAACACCCGGTGGATCTCCTTCATTTTAGAGATGCCCACCATATAGGTCAGGAAGATGGCCACCTTCAGTACCGCTTCCAGCACCACCTTGCTCCAGCGCCCCAGCGGCAGCAGACGGTTCACCCCGCCCACAAGGAAGGTGGGCAGCACGGTGAACAGCAAAATCGCCAGCAGACCGCCCAGCACCGCAGCAACGGTCAGCAGTGCATTCTCGGCTTTCTCGCCCAGATGCTCCCCCACCCATTTTTCAAAGGCGGTCTCCTCCTCGGCGGGGTCGTAGTCGTCCCCCATGCTTACCTGTGCCGAGTACATCATGTAGCGGTAGCCCACGATCATGCTCTCGACCATGGAAATGGCACCGCGCACCAGCGGGATCTTCGTCCACACCCCGTGGGTGGGGGTGGGGTCGAGTTTGGTCTCAATGGTGCCGTCCGGCTTGCGCACAGCGCAGCACATCTGCTTGGGGCCGCGCATCATGATGCCTTCCATCAGTGCCTGCCCGCCTACGCTGGTCTTAAAGCGTTCCTTTTTAGGTTGATTCATTGGTTTCTCCCGATATCCGCCCCCGCCGCTTGCAGCAAAGAACGGTCTTTTTTGTATTTTATCCGGGGCATATCCCCGAGCAAAGCTCATTCTAGCACACAAATGTGACAAAATCTGTAGTCCGTGGCACTGCTGTACGAAAATCAAATGATACCACTTGACCTGAGATAAAAGCCTTCCCCCGTCCGGGGGAAGCCTTCATCCAGAAAATTGCTTTTTATGGCGCTGCTCACGCCTTATGGTACAGCGGCAGACCCAAGGTGACCACGGTGCCGCGCCCGAGGGTGCTCTTGATATCCAGCGTGCCGTCCAGCGCGGTCATGATGGAATCCACCAGCGCCAGACCGATGCCGCTGCCGCGCACCGAGTTGCTGCCCTTGTAGAACTTGGTCTTTACGTTTTCCAGATCCTCCGGCGGAATGCCGCGTCCCTGATCGATGATCTCCACAAAGGCTTTGTACTCCCCTGCCCACAGCTTGACCGTAATGCGCCCGCCGGGGGCAGAGTATTTGATGGCGTTATCCAGAATATTGATGAACACCTGCCGCAGACGGTCCGGGTCGGCATAGACGGGGATCATCTCCTCCGGCTCGGTGTAGTGGAGCAGCAGTCCCTCCTGCCGGATGCGTGCCTCGCAGAAGAGCACCGCATCGGTCAGTTCTGCCACCAAGTCCAGCGGGCGGCACTCCATGCGGATGCGTCCGTTCTGCAGGCGGCTGAAATCCAGCAGCTCCTCCACCATATTGTTCAGCCGCCCGGTCTCGTTGTTGATGATCTCCAGCCCCTTGCGGTAGTTCTCGTCGGTGGGGTCGTCCAAGGTCATCAAGGTCTCCACCCAGCCCCGGATGGAGGTAAGCGGGGTGCGCAGCTCGTGGGACACCGAACTGATGAACTCGTTCTTCATCTTCTCGGTCTCTTCCAGGCCCTCAGCCATCTGGTTAATGGTGCCGCGCAACCGGTCCACCTCGTCGTGGGGGTCACCGGTCAGGGGCAGACGCACGTCCAGTTCGCCCCGGGCGATGCCGGCGGCGGTGCGCTCCACCTGCCCCAGCGGCACCACGATGCCCCGCACAAAGTACAGTCCGGACATGACCGTGAACAGCAGGATCGCCACCGCAATGAACACACTGACGATGACGGCGTTTTTGACCTGCCGCTCCACCAGCGCCAGACTGGTGACCAGCCGCAGAGCCGCCACGTCCTCGGCGTCGTAGGGCACCAGCGAGCAGGCCGCCATGACCATCTCGCCGGACTGGGTGCGGTACACCGCCACGCCCAGACCATCCGGCGCACCGAGCGCCTGTTCAAAGTCCCTGCTGCTGACGATGCCCTCCGCGTCCGTACCGCTGGAAGAGGCGATCACGCTGCCGTAGCTGTCCAGCAGCATGAACTCGTATTTATCCTTATCGGCAAACTGTTCCACCATGCGCCGCAGCGCCAGACTGCGGCTGACCGCCGCGCTCTGGGCGGTATCACCGGTATACATTTTCAGCTGACCGGTCACCGAGGAGAACCGCCGGTACATGATCTGCTGCACACTGCCGTAGTAGCTGCGGGTATAGCTGTACAAAAACATTGCTTCGGCCAGCAGCACTACCAGTACGGTGATGAGCAGATTGCCCCGCAGCCAGCGGCGGGTGATACCGCTTCGCATAACAGTGTCCTCCTTTCGGTGAGATTTAGAACGAACTCCCTCAGTCAAAACCTGACGGTTTTGCCAGCTCCCTCGGAGAGGGAGCCTCTGGCGCAGCCGGAAGGTTTACGTTTTGACCGGAAAGCTTTCCGCCATGCCAAAGGCCCCATCCCAGAGGGGGCTGGCATCGCGCAGCGATGACTGGGGGAGTTTTTATAGCAAGCGCGCCTGAGGGGGCAGGTTTTATTCTTCCCACCGGTAGCCGTAGCCCCACACGGTCATGATGTGGGCGGGGTGGCTGGGCTCGTCCTCCACCTTCATGCGCAGGCGGCGGATGTTCACATCCACGATCTTTACGTCGCCGAAGTAGTTCTCGCCCCAGACGCCTTTCAGGATCTTTTCACGCACCAGCGCGGTGCCCGGGTTGCGGAAAAACAGCTCCATGATCTGGAACTCCACCTGCGTCAGCTCGATGGGCTGACCGGCTTTCAGCAGCACGCGGCGGTTCTCGTCCAGCACGAACTCGCCGCTGGTCAAAGTGCCCAGCGGGGTATTCTCCCGGCTCTCCCCTTCCTTGGTGCGGATCACGCGGCGGCACAGCGCCTCCACACGCGCCAGCAGCTCGCTGACGCTGAAAGGCTTGGTCATGTAATCGTCTGCGCCGATGGACAGCCCGCGGATCTTATCCTGCTCCTGCCCCTTGGCGCTGAGGATGATGATGCCGATCTGCTGGTCGGTGCGGCGGATGGTCTCGCACAGCGAGAATCCGTTCATGCCCGGCAGCATCACGTCCAGAATGGCGGCATCGCAGCCGGGTTTCTGCGCCAGCAGCGGCAGGGCGGCTTCGGCGCTTTCAGCCTCCACCACCTCCATCCCCGCATGGCGCAGGTTCAGGGCGATCATATCGCGGATATTGGTTTCATCTTCTACAACAAGCACTCGTACCATGCAGCATCCTCCATTCCTTAATTCAGCAGATACAACGCCTTGGAAAGGCGATAGTTTGTGTCGGCAAGCAAAACGCCCGGGCCCATTCTGGCCTGCAGCTGGCGGGACGCCACCACGCCGAGCCTTGTCCAGCCGGTAGAATTGGCCGAGGTCCTTGCCAGCCGTACCGTCAGCACCAGCTCATCCTCGTCTACGGTGCGCAGCTCCACTGCACCGTCATATTCCTCGCTGTCGGTCAGTTTCAGGTTGCCCTCCCACTCGGCGGGCAGTTCGATATAGCAGTTGGTCTCTTCGTCCAGCAGGCCAAAGCTTTTTTCCGGGTGGCTGCTGGTGTAGTCCATCCAGACGATAAAATCCATGCGACGGCTCTGGCTCAGGTTCAGCAGACCCGCCTCGTCCGGCTGGGTGGGGATCTCCACAATGCCGTCCCCGTCCAGATCCCGGCTGACCAGCGTGGGCACATTGCGCAGAGAAGCATTATACAGCCGCTGGCTGCTGATCCTTGTGGCGGGCACCATTTGCTGGCTGTTCTCATCGTAGCACAACAGCACCGAAGCCAGATTATTGCCGGAAATGCCGGTCCAGCCGTCCAGCACCAGATAATGCCGCCCGTCTGCGCCTGCACCCGCCGCCACCGAAGCGCAGCCGGAAAACTTATCTGCGGAAAGGCCGTTGACCGCCACCTGCCGGAAGCTGCCCTCCCGGTCTGCGGTCAGCAGCTCGATCTGCACACTGCCGTCCTCCTGCGTGGACATCAGGATCAGATCCTGACTGCTGCCGCCGGTGATATTTTCCACCAGATACTGCTCGTACTGCTGCTCGAGAATGGTGGACAGAGTGCCGTCCTGATAAGAATAAACCGCCAGATAGTGGTCATTCTGGGCAGCGGTATAGCCCACCACCAGCTGGCAGCTGTCTGTATCCTGCAGCTGAGCAAGGCTGACGTTCTCCACCGTTTCGGCAAGGCCTTCCACGCTTTGGCGCACCTGCCAGCTTCCGGCATCATCCCGCTGCAAAATGGCTATGCAGACGTTGGCTGTCTGGGCGGTGGTATACAGCACCGCCGCATCCTGCTGGCCGTCGCCATCCAGATCCTGCAGCACAAAGGGAGAAAGCAGCTCGCCCTGAATGGGATATTTCAGCTGGGCGCTCTCACCCAGCCAGTCGTTCAGGGCAGTTTGCAGCGCACCGTAATCGCCGGAAAGCTTCGGGGCACGCAGCAGTTCCTCTACCTGTGCCTTTTCGTTGGCCGGCAGCACGGTCTGGCAGCTGCACAGCACAAAGCACAGCAGCGTGCACAGCACCAGCCGCAGCCTGTGGGTTCTGTTCATACCGGTCAACCTCCTTCCGGGCATAAAAAGCTATTTTCAGTATACCACACTTTGCGGACACAAAAAAGGGGGTGGGCATATCTGGCGCTTGCGCGTGGGACGATTTTAAATGCGCGCCGCGTTGCTCTGCGCATAGTCAGCGGAAAGATTATTTTTATTTGTAGTTTCGAAACGCCTGCGGGCGTTTCGAAACTACTTTTTCACGGGAGGGGTCGTAAAGGAAAATGGCATTTGCAGCGCCGCTTTCTGCGAAAGCGCGGCGCTGCGAGGGATTACCCCTTCCGTCATCGCCTACGGCGATGCCACCTTCCCCAAGGGGACGGCTTTTCGCGGTGGCGGAAACCTTGCGGCAGCACCGAAAGGCGCCCCCTTGGAGGAGCTGTCGCGCAGCGACTGAGGGGGTAGCCCATATAAACAAAAAAGAAACCACTGCACAAAAGCTGTGCAATGGTTTCTCTTGTCACTGTATCAAACAGTCAGAGCAGGATCAAACGAGCTCCAGAACTGCCATCTCAGCTGCATCGCCGCGGCGAGCGCCGATCTTGATGATGCGGGTGTAGCCGCCGTTGCGGTCAGCGTACTTGGGGCTGATCTCGTCAAACAGCTTCTTTGCAACATCTTCCTTGGTGATGTAGGCGTAGACCTGACGCTTGGTGTGCAGGTCGCTGGCCTTGCCAAGGCTGATCATCTTCTCGGCCATGGAACGAACGTCCTTAGCGCGAGTGACAGTGGTCTCAATCTTGCCATTCTCTAACAGGTAGGTAACCATAGCGCGCATCATAGCGTTGCGGCTGTCGCTGGTTCTACCGAGCTTTCTGGTACCGGGCATCCCGTTTCACTCCTTAAATTATTTTAGTTATTCGTCATCCGTGTTCAGCTTGAAGCCGAGGGAGTCCAGCTTAGCCATGACTTCCTCCAGGCTCTTGCGACCGAGGTTGCGGACCTTCATCATCTCGTCCTCGCTCTTGCTGACCAGATCTTCCACCGTGTTGATGCCTGCGCGCTTCAGGCAGTTGAAGGAACGCACGCTCAGATCCAGCTCTTCGATGGTCATCTCCAGAGCCTTCTCCTTGTCGTCGTTGGTCTTTTCTACCATGATCTCAGCGCCGGCGGCCTCGTCCGACAGGTTGACGAACAGGTTCAGGTGCTCGGTCAGCACACGGGCAGCCAAAGAAACGGCTTCCTGTGCATTGATCGTGCCATCGGTCCAAACCTCAATGGTCAGCTTGTCGTAATCAATGGCCTGTCCAACACGGGTGCTCTCGACGTTATAATTCACCTTGAGCACAGGGGTGTAAATGCTGTCAACGGGAAGGGTGTTGATATCGTTCTTCTCGATGATAGCCTGTTTATTGCGCTCTGCGGGCACATAGCCGCGACCCTTGTCGAAAGTCAGCTCCATAACGAGCTTGGCACCCTCGCCCAGAGTTGCAATGTGCCACTCAGGGTTCAGAATTTCGATGTCGTCGCCCTGCTTGATGTTGTCAGCAGTGACCTCACAGGGACCAACTGCCTCAACACGCACTGTCTTCGGACCCTCGGTGTACAGCTTTGCAGCGATACCCTTCAGGTTCAGGACAATTTCGGTGACGTCTTCCTTGACGCCCTCAATGGTGGAGAACTCGTGGACCACACCGTCAATCTTGACGCTGGTCACGGCGACACCGGGCAGAGAGGAAAGAAGCACACGACGCAGGCTATTGCCCAGTGTGATGCCAAAGCCACGCTCCAGAGGTTCTGCCACGAATTTACCGTAGCGGCCGTCCGGGGACAGGCTTGCCGTTTCGATCTTGGGACGTTCAATCTCCATCATATCTATGCCCTCCTTGTCAAACCGGTGTTTCCACCGGCCCATTATTGAATTCTTTCAAAAAAGAATGCGAAAGCGTGCCATCCAGAAGGAAGGCAGTGCCTTCTTAATGGATTACTTGGAGTACAGCTCGACGATGAGGTGCTCTGCGACTTCGTAGTCGATATCGCTGCGCTCGGGCAGCTTAGCGACAACGCCCTTCAGAGAACCGGTCTCGCGGTTCAGCCATGCGGGCAGAGCCACGACGGGAGCCTCGGCACCGGTCAGCTTTGCAAACTTTGCAGAGCTGCGGCTGGACTCGCGCACTTCGATCACATCGCCGGCCTTCACCTGGTAAGAGGGGATGTTGACCTTCTTGCCGTTGACGGTGAAGTGAGCGTGAGACACCAGCTGACGAGCGTCGCGGCGGGTCTGAGCAAAGCCCAGACGGAACACGACGTTGTCCAGACGGCACTCCATGATCTGGAGCAGGTTCTCACCGGTCTTGCCGGGGCGAGACTCTGCCTTCAGGTAAGCGTTGTGGAACTGCTTCTCCAGAACGCCGTAGATGAACTTGACCTTCTGCTTCTCCTTCAGCTGAGATGCGTACTCAGACTGCTTCTTGCGGACGTTGCCGTTGGAGTTGCGGGTGGTATTCTTCTTTGCATAGCCCATGACCGCAGGAGAAATGCCCAGGGCCTTGCAACGCTTTGCGATAGGCTGCGTATTCTTTGCCATAATTCAATTTCCTCCTTCGATCAGACACGACGGCGCTTCGGGGGACGGCAGCCGTTGTGGGGGATGGGAGTCACGTCCTTGATCAGGGTGACTTCCAGACCGGTAGCCTGCAGCGCACGGATAGCGGACTCGCGGCCAGCGCCGGGGCCCTTGACGTAAACTTCAACAGTCTTCATGCCGTGCTCGATAGCAGTCTTGGCTGCGGTCTCGGCAGCGGACTGAGCTGCGAACGGGGTGCTCTTGCGGCTGCCGCGGAAATTCAGGGAGCCGGAGGAGCACCAAGACACTGCATTACCCTGCAGGTCGGTGATAGTAACGACAGTATTGTTGAAGGTAGACTGGATGTGAGCCTGACCAGCAGCAATGTTCTTGCGCTCTTTCCGCTTCATGCGGACATTTGCGCCCTTCTTGGCGTTATTTGCACTTGCCATTTCTCAAATCCTCCTTACTTCTTCTTGTTTGCGACAGTGCGCTTGGGACCCTTGCAGGTACGAGCATTGGTCTTGGTGCGCTGGCCGCGGCAGGGCAGATTCTTGCGATGGCGGGTGCCACGGAAGGACTGGATCTCGACCAGACGCTTGATGTCCAGAGCCACGTTGCGGCGCAGGTCGCCTTCAACGAGGATGTTTGCCTGATCGATGTAGTCACGGATCTTAGCCTCTTCGTCCAGAGTCAGATCCTTGACGCGGGTATCGGGGTTGATGCCAGTTGCTTCCAGGATCTTGTTAGCAGTGGTCTGGCCGATACCATAAACGTAGGTGAGACCCACCTGAACGCGCTTCTCGCGGGGCAGGTCAACGCCGGCAATACGTGCCATAGTAGTTTCCTCCAAAAATCATCCCATGTCAGTGTCGGGGTCTGCGCCGGGACTCTACGCACTTGACCCCCAGGCGCCCGAATTAGCCCTGGCGCTGCTTGTGCTTGGGGTTCTGGCAGATGACCATCACGCGGCCTTTGCGGCGGATGACCTTGCACTTTTCGCAGATGGGTTTCACGGAAGGCTTGACCTTCATGATGTTGAACCTCCTTTTGGTTGATGCCCTGACGCTTATTTGGAGCGCCAGGTGATGCGGCCCTTAGAAAGATCATAGGGCGACATTTCCACGGTTACCTTGTCCCCGGGCAGGATACGGATGAAATTGGTCCGCAGCTTGCCGGAGATGTGCGCTAAGAGGATGTGACCGCTGGGAGTGAGCTTCCCGGTGTTCTTATCCTCGCTCAACATTTCCACCTTAAAGATGGCGTTGGGCATGGCTTCACGCACAATGCCTTCGATCTCGATGACGTCTTCTTTAGACAAGCTATTTGCCTCCTCATTGGATCTGCTCAGTTTGTCATAATTGAGCACCGGTGCTCCCGCCCCTAAAAACAGAAAGCACTGCATTCTTCCGTGCCTGCGCCCGTTTTTGTGCAGTTTGCCGCTTCTCTTTCGGGGAGCTTTCACGCCGATTCCCAGACGGACAGGTGGCGATGAGCGCCACATACTTCATCTCCTGCGGCACAAAATCCGCAAAACGGGCAGACTGAGCCTGTCCGTCGAGGAAGTATCTGGCTTCCACAGCCATTTATAGATTATACACCTTTTGTTGTCAATTTGCAAGAGGTTTTTTCCGTATTTCCGATAAAAAATTATTCTGTGTAAAAGCTCTTTTCTGCCATGTCCGGCTTTCGCGGTTCTCCACCGTGAAGGTGAAACTTTTTCACGAAAAGTTGTCACAATTGCACAAATTGCAGGGTGGAGGAGCGGAAAAGGCCGTCTGCTGTTTCTCCGCAGACAGCCTTTTCAGGCAGACAAAACGATTTAAATGCCCTCCGCTGTGCTCTGGGCATAATCAGAGGAAGGATTATTTTTATTTTTGCGTTTGTCGCGCTCTGCGGAGCGCTCCAAACGCATTTTCACGCAGAGGGGTCGTAAAGGGAAAATGGTCACATGACGGGTCGGCCTGCTGAAGGCTGGCAGAAGCTTTTCCTGTAGCGCCGCACTTTCGCAGAAAGCGGCGCTGCAAATGCTGTTTTTCTCCACGACCCCACCTGTGAAAATGGGATATCGGAACGCCCGCAGGCGTTCCGATATCCCGAAATTTAAAATAATTTTCCGCTGAATATGGCCAGAGCACAAGCGGAGGCCATTTCCAATCGTCCCGGCACAAAAAAAGGCCGCTGCACAGTGCTTGTGCAGCGGCCTTTTTGTTGATGGAGCCTTATTGTGGGAATGGCGGGCGCGGCAACAGTGCGGTGCAGCCTGCGGCCCTGTGGAAAAAATTACAGTTCCAGTTTGCCAGAGAATTTGTTGATAACGTAGTAGGCTGCGCCCTCCTCGGGCTTGACGTACACCTTGCAGGACTGCACGCCGACCTTGTGGGTGGTGCGGTAGTCTGCCTTGGCACGGTCGATGATGTCGGTGATGTTGTACTGCTCACCGCCCATCTCCACGTACAGCTCGGGTGCCAGCGGCGGGGGGGAGCCTTGGCGGATTTGCGGGTCTTGCCCTCGGCAGCCGGAGCATCGGCTGCGGGAGCAGAAACTTTCTTTTCAGGCATGATGCATAACCTTCCTTCTGTATTTGATCATGGTGCAGCAGGGCTGCACCGGCGGGCTCCAATGGATCTATCGTAAGGCAGAAGCGGTGCGGAAAGCGCACGCCTGTCTGCCCCATACGAACCGATATGAAAACGTTTGCATAAAGAAGCTGAATTTATAATTATATAATATATTTTTGAAATTCATTTGTAAAGCCTTTTTCATAAAAAACATTGTAAAATCGGTAAGAAACGGTGGAATAAATGGTCGGAGCGGGGTTTTGATGCTTTTTTCTCGGGTATAGTACGACCTTTCGGCAAAACAGGCGGTCGTTTCCGGAAATGCCGGGCAGCACTGCGGCTATAAATACGGGCGGCAAAAAACACTCCCTGCAAGGGCGGAATAAGGCGGAACAGAACTGCCGGCGCACGCAGGATGTACCGCATATAAAAAAGAAACGTCCCGACAAAATCGGGACGCTTCTTTTGGGAGCGTGTGCAGTGCTGTTCGCGCCGCACACGCCGCAGATAAAAAGAAAGCCCCCCAGACAAGCTGGAGGGCTTCCTTTTTATGCCGGTGGTGGGGGTCGAACCCACACGTGTTATTAGCACAAGGGATTTTGAGTTTTTATCCTCATCTTCCATCTGGTGTCATCCAGTGGTATCTAGTGATATCTGGTTCCCACTGTGCAAAGGCAAAATTCACGCCTCAACGAACAATAATTTGAAATATCCACGATTTTTCGATGCGTTTTTCCTCTACTCTGTTTTTTCGGTTTGGACCGCCCAAATGGAAATTGGAGGGATGTTCAGGAGGGATGCAGGGCAAAACGCTCCTCTGCTTAGGCACAAAACGAAAGGAAAGTCAAGGATAATGAATCAAAATCAAGCAAAAGAGTATTATAAAAAATTATTTGTGAACTATCCTGATGTGCTGTCTGTCGAAGAAGCAACAACTTTACTCGGTTTCAAAAGCCAGACTGCCATCATCAGAAGAATCCATCAACATAGAATTCGCTGCCTGAAAGTCGGACGATCTTTCATGATTCCGAAAGAATATCTCATCGACTATCTTTTGGATAGCTAAATTATATAGCCATTATATTACATAGCGCACCACTTTTCAATAAGAAAAGAGTGCGCTTTTTATTTTCAAACGAAAGGCGGTTGATTTTTTGAACACAAGCTGGAGCAAAACGTTGAAAAAGCCACATGACCCTTGACTACTTTTACGGACAAGCCGGAGAACTGTTTTCATTCTACCGCATTCCCAAGGCTCTTTTTCAGGAGCCACGGTTCCAGAGTCTGTCCACCGATGCAAAAACCCTGTACGGCATCCTGCTGGACCGCATGAGCCTGTCTGTGAAAAACGGCTGGCTGGACGAGCAGAACCGGGTGTTCATCATCTTCACGATAGAGGATGTCAAGAGGGCGTTGTGTTGCGCAGACAACAAAGCGACCAAGCTGCTCCGGGAACTCGAAAAGTTTGGTCTGATTGAACGAAAACGCAGAGGTCTGGGAAAGCCAAGTTTGGTGTATGTGAAGAACTTTTCGGCAGAATCGTCAAAATCAATATTCCAGAATCGTGATTTTCACGATTCTGGAGGCTTCAAAAACGCAAGTCAAGACCCTTCAAAATCACGATGTAATAAGACTAAAGAGAATGATACTGAAATGAGTGAGACTGATCCATTCAATTCTGAAGAAGCGGATGGGATGAGCAAACGCACCCAACTGGAAGAATATTTTTCTCAGTCTTTGGAGATAGACCTTTTGCTCCGGCTCTGCCCGGATGACAAGGACATTATCTACCAGATCGTAGACTTGCTGGTGGACACCTGCGCTACCAACCGTAAGCTGCTGCACATTGCTGGGGACGATAAGCCCGCCGAGGTGGTATGCAGTCGGTTTATGAAGTTGAACGCCGACCACATCCGCTTTGTGCTGAAGTGCTTTGCAGAGAACAGCAGCCCGATCCGTAACATGAAACAATATCTGCTCGCTTCTCTGTACAACGCGCCCACCACCATGCAGCTTTCCTACCAGAACCAAACCAACCACGACTTAGCGAATCGGAGGTGATGAAAATTTCAAAGAAAGCAACCACGATAGCCATCGTCAACCAGAAAGGCGGCACCGGCAAGACCACCACCTGTGAAAATCTGGGCATCGGGCTGGCGATGGAGGGCAAAAAAGTTCTGCTGGTGGACACTGACCCGCAGGGCAGTCTTACCATCAGCATGGGCTGGCAGCAGCCGGACGAGCTGCCTGCCACATTGTCTACTCTGATGCAGAAAGCCATGAACGACCAGCCTATCCAACCCGGTGAGGGCATCCTGCACCATGCAGAGGGCGTAGACCTCATCCCTGCCAACATCGAATTGGCAGGATTGGAGGTGGCTCTGGTAAACAGCATGAACCGGGAAAAGATGCTCAAACAGGTGTTGGACGGAGCAAAACGGGAGTACGATTATATCCTGCTGGACTGTACTCCCTCCCTTGGTATGCTCACCATCAATGCACTGGCGGCGGCAGACACTGCTTTGATACCCGTACAGGCTCAATATCTTTCTGCCAAAGGTCTGGAGCAGCTTTTGCAGACAATCTGTAAGGTACACCGGCAGAAAATCAATCCGAAGCTGAAAATCGAGGGCATCCTGCTCACCATGACGGACAGCCGCACCAACTATGGAAAGCAGATCGACACTTTGATTCGTCAGGCATACGGTAGTAAAATCAAGGTGTTCGACCAGACCATTCCCCGGTCTGTTCGTGCTGCTGAAACCAGTGCCGCCGGCAAGAGCATTTTCCAGTATGACCCCAAGAGCAAGGTGGCAGAAGCCTATCAATCTCTTGCGAAGGAGGTGTTGGTGGATGCCGAAAAGCGGCTTAAACGTAGCACTGAAAGGTCTCGATGATATTTTTTCGACCGAAGAGTCCCGGCAGGAAGAACAGCGGGAGCAGGTACAACAGATTCCCGTCAGCGAACTTTTCCCGTTCAAAAACCACCCGTTCAAAGTTCTGGACGATGATTCCATGACCCGGACGGTGGAAAGCATTTCGCAGTTCGGTGTGCTTGCGCCGCTGATTGCCCGCCCCAGACCAGAGGGCGGCTATGAGATCATCTCCGGGCATCGTCGGAAACACGCCGCAGAGCTTGCAAATCTGGACACCGTGCCTGTCATTGTGCGAAATATGGAGGATGATGCCGCCACGATATTGATGGTCGATTCCAATTTGCAGAGAGAACACATCCTGCCCAGCGAGCGGGCATTTGCGTACAAGATGAAGCTGGATGCAATAAAAAATCAAGGTGCTAGGTCAGATTTAACTTCGTCCCAAGTTGGGACGAAGTTGAGAGCCGATGAAAAAGTAGCAAAAGATTCAGGCGAAAGTCGCAATCAAGTCCAGCGTTTTGTGCGTCTAACGAACCTTGTCCCTGAATTGCTCGACATGGTGGACGAGAAAAAAATCTCTTTTAACCCTGCGGTAGAACTGTCCTATCTGGACGAAAAACAGCAACAGGATTTTTTAGAAGCAATGGATGCTTCCCAGAACGCACCATCTCTTTCACAAGCCATTCGGATAAAAAAGCTGGCGCAGCAGGGTGAGTTTGACTATGATGCAGTCTACAACATTATGAATGAGGAAAAGAAAAGCGAACTGGACACCGTGACCATCAAAAACGAAACCCTGCGGAAATACTTTCCACGCAATTACACGCCCCGGCAGATGGAAAGCATCATCATCAAGCTGCTCGACCAGTGGCAACTAAAAAAGCAACAGGCAAAACAGAAGAAGCAGGAAGAAGCGCGCTGATCGCAGACTGAACCAAAAGACCCAGTTCCGGGTCTTTTATTTTGCAAAAATTTTGGAGGAAACGTCTATGAACTTTACTACCACTCACATCCGTTCCGAGAAAGTCACCATTGATACTCGCATCTACACGATTCTGAACGGCAGAAAAAAGCCTGGTGAAGTCTATCTCGCTGCCATTGCCCCGGATATGGAGCTGACCATCATCACGCTGGACGAGGCTCCCGGCATCCTGCCCTGCTTTGAGGAGGATGATGCCTGCCTGAACCTTCCCAACACCTCACTGCTGCTCTGCTACAACCCGGCGCAGGTGCTGAAGATGGGCGGAAAGCACTACCTGACCGGCCCGGTGATTCTTGTTCGCACCAACATGGACGGCGAGGTCATCTCGCTGACCATCGATGAAGTCTACCTGTTCCAGAAGTATCTGGCAAGCCACAGCATCACCCTGATGGCAGACGACCAGAAGCTGCCCTGCATCTGCATGGAGTGAGGTGTGCCATGCTGAACTTTTTTATCGGTTTCGCATTTTTTGAAGCCGGCGCTTTTTTCGGCTTCTTCGTGGCAGCTCTGTTGAACGCCGCCCATGCCGGGCAGGAGATCTCTATCAAATTCGAGGAGGACGATAATGGAACAGAACGAGAACACCTTGTCGGTGCTGAAAATTGCACCGGGACAGTATCCGCAGCAGGTCGAGATTGACAACAACCTGAAAGCCTTGCAGGAGGCGGTGGGCGGCACGATTGCTGCTGTTTACCCCTTTGCAGACCCAGTGGCTATCATCTGCAATGACGATGGTAAGCTCATGGGTCTGCCCCTGAACCGTGCTCTTCGGGATGAAAACGGAGAAATGTATGATGCCATTGCCGGAGACTTTCTAGTGGTGGGATTGGGCGAGGAGGATTTTGCATCCCTGACCCCAGAACTGGCGCAGAAGTACGAGCAGCTTTTCCATCAGCCGGAAGCCTTTCTGAAGCTAGGCAACCGTCTGTTGGTGCTGCCGGTGCCTGATGAACCTCCCGCAGAAAAGCCCCGCACCAAGCCCCCGGCAGAGCATGACCGCTAAAATCACCCTGCTGCACGGGAGGTGATGGCATTGCAGGAAGAAATCGAACAGAAGTCATTCAACATTATGATCTCCACCACAAAGCTGTCTGCCCGGACTGTCCTGCGGGCGGTAAAGGCGGCGTTTCGGCTGTACCAGTCCAAGACATCCCAAGGTAAGCAAAGTGTCCGCACTCTTCTGCGGCAGAACCGGGGTGTGTCCAGCGTGGAGATCAGCAAGACCGGCATCCGTGGGCTGGAACGCTACGCCAAAAAGTACGGCATCGACTATGCCATCCGCAAGGACACCTCCGAAGTGCCGCCCCGGTATCTGGTCTTTTTCAAAGCCCCGGATGCAGAAGCCTTCAACTCGGCGTTCAAAGAGTATTCGGCATCTCTGCTGAACAAAGACAAACGCCCCTCGGTGCTGGCAAAACTGCATGAACTGGTGCAGGCGGCGGCAGAACTCCCCGGCAAAGTCCGGCATAAGGAACAGGAGCGTGGACTGTGACCACGAAAAAGCTGACAAAGCTGCTGGCACTGTATCTGCCCTATATTTTGCTGGGGCTGGTGGCAACCAACATTGGCGAAGCGTGGCGGCTTGCCGAGGGCAAAGAGCTGGGGGATAAGATCATGGCGATGATGGGCACCGTTCCGGTGGCGTTTGCGAACCCGCTGCCCAGCTTGCATCCGCTCGATTTGCTGGTGGGCTTGTGCTGCGGTGCAGGGTTACGGCTGGCGGTCTATTTGCGTGGAAAAAACGCCAAGAAGTACCGCCACGGCATGGAGTACGGCTCTGCCCGGTGGGGCACCGCCAAGGATATTGAGCCGTTCATGGCACCCAAGTTTGCAGACAACATCATCCTGACCAAAACGGAACGGCTGATGATGTCCAACCGCCCACCGGACCCCAAAAACGCCCGGAACAAAAATGTGCTGGTGGTGGGAGGCTCCGGCAGCGGCAAGACGAGATTTTGGCTTAAACCCAACCTTTTACAATGTCATAGTTCCTATGTGGTCACTGACCCGAAAGGTAGTATCGTGGTCGAGTGCGGGAACGCACTTCTGAAAAACGGTTACAAGCTGAAAATCCTGAACACCATCAACTTCAAAAAGTCCATGCACTATAACCCCTTCGCCTATGTCCACAGCGAAAAGGACATTCTCAAACTGGTCACAACCCTGATGACCAACACCAAAGGCGAAGGGTCCGGTGGGGACCCATTTTGGGAGAAAAGCGAACGTCTTTTGCTCACTGCCCTGATCGCCTATCTGCATTATGAAGCCCCGGTGGAGGAGCAAAATTTCGCCACCCTGCTGGAAATGCTCAACACCATGCAGGTGCTGGAGGATGACGAGGAATATCAGAACCCGGTGGATCTGCTGTTTGAAGAACTGGCGAAAAAGAAGCCCAATTCCTTTGCCGGGCGGCAGTACAAACTTTACAAGCTGGCTGCCGGCAAGACCGCAAAATCCATCCTCATTTCCTGTGGTGCCAGATTAGCCCCCTTCGACATCCAAGAGTTGCGTGACCTCACTATGTACGATGAGCTGGAACTGGACAAGCTGGGTGACCGAAAAACGGCGCTGTTCCTTATCATGAGCGATACGGACAGCACCTTTAACTTTCTGATCTCCATGATCTACACCCAGCTTTTCAACTTGCTGTGCGACAAAGCCGATGATGTGTACGGCGGTAAGCTGCCCATCCATGTGCGGTGCCTCATTGATGAGTGTGCTAACATCGGGCAGATTCCCAATCTGGAAAAGCTGGTGGCGACCATCCGCAGCCGTGAGATCTCCGCCTGCCTTGTTTTGCAGGCGAGAAGCCAGTTGAAAGCCATTTACAAGGATAACGCGGATACCATTGTGGGCAACATGGACAGCCAGATTTTCCTCGGCGGCAGTGAGCCGACCACCCTGAAAGACTTGTCCGAGATGCTGGGCAAGGAGACCATCGACGCCTTCAACACCTCAGACACCCGTGGCAATAGCCCCAGTTACGGCACTACGTTCCAAAAGATGGGCCACGAATTGTTGAGCCGGGACGAGCTGGCGGTGCTGGACGGCGGCAAGTGTATTTTGCAGTTGCGTGGCGTCAGACCGTTTTTGAGCGACAAGTACGACCTGACCCAGCACCCTAACTACAAGCTGACCTCGGACTACGACCCCAAAAACACCTTCGATATTGAAAAATATCTGAACCGCAAAGAAAAAATCCAACCCGGAGATGAGTTCATCGTGGTGGATGCTGATTCGCTCCCGTCTGCCTGACCCGGTAGGCGGTTTTATTTTTATCCCGGTCAGAAAGGTGCACCAGAAAATCAGCCTTGCTGCGGTTATGCAACGTAAAACTACAAGATTTCGGGTGTGTACAAACGACCGGAAACGCTTTATAATAAAGGAGAAAAGACTATGGAATTCTTCAACTCTGCTATCGAAGTTCTTCAGACTCTGGTTGTCGCTCTGGGTGCCGGTCTCGGCGTTTGGGGTGCCATCAACCTGCTGGAAGGTTATGGTAACGACAACCCCGGCAGCAAGAGTCAGGGCATGAAGCAGCTCATGGCTGGCGGCGGCGTTGCTCTGGTGGGCATTACCCTGATTCCCCTGCTGAGCGGTCTGTTCGGTTAAGAACAGCGGGCGGCGATTGCCGCCCGGTACATATTTATAATAAGGAAAGCCATAGTAACGATCTCACATACAGAAGGTGAAGCAGATGAGCGAGATTTTATTGTATCATGGCAGTAAAGAAGAAGTTGTCTATCCCGAAATCCGCATCACACGGTATACAAAGGACTTTTCTTGGGGATTCTACTGCACGAACAGCTATCAACAAGCCTACCGCTGGGCAGACCGCCGTTCTGCCGATGGTATTGTGAACGTCTATCGCTATGTAGAGAATCCTGACCTGAAAATCCTGCGTTTCCCTGAAATGTCGGACGAATGGCTGGATTTCATTGCAAAATGTCGTGCAGGCGAAACCCATCCCTATGATATTGTGGAGGGTCCCATGGCAGATGACACCATCTGGGACTATGTCAATGGATTTACGTCCGGGCAGATCAGCCGTGAAGCATTTTGGGCATTGGCGAAGTTCAAGCATCCAACACACCAGATCAGCTTTCATACCGTAAACGCTTTGCACTGCCTGACCTTTGAGAGGAGTGAATCCATCCATGACCGAAAAGCAGAAAAATGATGTTCTCTACGTTTGCAGCCTGATCGAGACCATCGCCCGTAAGACCAAAAATCATCGGCAGGATGTGATCCGTCACTTCACAAAAGCCGGCATCGAACGGCAGCTCCGGCTGGCAGAAGTAAACCACTGTCTGTCCTTTGAGCAGGTTTCAGATGAACTGATTGAAGATCTCAACATCCCGGATGGGGATTTTGATACTGCTGCGGAGTGCCGCTATACGGTCCCTTCTGCAACCTCCATCGGAATGCTGTATCAGGGGCTGGTGCTGTCCACCATGAAAGATGAAGATGCTGCACAGGCAATTCTGGATGTTTTTTCGTCGTTTATCACGGATGAGATCTCCGATTTCAATTCCAACGTATACTACACCAATCCTGATTATCTCCGCTGCTCCTATCTGGAGGGCAAAATGCTTGCTTGAGAAAGGATTGTTATAATGGCAAAAAATCAACATAATGCAGGGCTTCATTATAGACCTCTCAATCAACTTGGATTATCAAACTTCAATGATTATATAGAAAATCCCATTGATAGTCGTTTTAAGTTTAATCCGCCCCCTCTAAAATGTGGTAAGCTTTTTGGACTTTGCAAAGCTGATCGTCAAAAAGAAAAGCTTCAGAAACATTGCCCGTGGCATCCGCTTCTAAAAATGAAGGCATTCACATTAGAGATCAACGGAGAAGCTGAATACATTTGGTATTGTAAAGAATGCGATTGTTATTATATGAACCCCTTTTGGCGAAATGGAGAAAAACGCATCCTTGATGTTTATCATAAGGTTCCTGTTCGCCGACTTATAAAAACAGCTATATAGCTTTGATTATGATTTGCCGATTGCCGAAAAGCAGTCGGCTTTTTTGTTTCCGTCGAACACTTTTTGTGTTTGCTCATATCATTTCATCTATCATTCATCAATCAAAAATGATAGATGAAATGAGGGCATTGTTCCATACGGCGGCTTGAGCAGCAGCGGAAAGCCCTCTGCAGCTTGCAGTTTTATTAAATGTCCGTGCTCCAAGCCGCGTTTTTATCCACCCATCCATGAAAGGCGGTGCTATTATGCAGTTTTTGACCCACATTATTTTTCTCCTGAATCTCCTCAAGACCCTTATCAACCATTTCAGCTAAGGACGGTGACTGAATGGAAACCGTTCTCAAAGCCATTGCCGACTGGATCAAAGGCATCCTGACGGCAGGCATTATGTCCAATCTCTCCGGCTTGTTTGATGATGTGAACACCCAAGTGGGCAACATCGCACAGCAGGTGGGCACCAAGCCCTCCAGCTTTGAGCCACGGGTGTTCGCCATGATCGAATCGCTGTCCCGGAACGTGGTGCTGCCCATTGCAGGCATCATCCTGACCTTTATCGCCTGTTACGAACTGATCGAGATGATTACCCAGCACAACAATATGGCACAGTTTGAGCCTGCCCTCATCATGCGCTGGATTTTTAAGACTGCTATTTCGGTGTGGCTCATCAGCAATACTTTTGACATCGTGATGGCGGTGTTCGATGTCACCCAAAAGGTGGTATCCGATTCCAGCAGCATCATTGCCGGAAATACCCGTGTCAACGACATTGGCTTGTCCATGCTGCAATCCAGCCTGATGCAGATGGACGTTGGTCCCCTGTTCGGGCTGTTTTTGCAGTCCTTCTTCATTGGCATCACCATGCGCATCCTGTCCATCGTTATTTTCGTCATCGTCTACGGAAGAATGATTGAAATTTACTGCATGGTGAGCCTTGCGCCCATCCCCATGGCGACCTTCGGCAACCACGAGCAGAGCCACATGGGGCAGAACTACCTGAAATGCCTGTTTGCACTGGGTTTTCAGGGCTTCCTGATCTTGATTTGTGTTGCCATTTATGCGGTGCTGATCCAAAGCGTAGCGATTTCCGGGGATGCCATCAACTCCATTTGGAGCATTGTGGGCTACACCGTTCTGCTCTGTTTCAGCCTGTTCAAGACCAGCTCGGTGACGAAATCCGTCCTCGGAGCGCACTAAAGGAGGTGCTTTATTGGCTGCGTATATTTCAGTTCCCCGTGACCTGACGAAAGTGAAATCGAAGGTCGCGTTCAACCTGACCAAACGGCAGCTTGTCTGCTTTGGCACAGCGGCTCTCATTGGAGTGCCGCTGTTTTTTGTTCTCCGGGATTCCGGCGGCAACACTGCTGCCACCCTCGGTATGATGGCGGTGATGCTGCCGGCGTTCTTCCTTGGGATGTACGAGAAAAACGGTCAGCCCATGGAAAAGCTGCTGTCGTACTATGTGCAGTCCCGGTTTGTCCGCCCGAAGATCCGCCCCTACAAGACCAACAACTACTATGCGATTTTGATGAAGGGAGGCGCAACCTATGATTCCGTTTTGGAAAAAGACCGGTAAGGACGGCAAGAAAAAACCGCAGAAACCCGCCGTGCCCCGGACCGCCCAGCAGTCCATCCCCATGCAGCGGATGTTTGAGGATGGCACCTGCCGGGTGAAAGCAAACTATTACACCCGCACCATCCAGTATCAGGACATCAATTATCAGTTGGCGCAGCAGGAGGACAAGACCGCCATTTTTGAGGAATGGTGCAGTTTTCTGAACTTCTTTGATTCCAGCATCAAATTTGAATTGTCCTTTTTGAACATGGCAACCGATAGCACCGAGTTTGAAAAGAGCATCCGCATTCCGTTCCAGAAGGACGGTTTCGATGATGTTCGCGCCGAGTATTCCCAGATGCTGCGCCAGCAGCTTGCCAAGGGCAATAATGGTCTGACCAAAACCAAATTCATCACCTTTGGTGTGGAGGGCGAAAGCATGGCACAGGTCAAGCCCCGGCTCGACCACATCCAAAACGATTTGCTCAACAACTTTCACCGACTGGGGGTGCAGGCAAAGCCCCTGAACGGTGTCCAGCGGCTGAAACTCATGCACGATATGTTCAACATGGACGGCGCCAGCAAGTTTCACTTTGACTGGAAGGACCTTGTGAAAAGCGGCCTTTCCGTAAAAGACGCCATTGCCCCTACCGCCTTTGCCTTCAAAAACAGCCGCACCTTCCAGATGGGCGGTATCTTTTGCGCTGCCAGCTTTCTGAGCATCACGGCATCCGACATCAGCGACCAGCTCTTGAAGGATTTTCTGGACATGGATTCGTCCCAAATCGTTACCATGCACATCCAGTCCGTTGACCAGAACCGTGCCATTAAGACGGTGAAGCGCACCATCACGGAACTGGACCGCAGCAAGATCGAGGAG
>OATG01001204.1_pt1 | contig 21295 bp, 19 predicted proteins | sample 1516581 | NCBI WGS metagenome assembly OATG01 (sample SAMEA2579930, study PRJEB22360) | human gut metagenome | biome: human gut; feature: human-associated habitat; material: faeces | place: Denmark | collected 2008/2010
AACTATAACGGTCCTAAGGTAGCGAAATTCCTTGTCAGGTAAGTTCTGACCCGCATGAAAGGCGTAATGATTTGGGCACTGTCTCAACAGCCCGCCCGGCGAAATTGTAGTACCGGTGAAGATGCCGGTTACCCGCGACAAGACGGAAAGACCCCATGGAGCTTTACTGTAGCCTAATATTGGGTTTCGATGTTGCATGCACAGGATAGATGGGACACAGGGAAACAAGTGCTTTGGCATTTGTGGAGTGGCCGTTGGGATACCATCCTTGCGATATTGGAATTCTAACCTGCGCCTTTGAATCAAGGCGGGGGACATTGTTAGGTGGGCAGTTTGACTGGGGCGGTCGCCTCCTAAAGAGTAACGGAGGCGTTCAAAGGTTCGCTCAGCTTGAACGGAAATCAAGCAAAAGAGTGCAAACGCAGAAGCGAGCCTAACTGCGAGACTGACGGGTCGAGCAGTAACGAAAGTTGGAGTTAGTGATCCGGTGGTATGTGAGTGGAAATGCCATCGCTCAACGGATAAAAGTTACCCTGGGGATAACAGGCTGATCTCCCCCAAGAGTCCACATCGACGGGGAGGTTTGGCACCTCGATGTCGGCTCATCGCATCCTGGGGCTGTATTCGGTCCCAAGGGTTTGGCTGTTCGCCAATTAAAGCGGTACGCGAGCTGGGTTCAGAACGTCGTGAGACAGTTCGGTCCCTATCTGTCGTGGGCGCAGGATATTTGATGGGAGCTGTTCCTAGTACGAGAGGACCGGAGCGGACGTACCTCTGGCGCACCAGTTGTTCTGCCAAGGGCATAGCTGGGCAACTATGTACGGATCGGATAAACGCTGAAAGCATCTAAGCGTGAAGCCGACCCAAAGATAAGATATCCCATTGTTTCAAACAAGTAAGACCCCTTGAAGACTACAAGGTTGATAGGCACGATGTGTAAGTGGAGCGATCCATTCAGCAAGCGTGTACTAATAGGTCGAGGGCTTGACCACAATTCGCTTGAGACTTTTAAGTCAACGAAAAAATGTCAGCAGTGATTATTCAGTTTTGAAGGCACGTCCTTCAGGAAATACTGGACAGAAGCACAGAAATGTGTTATACTGATTCAGTCAAATCGGTCGGTGTCGATGACGGTAAGGTTCCACCTGTTCCCATTCCGAACACAGAAGTTAAGCTTACTTGTGCCGAAGATAGTTAGCTGGAAACGGTTTGTGAAAATAGGTAGTCGCCGACTTTTATATGGCCCGTTGGTCAAGCGGTTAAGACAGAGGCCTCTCACGCCTTTAACATCGGTTCGATTCCGGTACGGGTCACCATATGCACCTCTAGCTCAGTTGGTAGAGCAACTGACTCTTAATCAGTGGGCCCAGGGTTCGAGTCCCTGGAGGTGCACCAGATATTGAACGTCAAATCGTAAGATTTGACGTTCTTTTTTGTTATGTAACCCCGAAAAATCGGGGTTTGCACGGTCAATGCACGGTTTTTGCACGGTCGGCGTTTTCGTGGGAATCCTCTGCATGGGCTGGAATTGCTTTGAAATGCGTGGTAAATTTTGCATCAGGTCAGCAGAGCCAGACGGAGCTGCGCCTTTACTTCGGGGTCTGCGTCCTTCAGAAGTTCCAGCAGAGCGGTCATGGAGATGGTCGGTTCGCCTGCGGCGGGTACAGCCTGCGGGCTGGGGCTTTCCTGTTTAGCATAGAACCCTTCCTCAAATTTCCTGCCCAGTTCTACACGAGAGGACTGCTGGATATGAGCGTAGGTGTTCACCAGCATATCCGCCGTGGCGTGCCCTGTGGTGCCCTGAACGGCTTTCACATCGCCGCCGGAGATCATCAGTTGATAGGTGGCACTGGAATGCCGCAAACCGTGGAACACAATGCGGGGGAATTCCGGGTGGGCATCCTGCCATTTGAGGAACTTCTTGCGGATCAGCACCGGCTCCACTGCCAGACCATTGGGTAGACGGAACAGCATTCCGCTATCATGGTAGCGTGCCGGGTCTTTCATCTCGTCTGCCGCCAACTGATTCAGCCACTTCTTCAATTCCTCTTTCAGTGCAGAGGTCATGAAGATGGTACGGCAGGAGGATACGGTTTTGGTGCTTTTCAGGATGAGGGAAGTGGTGCTGCGCTCCAGCTTGTCCGGGAATATCTTGATGATGCAGCCATCGTCCACTTGATTTAGGGCTTCTTTCCGCACCCGCTGCATGGACTTGTTGATACGGAAGGTTCCGATGCCATCTGCTGCGTCAAAATCGAGATCTTCCGGGGTCAGACCTACGATCTCGCCCTCTCGCAGTGCGCCCACCAGTGTGAGGTGGACTGCCAGATGCAGGATGGGGTCCTCCATGCTGTCCAGAGCCGCCCTCATTTCCTCTACCGTCCAGATGGTGCGCTCCTGCGTAGACTTCTTGGGGCTGTCCACGGGAACAGGGCTTTTGACAAGGATGCCCCACTCTACGGCATACTGGAAGGCAGTGCCCAGCAGCCGGTGCACCTCATGGATCGTTGTGCCGGAAAGGAAACGCTGCTTCTGCTTTTCGGTCAGTTCCTGCTTCTTGCCCTCGATATACGAACCACAGGGCGTTTTGCTCAGGGTCGTGTAGAGGTTCTCCATGTGGTAGGGCTTGAGCTTCTGCATCTCCATGCTGCCGATATAGGGGATAATGAGATTCTGAATGGTGGAAAGGTTGGATTCGTAGGTTTTGGGTGCCCACTTGTGCTTGCTGCACTGTTTCGGCAGCCAGTCCATCAGGAACTCTGCCACCGTTACCGAGGACGGAATCAGGAAAGTGCCAGCGGCCAGTTCATGCTCGATTTGCTTTTTTCGGTTCGTTGCCTCCTCTTTTGTGGGAAAGCTCTCCCATTTGTCGCAGCTCTTGCCGTGCTCATCTTCGTAGGTGTAGCGGACGCTGTAAGAGTTGCCGCGCTTCGTAATATATGCCATACTGTTTGCCTCCTTATCAAGCTGCCCGGTAGAGCCACGCATCGAAACTGTCTTTCGGTACACGGATGCTTCCGCCTACCCGTAGGACACGGAATTCGGTGGTGCTGTTGCACAGGTTGTAAGCAGAGCGCAGGCTGATGGCCAGCATTCGTGCAATATCGTTCACCGTGTACACCAGCTTCGTGGTTTCCGGGCTGTCAGTCGGAGACTTGACGGCATTGGTTTGAGTGACCACCTCCATTGTAGTGGGATTCAAGTCCTTTTGCAAGAACTTTTTCGTATAATCGGAAGATTGCACAGGGACGTTCATAGAATTACGGTCAAAATCCATAAGCATTGCTCCTTATATTGTCATATCATCTAAAAATTCAGATTAAAGTTCTACATCCTGCCTACGCCTGTGGTTTCGTTGCTGCACATTCATGGTGCGCTCCTGCTTGGGGGCAAGAATCTTTTCCAGAAAGCCGCGCACCAGTTCCGGCGCACGGTGGAGGGCATCCAGATAGGGCTTCACCTCGTACCAGAGTTCATGATACTTTTGACCCCAATGGGCTGCTTCCTTCTTGGCCGTGGAAAGTTCTTCTTTCAGGCGGCGGTTCTCCACGTCCATCATATAGCCGTGGTCAGCCTGCTTTTTCAGCTTGGAGAATTCTTCCTCGGTCAGCGAGTAGTTGCCGAGAAAGGTGCGCTTGCCAATATAATCCAGATCACGCGCATGAATGAGGGCTTCTTTCGTGAGCGTGACCTTTTTCTGCACAGCGGCAAGTTCCTTTTCGGTCTTGGAGAGGGTTTTGTTGGTTTGGGTGAGGTGCTGCTCTTTCTGGTCAATCTGGGCGGTCAGAGTGTCCAGTCGCTCCTGCTCCCGCTGGACTTTGAATTGGGTGACGGTCAGGTGTTCTTCAGTGCTGCCACGCTCACCGCGCTCCACATCCGTGTACCCGGCATTTCGCATATAGTTGAAGAAATCGTCTTGTAGGACACTGTACGACTTCTTCAGGACTGGTTTGCCGTTCTTTTGCAGCACAGGCTTTCCGGCATCGTCCAGCAGGGGCTTGGATGCCCACTTCTTGCTTCGGCTGACCTGCATGACGGTCTCCTTGACTGTGCCGACCAACGTCTTGTCCTTGCAGCGTTTCGACCAGAGGATCTGCTTTTCAACCACGGGCACATAGACCACATGGAGGTGGTAGTGGTAGACCTCCCGGCCTAATGCTTCGGTCATGGCACGGTTGACCTCATCGGCGTGCATGACTGCCGAGAGGATATACTGCTCACCACCCACGATTTGCACAGCAGCTTTGTAGGCATCCTCATAGAACTGCTTGGCGAACTCATAGCCGCCGTGGTTGTCAAAATAGGCAGAGTTGACATCAAAGACAAGCTCGCAATAATGGGTGGCATCCGGCTTCAGGCCGCGCGTTGAAATCGTACCAGCGGTTTCCAGTTGGGAGAACAGGTCGGTGTAGCTGGCGGTTGGCTTTTTGAAGTGGATGTTCCATGCAGTGCGCTGGGGGATGATGTCGGGGTTCCGGTAGCTGTCCTTTTCGCGCTCGTTGTGCTGCTGAGTGTTGCCAACGGCCTTGTCCGAAACGGCGAGATTTCGAACACTGGTGCGGTCAATGCCATCATTTCTTGCCAAAGGGCATCCCTCCTTTCAAGGTTCATCGAGAGGTGACGGGGAACGGAGATGCACTTCTGCGGAAGTGTAATAACCCACTATGACACTTTCATCCCTATGGTCTGCAAAGTGTAGTGGGCTCTCCGAGGGGGAACGTCTCCTGCGGGAGAGTTACAATCAAGTTCGCACAATGCGAACTTGATTGCTCCGTACGCATCCGAAAAAATCGCGTACGGAGTTCAAATAACCTGTACGGTTCGTACGGTGTACGGAAACCCGAAATATAAACGATAACACGCCTTAATTTATCTCGATTTGCCGTACGGGTGCGTACAAGTACAGACCGTACAGGTTGTACGAACTTCTTCCGTGAAAAAATGCACTTTTTACGGACAGGGGTGGACAAGCGGCTCAATGCCCACGAAACCGCGCACCCTGCGGCCACCGGGCAGATAGATGTTGTTGGTGGCTTCAAGATTGTAGCGGCGGTCATTCTGGCGCAGCTCTGCGCTGAAACGGATCGCAGATACGCTGTGACAGGCGTTGTCCTCACACCACTGCTTATAAATGTCGTAGAACTCCTTGGAGCTGATGGAGTAGTCCGCCTTGAAACGGAAGTAGCCCTCGGACTCCATAAAGTCGATGACATTGTTGCTGCTGCGTTTGATGGTGTCCACGTTGGCGGCGGCTCGTTCGCTGACCGTGAAGCGGAAATCGTTCTGCACCAGCCGGTGCAGCCCTTCCAGACACCAGAGCAGGATGCCCTCCAATTCGGCGCACATCTTCTCCACAAGGAAAGGGTCATCCGTGCGGTCGGCAGGCTTGTCCTTGGTGGTCAGGATGAGCTGGCGGCGGAAGAAGCCATCCGAATGGTCGTACAGCGAGGTCAGCGTACCATTGCCGAAGCAGAGGAACCGGGCGTAGATGTCTCGCTGGTAGCTCTGGACACCCTTGCGCTCCAAGTCCAGCTTGGCTTCGGCGGTCACGATGGTCTTGATATAATTCGTCTTGGGCAGGGCGTTCATATCCATATCATCGGCGATCATCAGCAGGCGGCGTTCCAGATCGGCGCGGGCAAAACGGTTATTCTCCACTTTCTGGACGCTGCCGTTGCTGGCGGCATCTCCCATGAGCCGCTTCAGCACCAGCCCGATGCGGGACTTGCCCTCGCCGCCCTTGCCGACAATGAGCATCATCTTCTGCCCCTTGGTGCTGGGGATCAGGCAGTAGCCCAGATACTCCTGCAAGGTGGGAATGTCAGCATCGTCCAGCAGCTCGTGCAGGAAGGTCAGCCAACGGTCAGGGGTGGCGGCTTTGGAGTCATACTTCACAGGCAGGCGGTTCTGGCAGAACAGGCGGCTCTCCTGAAAAGAGCCGTCCGGCAGATGGTACACGCCGTTCTGGAGATGGATGCAGTCCTGCTCGATGGGGAACGGGTCGGAAAAGGCCAGCAGCTTGATGGTCTCCAGAATGTTGGTGACCTTTTTGGACAGGCCGGAGGTGACATATTCCTCGATGTTCTCCAAGATGCGCTGCTTGATCTCGCTTTCGTCCTCTACCGGGCCGTCCAGCGTGTACAGCGTACCGTTGACGCATTTCAGCGGCCACTGTTCCAGAAAGGCACGGCCAAACTGGACTTCATCGATCTTCTTGCCGTTGTACCAGTCCGGCCATAAGGGGTTGCGGGAAATGTTTTTCTTCATAGGGTGGTTCTCCTTTAGAAAAGTGAAGTGGTGGGTCTCACGGTGAGACCCACCACTTCAGGTGAATAAACTATTAGGCGCACTTTGCCAGAGCAAGGCGGTCGGTGCGCTCCTCCAGCATCAGCAGGTACGACCCGGACAGCAGCTGTGCGGCGGCAGCGGCCTTCTGCTGGGGCGTCCCAAATGCAACGCAGTCCGTCAGGTGCTCGATGGTCTCGGTCATGTGGAGGGCTTCCACGAACCGCTCGTCCAGCGGTTCTTCCGGGCTGGCGGGCTTGTAACGCTCTCGCCAGTCGTGCAGCAGGTCGAGATAATCGGTCAGCACCCGCAGGCAGTAGGCGATGTCTGCCCACTGCTCGTCCGTCAGGCCACGCTTGGGCGGCGGCAGGGCGATGGCATTGGCGGGCGGCTTATCCGGGTCAAGCCCGAAGTCGTGTATCAGCTTCTCGGCGGCTTGCCGTGGGTTCAGGTCGAACAGCTTGGCGGTGAGGTCGATGGCATCTCCGTTGGCTCCACAGCCAAAGCAATAATAATAGGTGTCGTTCAGCATCATACTGGGGTGGTTGTCGGAGTGGAACAGACAGCACACCATGCCATGGCGGTCGGGTTCCATGCCGTACATCTCTCCCACTTGCCGAACGGTGATGGCGGACTTGACAGTTTGATACAGGCTCAAGGGCATTCCTCCTTTGTTTCGTGTGTTGCACCAGAGTACCCAGCGTGGGAATTCTGGTGTTTTTTGCTTCCTGCCTGAATATACGGAGAATTTTGCAGAAAGGGTGAAAAAGCGGCAGAACTGCAACGGAAAAAGAAAAAAGCCCTTACTGGTTGCAGGGCTGCAACAGCAAGGGTGGAGAGGTGACCGTATATTGAACAAAACGGCAGAGCGTATTATAATGAGGAAAAAGATCAAAAAGGAGGGCCGACCACATGGCACAGGAATATCTGCCCGCACCATCCAACGTCCGTCTTGCGGACTTGATGAAAGAGCACGATGTCAGCCAACCGGAGCTTGCCAAGGAGATCGGCTGCTCCAAGAGCACTATCAGCCGCTTCATCAGCGGCGCAAAAGGGACCCTGACCCATGAGCAGGTGCTGAAAATTGCAAGGCTGTTCAACGTGTCCACGGATTTTCTGCTGGGAGAAACCAACATCCCCGACCGCAAGAACTACGACATTGCCGAACTGGGCCTGTCCGTAGAAGCCGCAAAGAACCTCTACACAGGGCGTGTCAATACGGAGGTGGTCAACCTGCTGTTGGAAAACGCCCGCTTTGCAGAGCTTACTTACCGCATAGCGCAGTATTTTGATGATACCTTTGCATCCGGCGTCGCAGCACAGAACGCCATGCTCACGACATTGAGCACCCTGCTGCGCACAAGGGTCAAGACCCCGGAAGCAGCCAAAGCCGCAAAGGACATCAGCCTTCGGAGAAAGCCGGTGTATCAAGGTGATCTTGATGACATTGAAATGTACTTCATGGCAACGGTCAAGGAAATCAAAAAGGGCATCGGGAGCCATTACGCCGAACAGGAAGCCATGAGCAAGAAAGTGGCAGAGAAGATGTTCACCGAATTGACCAAAGGGCAGGATGTGCAGCACCCAACGATCACGGCAGAGCAGTTGACGGATGCAATGTTGGACAGCGTTTCGGGCATGAAAGGAGCTACGCCGGAAGCACTGGAACAGCTGCGGAACGGTCTGTTGGGAATCTTGCAGTCTGCCGCAGAGCAGGAAAACGCCCATGAAACAGACGAATGAGCGACTTTGTGCGTTGGCACAGAAAGGCGATGCCGCCGCGCTGGACAGCCTGATCGACAACAACAAGTCCTTTATTGGCAAGGTGGCAAATGACCTTTTCCGCAGCATGAATCTGGCACAGTCTGGCTTGAACCTTGACACGGACGATTTGAAACAGGCCAATATGTTGATAAACTTATAAAAAAGGAGAACATATATGAATTGTGCAAAAAGTGTAAAAATGATAGTGATTCTAGGTTGTATTGTGGTGAATTTGGTGGGATGTGGAATGAATGATACAACAGCATCATCAATGTCCACAGTAGTTTCGTCACAGGATACATCGTCAAGTTCATGCAATTCTGAAGAAAAAAATGATTTGCAAGATTTTTCCCAGACGTTAGTTGATTCGACCTCGGTATTTTTAGATCAAGATCAATATACTGTTTTTGAAAAAGCGCAGAAAATAGACTATGCACTTTGGGGACAATCAAGTAACTTAAAAGGACTGAATTTTAAAATTGAAGATGCTCCGACTTTTGTGCCTATGACGCAAAATGCGCCGACATATGTAAAACTGAACGGACATGATTATGAGGTCTATCAAAATTCTTATAAAGAGTTTGAAGAATATATGAAATCTATTTTTACAAATGATTTCTTGTCACAAGATTCAATTGAGAAAAAGTTTGTGAATTATAATGGAAAACTTGCCGTTTGTGATGACTATGATTTGGCACAAATTCCATATTTTACTGGATATGTGGGAGAATATTATCCGGATGATTTCTGCTCAGTGCGATACTATTTGAAAAATAAAACGGAAGCACAAGTAAATTTTGTAATGATTGCATACTATAATCCCAATGAAACGTATGAGGAACATGATGAGTATTCATATGATGACATGAATAAAGTCGAATATGAAATGCAGTTGGTAAAAGTTGGGGATGTGTGGAGAGTAAATAAATATCACTCGCCTGAGCTTGGATAAGCAGATAGTGAAAAGTGTTGCATATAATAGGCATTGAAAAATCCCCCCCGAAGCCTTTTCGAGAGTTGAGAAAAGACTTTGGGGGGGATATATGTTAAAAATGATGCTTTACAACTTATTGTTGATGAAGAGAGTAGAGATATTTAGGAGCGACGAGCGGTTGCGATATAATCACCGTATACGGTTTCATTGCGTGCAGTTCCCGCTTCCTCAAGAGTTCGAATGACACCACCAGCAGGATCAATGACGGAAATGCTGCTTGCAGAGGAGCAACTGCCAGTATAAGCAATCGCTGTGACAAAATGCGTCTTTTTGCCATCGCTACTGTTGAGCCGAATAATGATGGGAAGGTTATTGTCAATACTTGCTTTGACTGCACTGAATACAGTCGCCTGCTCCTTACCGCCATGAGTGTAGTTGCTCGTGTCGATTTTACCATTGCACTTGCTGGGAAGAGCCCAAGTATTCAGACCGTTTGCACCCCAATTTCCACAGGCAGTCAGGACTTCGTTAGGGGTGAATTCACGAGGCCCATAGATATTAGCGGTATTCAACACGGCAACAAGAGAGCAACCACTATTTCCAACAAGCTTAACAATGTCCGGATTCTTCTGTGCCCAAAGATAGTTTCTATCAGTAGGCAGAGTGATTGAATGAGATTGACCACTTGTACCGCCCGAAGAAGCGTTCAATGCGTTTAGGGTGGCACTGCCGACCATACCATCGGCAGTCAAGCCGGATGCTTTCTGAAAACTGATAACAGCGTTATAAGTGCCTGAACCTGCAAGGCCATCCACTGTACTGGCGTAATAACCTTTGTTCTTCAGGAGCTGCTGGATGGTTTTAATGTCGCTTACCAGTGCGTTCCATGTACCATCGCCAACAATGCCATCTTGGGTAAGACCTTTTTTGCCCTGATACTTCTTAACAGCATTTTCAGTACCAGAGCCAAATTTGCTGTCAAAACTACCCGGAGGGCAGCACATGATATGCAGTCCATACTGCAGGTACATAACATAGTTGCCAGTACTTCCATTTTTGAGTAACATAGTAATAATCTCCTTTTTTTAGTAGGACGTTTATGGGGCCCTTCATTTGCGTCCTTACGTAATAGAAAGAGAGAATCACAGATGTTTTGTAAACATAGAGAGATAATTTAGGATATCTGGGTCGGTCACTCAAACCAATGCCGTCAAGTCGTTGTTGGATGGGTCGATTTTTAGTTTGTCCAAGAATAAGTGCACGGTTTCTGCACGGATTTTGCACGGTTTCAAAACGTGCAGAGGGTGCTTTTCGTTGCAAAATCCGACAAAGGGTGCAGAAATTACCGGGTGAAAAATCACGTTGCTTTGATTAAAAATAACGATGACTCGAAACATCCATAAATTGAGACGAACCGGCGGCTTGCTCTCTTAATCAGTGGGCCCAGGGTTCGAGTCCCTGGAGGTGCACCAGATATTGAACGTCAAATCGTAAGATTTGACGTTCTTTCTTTATGTAAGAAAGCGGCTGCACACTTTCTGCACACCGTTTGCACATTTGCCCAAATCAGGGGCTTTTCTGTGCATGGCTTGCACAGCCTGCTTTCCTTTGCATAAAAAGAAGAGAGGTTAAGCGAACAAGGCTCTCGTCAATTCTCTGCGTTCGTCTGCGTCCATCAGCCGGATGGCTTCAAGGATCTCCTTACCGGAGATTTTTGCTGCCGCCGGCTTTTCGTTTTGCCGGGGCTGGGATGCTGCCGGGGTCAGGTCTTGGGAGTAGAAGTTTGCTTCGATCTTCTCGGTCAGCTCCAACCGGGGCTTGTCCTGCGTGTGGGCGTAGGTGTCCATCAGGACAGATGCCGTTGCATGACCTGTGTTGCCCTGCACCGACTTGAAGTCACCGTCCGACTGCAAGAGCTGGTAGGTGGCACTGGAGTGCCGTAGACCATCAAAATCCAGATCACTCGGCTGCAAGCCGAGAATTTCGCCCTCACGGAGCGAAAGGATCATGCTCATGTGCACCGCCAGATGCAGGGCGGGGTTCTCGATGGTTTGCAAGGCTGCCAGCATGGTTTTCTCGTCCCAGATGGTGCGCTCCTCGATGTTGACCTTGGGGGCATCACGGGGCAGGGGAATCTTGTGGATGAGGTCCCACTCCACCGCATAGGAAAATGCGGTCTTGAGCAGCGTGTGGACTTCGTGGATAAATGTTTTTTCTAATCTCCGTTTCAACAGCTTGGCGGGGGAGAACGCATCAGCGGAGCTGCTGGATCTGCCGCCGTTTTGCGCCAGATAATACCCAGTAGTATATGACGCACAGCATCATATCACTGGGGCAAAGGACTGCGTCCTCTGCACTCTTGCTCTGGGCAAACTGTCAACCTGACACTTTGCCAATACCCCCTATAAGGGAGAACTTGGGCGTTTTGCTGCGTACGTGCGTACGCAGCAGGTGGCTTTCTCTGTACGCACATACGCAGCGAAAGACCGAAAACGCACCATACGTTTCGCAAACGCGAACTTTTGAGAACGCGTTGTTTTCGGCAGCTTGCAAGAAAAAACAAGGGAAACTTTGGCAAAAAGAGAGAGGGCTGGACGGTGCCAGCCCTCTTGACAGGAGCAGATACGCAGATTTCTGTTTTATGCCCGCACATCCTCCCGGCGTAAAAGCAGCCATGCCAGAAGGAACATCGTCCCCAGCCAGAAGATGCAGCTGAAGGCAAACAGCCCGTAGCTGCCTGCCAGAGCATCCGCACTTTTGTTGGAGTTCATACCGAGCTGCATCAGAGAATAGGGCCACAACAGCCCATGACCCTTGGAGCTGATAAAGATGCCGGTAATGCCGCCCAGCAGCCCCAGAAAAATGGGCACGGCAAAGCTGCGGATGACCATGGCCAGCACCAGCTGTGCGGCAATGACAGCCAACGCACCCAGTAGCCCCCGCAGTAAAAACAGCGGTAAGGTGACCGGCGGCAGCCCGGGCAGATGGGCAAATACCTTGCCGCAGAACACGAACAGCGCGAACACAAAGCCGTGAGTCAGCAGCGCCAGCTTTGTCACCACCGCAAACTTTGCTGCAAACAGGTCCAGCGGCGGTACAGGGCTTGCCATAATAAGGTTCCAGTTGTGCCCCAGATGTTCCAGCCGCCACAAGTAGGCAGCATAGGTGGCTACCATGGCAGGGAAGAAGAGCATGGAATAAAACAGGGTGTGCTGGGTCCACAGGCTATACCAGCCGTCGGTGAGGATCTCGAGATTTTGCAGATAATTGAAAGTACCGTAGGTGGCCGAAAGAATGGGCAGCACAAAGAACATTGCCCAGATGGGGGATGCGTGGAGTTTGCGGTTCTCCGCAAGAATACAGCGTTTCAGCATGGTTTTATACCTCCTCGTCTTGTACCTTGCGCCACGCAAGGGCAAACAGCACAGCGCCCAGCGCAAGGGTGAAGGCCAGCAGCACCCAATTGAAGGGGCGGGTGCCGTAGGTGACGGTGTGGGTGGCCTTGTCCCAGTTCGCCACTTCGTAGGCGCTCAGAGGGATGTAGTACCCAAAGGGCACAAAGTAACTGGCAAGCGGCGGCATAAAAGCAGAGAACAGACCCACCAGCGCCCCTATAATGCCCACGCAGAGCGCCGGCAGGGGATTGCCTACCCACAGCATCAGCAGAAATTCGCCAAAGAAGAGCATTGCGTCCACCGCCAGTGTGCAGACGAATAGGTAGACCAGCTGCCCAGTGGGAAAGGCTTCGGTATAACCATGAACGCGCCCCAGCACCGGAACGCAGGCCAGCTCCAGCACCGTGACCAACAGCACCTCCAGTACCCCAAAGACAGCTTTGCCTGCAAACAGGCTGCGGCGGCTCTGCAGGGTGTAGAGCAGCTTGGCGGTGTTGCCTTTGATCTCCATATCCCACAGCCGGGAGGCCAGCACTGCCATCATCACCGGCATCAGAATGGCTTCAATGACGGGCAGGCTGTAAAGCAGGGCGCTGTAACCGTTGGCAAGCTCCTCCGGGTCTGCCGGGGCAAGGCCGCCCACCCACAGCACGACAATGCCGGGGATGAGCAGGCAAAGAGCAAGGTCGTGCCGACGGTGGGCTTTTTGCAGTTCTGCACGGAAAGCTGCCATCTTACGCCACCTCCCCGCTGGTCTGGGTCAGGCTGAGGAAGATGTCCTCAAGGCTCTTTGTCTGGGCCGTCAGGCCAACCACACCCACGCCGCTTTCGGCAAGGGTACAGACCAGTGCCGCCAACGCTTCGTCCGGCAGCGGGGGAAGCTGCAGGGTGTCCGGCTGATCTGCCGGTGCGGTGGCTTTTACTCCCTGCTGCTGCAGGACGGCTGCGGCTTTGGGTGTATCCAGCACCCGCAGCAGAATGCCGCCCCGGCTGTGCTTTTGCAGCTGCTGCAAGGAGCCCTCGAACAGCAGTTTGCCGTGGTTCAGGATGCCCACCTGATCCACCATCTGCTCGATCTCGCCCAGCAGGTGGCTGGAGATCAGCACGGTGGCTCCGGTGGTCTGCGGCATGGAAGCGATCAGACTGCGCATTTCCTGAATGCCTGCCGGGTCCAGACCATTCGTAGGTTCGTCCAAGATCAGCAGTTTGGGGCTGCCCAGCAGCGCCATGGCAATGCCCAGCCGCTGCTTCATGCCAAGGGAATACTGCCCCACCTTCCGGTCAGCGTCTTTGGTCAGGTGCACGATCTCCAGCACCCGGCTGATGTCCTTCCGATCCACGTCTTTCAAGTCAGCCACGATGGAAAGGTTTTCCCGGGCGGTCAGGTGCAGGTAACCGGAGGGGGATTCGATCAAACTACCGGTCTGCCGCAGCAGAGCGATGCGGTTTGCTTCGTTCAGGGTGTGCCCCAGCAGTTCCACACTGCCGCCGGTGGGGTGTACAAGCCCCAGCAACATCTTCATGGTGGTGGATTTGCCCGCACCGTTGGGGCCTAAAAAGCCGTAAACACAGCCCTCCGGGACAGTCAGGTTCAAATGATCCACCACCGGACGGCCATGGTAGCTTTTGCAAAGGGCATGGGTCTCGATCACAGGTTTCATAAATGGTCTCCTTTCGCATTCATGGATTTCGGAACGATGCCAGAATACACCCGCTGCCTTAAACTGACCGGAAGCGCAGCTTAATTTACCCTTAAATTTGCAGGTGTTTTCCGCTGCGGCGCAAAAAGTGTGGTATAGTAAAGGCGGGAAAGGAGAACTGCCCTTATGGATACCATTTATGATGCAAAGTTTCTCGTTGTGGATGACAACGCCGAGCTGCTGGCACTGCTATGTGAGCAGCTGCGGGGCGCAGGATATGGCCATATCAGAACTGCCCAAAGCTGCGCCGCTGCCCGCGCCTGCTTTGCGGCAGAACAGCCGGAGCTGATGATCTTGGATATCAACCTGCCGGATGGGGATGGATTTTCGCTGTTCCGGGCGCTGCGGGCAAAAGCGGATGTCCCGGCGCTGTTCCTCTCTGCACGGGACGCGGATGCCGACCGTCTGTTCGGGCTGGGTCTTGGCGCAGATGACTACCTGACCAAGCCTTTTCTGATGCAGGAACTGCTACTGCGGGTGCAGCATATTTTGCAGCGGGCGTACCGGGCAGAGCTGTCCCGTACAAAACCGGCACCTTTGCAGCTGGGGGAGCGGTGCGTAGACCTGAATGATGCCGTTGTTACCCTGCCAGAGGGCAAAACACTGGCGCTGACTGCTACCGAGCTGGCGCTGCTGCGGAAATTGGCAGAGAACCGGGGACACATCGTTACCTACGATGCCCTTTGTGCGGCGGTCTGGGGCGCAGATTACTATGGCTACGAGAACAGTCTGGGTGTACATATCCGGCATCTGCGGGAGAAGCTGGAAGCCGAACCCGGTGCGCCGCAGTTTCTGCGGACGGTGCGGGGCATTGGCTATAAGCTGACAAAGGGGGAAGAAGCATGAAAACCTTTGTGCGCCTGATCCGGCGGTATGTGCTGGCGGCGGTGGGCATTGTTTTACTGTTGCTGTTTTCCGGTGTTGCGGTGCTGGGCTGGCTGGGCTGGCTGGAGAGTTGCCGCTTGCCGCAGCGGGAGTATTCATCCAGCGAGATCGCGGATTCCATGGTGGAGACCGCCGAAGGGCTTGCCTTTGGGGCAGAACGTACCCCGCAGGAGTGGATGAACGGCTACGAGTGGGCGATGGTGCTGGACGATGTGGGAAACATCCGCTGGAGCTACGGCCTGCCGCAGGATCTGAACCATGCCTACACTCCCGGCGATATCGCCAAATTTGCCCGCTGGTATCTGGCGGATTACCCGGTGTTCTGCTGGACGGAACCCTACGGACTATTCGTCATCGGGCTGCCAAAGGGGAGCCTGTGGAAGTACAGCATTTACAGCTCACCGGACTTTGCCCTGAGCATGGTGCGGGTGCTCCCGGCAGCAGCGCTGGGAATGCTGCTGCTGGGTCTGGTTCTCTGCTTCTGGCTGAGCTGGCGGGGGGCAAAGCGGCTGGAGACCGTGGCAAACGGTCTGGATGCACTGGCGCAGGGGCAGACCGTTCAACTGCCTACGGATGGTTTTGCCGGGGAACTGGCAGAAAAGCTGAACCAGACCGGGGCGCAGCTGCAAGCCAAAAATGAGATGCTTTCCCGGCGAGACAACGCCCGCACCCAGTGGATCGCAGGGGTCAGCCATGACGTGCGCACCCCGCTGGCGCTGATCTTAGGCTGGGCAGAGCAGTTGGAACAGGATGCACTTTTGCCGGACAGCTCCCGGCAGAAAGCGGCCGGCATCCGCACCCAGTGCGAAAAGCTGCGCACCCTCATTGATGACCTGAACCTGACCAGTAAGCTGGAATACGGTGCCCAACCCCTGCGCCGGAAAGACCTCCGGGCAGGGCCGCTGTTCCGGCAGCTGGTGGCGCAGTTCTGCGAAAGCCCACTGGCAGAGCGCTGCGAGATCACACTGGAACAGGAAGAGCCAGCAGAGCAGACAGTGCTTTCAGTGGATGAGGCGCTGCTGGCACGGCTGCTGGAAAATCTGCTGAACAACAGCGTCCGGCATAACCCAAAGCCGGTGAACATTACCGTGCACACCCGGCAGGTAGGGGAACGCTTCTGCCTGACCGTGGCAGATGATGGCATCGGCTATCCCCCTGCCGTTCTTGCGGCGCTGAACGCTGCGGAGCCTGCCGAAAATGCGCCCCATATCCTTGGTTTATATGTAGTGCAGCAGATCGCCGCCGCCCATGGCGGCACGGCAGTGTTTGGGCAGAATACCCCCTGCGGAGCAAAAGCAATGGTCTGGCTGCCGGTAAAATAAAAATGTGAACCCTCTGGGTATTTCCACCCAGAAAAGTCCACATAGAAAGAGATGCTTTGGATTTATAAGAGATCGCAGTTGTCCAAATCCCTGCCATGAATCATAGTTGTGAATGTACATTTGATGCTTAGTTTAAACAGGTGAAATTGCGGATGCCATTTTCGAGCCAAACCAGCCCATTTTCCCGGCCTTGCATAAAAATCCGATCCCTGTTTTAAGAGGCTGATTTTGGCTCTGCACATTTTTGCACACCTGAACGGCTGGATAACGGATGCAAGAGGGAATAACAGGTGCAAAGAATGCAGCAGATGCAAAACGCAAATTTACGGCGAAACGATAAAAACAACGAATTTGCACAATTCTGAAAATTGACGATTGCTGCACGTTGGTTTCTCTTAATCAGTGGGCCTAGGGTTCGAGTCCCTGGAGGTGCACCACATCAACAAAATCCGAACTTTTTCCGATAGGAGAAGGGTTCGGATTTTTTGTTTTCTTTGGAAAACAAAATGAATCCCTTGATTCCATCGAAAAACGTCCTAGACCTTATCATAAGAAAGCACGACAGACCACTGTAAGAGTGCCGTAAGGCAGAAAGGACACGAGCATGAAGTACGATGAAAAAGTTTGCCGCTTTAACATGGACACCGGCTGCGTGGAGCTGCTGCTCCGGGAGGGGAGAAAAATTTCCATCAACTGCATCGGGATCGAGGATGCACTGGATGTGACCATGGCGCAGAGGTCGGAATTGGATTGCCTTATCTACAATGACCCACTGGGCTATGCCAATTTGATTCTAAACGGTGACCCGGAGGAATATTTGAAGAATGTGGCTGGGAGCCATGGGTTAGAAGATTAAGAGAAATGCCGTTCTAAAAGCAACTGGAACGGCATTTCTTATCTTTCGATATTCGGCATCTTCTGTCCCCGAAGCTCCTGCCGGATGGCACGGAACTGCTCCGGCACATCCGCATCGGTCATCGCACCGGGGACATCCACTGTCCCAGCGGCTTTGGCGGCTTCATAGAACCAGCATTTATACTCCACGGTCTCCAGCGTGTGCTGTAACTGCTGGATCTGTTGGGTGAGCACCTCGCGCTGATGCCGGAACATCTCCAGCCGGGTGTCAATGGTGTCGTCTCCCTGCATGGAAAGCTCAATATACTGCCGGATATCCTTGATGGACATTCCGGCTTTTTTCATGCAGCGGATGACCTGCAGCCACTCGAAGTCGTTTTCCCGGAACATCCGAATGCCGCCGGAGGAACGCTCCACAAAGGGAAGTAACCCTTCTTTGTCGTAGTAGCGCAGGGTGGAGGCAGGTACGCCCAGCTTTTGTGCCATTTCACCTACGGTATAGATCATCTGAAACCTCCATTTTTTTCAAAAAGCCCTTGACTTAAAGTACGCTTTAAGTTGTATGATAAAATCAAACTTTATCAACATCATAATGCGGATGCACTCTGCTGTCAAGGAGGTTCCTATGAGCAAGAAGGTATTGATTTTGTCTGGCAGTCCCCGGAAGGGCGGCAACTCTGATATTCTATGCGACGAATTTCTGCGTGGAGCGCAGGATGCCGGGCACAAAGCAGAAAAGATCCGGGTCGCTGAGAAAAAGGTGGCTCCCTGTTCCGGCTGCTACTACTGCAGCACCCACGGCGGAGCCTGCGTCCACAAGGATGATATGGCAGACATCCTGCAAAAGATGATCGATGCCGATGTCATTGTGCTGGCAAGCCCGGTATACTTCTACTCCATCAGTGCCCAGTTGAAGGCAGTGATCGACCGTACCGTGGCACGGTGGCTTGAGGTCAAAGACAAGGAATTTTACTACATCACCACCATGGCAGACGAGGAAAAAGCCTCTGCAGATACTACGCTGGCCTGCTTCCGGGGCTATGCAGACTGCGTGGAAGGTGCCGCGGAAAAGGGAGTCCTTGTAGCATGTGGCGTTTACGAGCCGGGTGCAGTGTGCGGTACGCCTGCCATGGCACAGGCTTACGAGATGGGAAAAAATGTATAAATGGAGGGAAATCAGATGATTTTACAGGAAACCTACAAACTGGAAAATGGAACGAAAATCCCCAAACTGGGGCTTGGCACATGGTGCATTGACAATGACAAAGCGGCGCAGACAGTCCGCACCGCTGTTACGCTGGGGTATCGTCTCATTGATACTGCACAGGCCTACAAAAATGAGCAGGGCGTTGGCGAGGGAATCCGTAGCTGCAGCGTTCCCCGTGAAGAGCTGTTTGTCGCAAGCAAGGTGGCCGCAGAACTGAAAACCTATGAGGCTGCAGCCACCTCTATTGAGGAAACGCTGGAAAATGGGGCTGGACTATCTGGACCAGATGATCATCCATGCACCCCAGCCGTGGAACGAATTCAGGGACACCAAACGCTACTTTGCAGAGAACAAAGCCGTCTGGCGTGCGCTGGAGGATGCGCAGGCGACTGGCAAGGTGCGGGTCATCGGAGTGTCGAATTTTCTGCAGGATGACTTGGAGAACCTGCTGTCCGATTGCCGGATACAGCCCATGGTGAACCAAATCTTGCTCCACATCAGCAACACCGATCATGATCTGCTGAATTTCTGCAGAGAGCAGCACATTCAGGTGGAGGCCTATTCGCCCATTGCCCACGGCGAGGCACTTAAGAACCCTGTGATTGCACAGATGGAAAAGAAATACGGCGTATCTGCGGCACAGTTGTGTGTCCGCTATGTTCTTCAGCTTGGCGCAGTAGCACTGCCCAAAACGGCAGACCCACAGCACATGAAAGAGAATGCCGCCGTAGATTTTGTCCTCACTCCGGAAGATATGGCTGCACTCATGCAGATGGAGCACATTGCTGACTACGGAGAATTCAGCTTTTTCCCGGTGTTCAGCGGGAAAAAGCAGGTCTAAGCGTTTACACGGAAAGGAAGGGGTACAACAATGGCAGTGAAACAGACAGCAGGGCGGGATGCTCTGGGCGAATTTGCACCAAAATTTGCAGAACTTAACGATGAGGTACTATTCGGGCAGGTGTGGAGCCGAGAGGATAAACTCTCCCTCCGGGATCGCAGCCTTGTGACGGTGGTGGCACTGATGGCGCAGGGACTGACGGACTCCTCGTTTCGGTATCACCTGATGGCAGCGAAAAACAACGGTATTACCCGGACTGAGATTGCAGAGATCCTGACCCATGCGGCGTTTTATGTAGGTTGGCCCAAGGCGTGGGCGGCTTTCCGCATGGCCAAGGAAGTTTGGGCAGAGGAATCTGCAGAGGATGCCAAGGCAAAGCACCAGAGTGAAATGGTGTTCCCCATCGGTGCATCCAACGACGGTTTTGCACAATATTTCAGCGGAAAAAGCTATCTGGCACCCTTGTCCACAGCACAGGTTGGCATTTACAACGTCACCTTTGAGCCGGGCTGCCGGAACAACTGGCACATCCACCATGCTGCAAAGGGCGGAGGACAGATCCTTGTCTGCGTGGCAGGCCGTGGCTACTATCAGGAATGGGGCAAAGCTCCGCTGGAGCTGCATCCGGGCGATGTGGTGAACATTCCCCCGGAGGTCAAGCACTGGCACGGTGCTGCACCCGATTGCTGGTTCTCTCATCTGGCAGTGGAAGTGCCCGGCGAAGGCACCTCTAACGAGTGGTGCGAGCCGGTGCCGGAAGAAACCTATAAGGAGTTGCGGTGATGCGTTTTGACGTACACCCAACCACGATGAAACAAAAATAGGGTGCGCCCACCCGGACGCACCCTGAAAAATCCACATACGACAGAGATATGTACAACAGGGCGTTCCCCGTCAGGATCGCTCTGTTTTCTCTATAGTGGGAGGAATTGTGTCAAATTGACACAATTCCTCCTCGTCCGTTTTAAGCAGGGTTTGGGGTGGGACCGCATTTGCAAAGCGTAGCGCAGCAATAAAAGCCCCACTGGGGCTTTTGAGCGACCGAACGGTCTTGCGTTAGCAAGATGGAGGGGTCTCCGCCCCGACAAGTGACCGTTGGCCTTCCTCGCTGTTCCAGCAGGCAAGGGTGGCTGGGTAGAATGCCCGTGCCAGACGGTCGATGACTTCATCTGGATAGGGGGAAGTGTTTGTGGACTTTTTCTTTTTGTTCAAACGCACGCTCCTTTGGACATCTGTGAACAGCATACCATGTGCCTGATGTTATGCTGTCTGGTCTTTAACATCTGTGAGTGCGGCTTCCAGAGAAGTAAGGTAGTCCTTGTGCTTGTGAATGATTTCCAGAATCACATCACGCTGTGCATTATCGGGCATTTTGCTAAATCAGGCAGTTGCCCGCGACTTTACAACGCTACGCTGACCGGCAGAACATACACGCCATCGGCGGTGTAGTAGGTGATCTGGGTGACGGTCTTGCCGATGATGGACGCAAGGTAGGGCTCGTCCGTATTGAAGCCCAGCTCAGTGCCGCGCCAGATATTGGTCACATGATGCAGGCCGTACTCGCTGCCGTTGGAAGTGGTCAGCACTACGCCGTAGACCTTGTTGGTGCTGGTGTCCAGATCAAAGCCGGAGAGTTTCATCTCGTAATTCGTGTGGCGGCCATTGGTGTTCAGCTCCACAGTAACACCCTCCACGGTAGTCTCGGTGGCGTGGACTTTGCCAAACTCCCACTTGCCGCTCAACAGGTTGTACCATGCGGTAATGTAGTAGGCAGGAGTCTCGCTGAGCTTGTAGTAAGCGTAGCTCTCGTTTTCAAACAGAGCATCCACACCGGTATAGGTGGTGGTGGATTCCTTGCCCCGCAGCTTGACCGTGATGTCGTAGCTGTCGGCATCGGTGACCTGCTTTACGTTCTTCAGCGCCCACGGGGTCAGAATCTTGACCGGGAAGGAAACACCGGTGATGTCGGTGCCGTCCGCGTTGACATGGTAGGAACCGGCGGCAAGGTTGCCTGCACGGGTCTTGTTCCTGGTGGCGCTGGTAACAGCGTCAATCTCAGATGCGTTGTCCACACCGGCAGCCTTGTAGAAGTCGGCGTAGGGGATGT
>OATG01001223.1_pt1 | contig 20968 bp, 14 predicted proteins | sample 1516581 | NCBI WGS metagenome assembly OATG01 (sample SAMEA2579930, study PRJEB22360) | human gut metagenome | biome: human gut; feature: human-associated habitat; material: faeces | place: Denmark | collected 2008/2010
GCAACGGAAAGGTCTTTACTGGAGGCAAAAGTCCCTCCTGTAAAGCGTAGAACCTCATGCGTCTATGCAGATCTGAGAAAACTCCATTCAGAAATGGAACTCTTAAAAGCAGCATAGATACAGGCAGATATACAGCGGACTACCTGTAATGTGGGAACCTGCCATATCTGGCATGGGAAATGCGCATAACTGCGTACCTAAGTTACAGGCGTATCCGCCGATATTCAGTCGGACGCCTAAAGCGTCTGGAAGCATGTGACTTCAGTCATGTGAGGTTCACAAGGAACTGACAGGATCTGGAAGGTCGGAATTATATACGGATCTGATAAAACTGATTGTAAAAATCTCGGACTATATCTTCCAGGATGAAGAGAAGATCCAGAAAGGGATAGGTGATGCTATGGGTGGAAAAGTTTTGGAACTGGAATCGGAAAGGTTAAGAGCGGAAGGGGAAGCACGTGGCAAGGCGATTGGCGAATCTATTGGAGAAGCGCGTGGCAAGGCAATTGGCGAAGTCAGAGGAGAAGAACGCCTTAGTGTTTTGATTAATAAACTTATTCTTGATAAGAGAAATGATGAGATTCAGATTGTAGTGACAGATGCTAAAAAGCGCAGGCAGTATTATGATGAGTATGGACTTTAGAACCGAGGTGTGGAAGATCATTCCTTTGATTTGTATATTCCGCATTGTGGAGATTCTGTAAAAGAGTGTTTTCTCAGACGTATTCCGGGGATAATAAGGGAAGTAATTATTTGTAATCGGGATATTGACAAATTATGGACAAAATGTTAAGATGGTTTCGTAAAAAACGAATAGCGTTTAGCGCACATGTACAGCTCATTACTACGGTAATGATTGAAGAATCGTTGGGTGAGAATCCCAAACAGGGCTTTCGTCCCTTGTAGTATATTCAGTCTGCAATTCACTGTATTCTTGTAGAAGTATTCATAAGGGATACTTTAATATAAAGGATAGGAGTGGATTCTTGGTTTGTACATTGATATTCCCTGCCGAATCCGGCAGGGATTTTTTTTGCACTTTGATAACAGAATATCGGAAGTAACGTTATCTCTTTATCTTTAGCTTTCGGAAATCCGGTGAGATACCGGTACGGTCTCATCCCCACTGTAATAAGGACGAACACTGCGAAGCCATTGGAAATTATTTCTGAGAAGGGCAGTAAGTAGGTTAGAGTATGTCTGAAAAATACTCTGGAACTTTAAGTCAGGAGACGGGCTTTAGAGTGTGTGTGAAAATGAAGAATGGACATATGCAGGCAGAGCAGAGGTTTATTTTTTGCACCCTTTTTTAGGGGAAACAGATATCAACGCAGTCTGAATGACTGCGAAAAGATATATTTTGCAGAATAACCTGCAAAAAACAAAACTATATTTTAATTTCAAGGAGGAAACGAAATGAACATGAAAGTAAGAAAAAGTGTGATTGCATTCTTAATGGCAACAACAATGGTAGGAAGCACAGCAGTACCGGCTATGGCAGATACAGTAACTGCAAAAGTGTCTATAAAGACAACTGGTTTAACAGGAAAAAAAAGTGCGTCACCAGACATTGTGCCAGAAAAAGTTGTTACAGTAACAAATTCCAACGGTTCTGTTACTGCACTAGATGTTCTGAAAGCAGTTTCGGGATCTGATACTGAAACAAAAGAGACTTTAAATGGTAAAACTTATCATTATCAAGGAGTTTTAAGTTGGTGTGATAGTCAGTATGGAAATTATATTCCAGCTGTTAAAATGGAAAATCATGCTAATAGCGATTTAGGGAAAGTATTTGCAGATGATGGTACAGCAAATAAAACAGCAAACTCTCTTGCTAACGGAAGAGAAAAATATTTCAAATTATCAGATCTTAATACAACAGAAACAGAAAGCATGAAGGTTACAAAAAATTCAACCTGGAATAATACAGTTCATAAAACAGATTGGCTTTCTGAGAAAGACTATAATAATTATTCAGGTTGGATGACTATTATTGATGGTAATACAGATAACTTAGGTGTTGATACTGTACTTTCCGACACTAAAGAACACACTGTATGCTTAGATTTTTCTATGATGATGGGATTAGATCTTGGATTTTCCAGTTATGTTCAGCAGGGAGATCAGTGGATTCAGGTTCCGGGTTGGAAATAAAGTAAATTTTAATAGCAAATAAAAAAGATGAAGATACTAATGCTTTATAAAGTTTCACTTTATAAAGCATTAGTTCTTTTTCATATTATTTTAATTTTAGGGTGTAAATAGATATGAAGAAAAAGAAAAAAGAAAAAAAAATCTTATATCAGTTAATATTCTCAGCTTTTCTATTATTTAGTAATGCCTATCTTGTAAAAGCTAATTCAGATATATTATCACAAGATTCAACAGGGAAATACTGTATTAATACAGAACAAGATTATTATAATTTTATCGAAAATATACAAAATTATAATAATAAAACGGTTATACTATGTAATGACATTGACATTTCAGATGTTCCAGAAGCAACATCTAGTTTTGGCGGCATATTGAACGGAAAAGGACACACCATTACATATGCTTCAAAAGAAGCAAAAGAAAACATTGCTGTATTTCCTTTTCGTATAAATGACAATGGAATTGTAGAAAATATAAATGTACAAATTGATGAATCATATGCATATAATAGCGAAACAGATGAATTTCAAACTGTCTTTTCGCGATGTGATGGAATTGCAAAAGGAATAACAATTAAAGGAAACGTAACTTGTATTTATGACGATGAAGATACAGATGTTTATATAGGTGCAATCGAGGGAAACGGAACTTTAATGGATTCTTCCATAGCAATAACTTACGATTTGCAGAGTGAAAAAACAATCGAAGAAATAGCTGACGATATTGTTGATAATGATTTATCATTTGAATTTTGTCAATTAGGAACAATTAATACTGGAATAACTTACCAAAATTGTATAGGATATGGACAGTATTCGGAAGCAATAAAGTCATTAGCAGATGAACTGGAACCCAAAATAAAAGATAATACATGGGGATATCTATGTGTTTCATTTACACGAAAAAGTTTTTTTAGTACGTCAGCAAGTGCAACCAATTGTTATTATGATAAAGAAAATATGCCAGACATTAAAATCATGTCTGAATATATTACAAATAGAGATAATAATAAAGAGTTTCCTAATTATGCTGATTTTGGCAAAACTACGTCTGAAATGAAAAACCAGGGAACTTATGAAGGGTTTGACTTTAATAAAAAATGGACTATTTCCCCAGAAGATAATAATGGCTATCCATATTATAATCCACAAACCGAAGAAATAACTCTTAAAGTTCAGGCTTCCACTGAACCTAAAGTATGGAGTACAAGCGTACCCAGAGATTATAATCGTTTTGTTGATTATGCTAAAAATTATCATTTCCCATATCAAGTAGATATTATAAATGGTGAAAAAAAGAATATTTACGATGACGGTAATAATAATGTTGTAAATGTGATAGGTGTAAAATTTACAGATTTAACTGATGAACAACAATCTATTATTGAAAAATATGGTATAGAAGTAGTTTTGCCATCTGATGATGTAAAGAAAGATATAAAATCTGCTACAATTGATACGAGTTTTTTAGGCGAACGTCCATTAAGCGTAGAATGGATTAATATGCCTATTTTGAAATTTAAAGATGGAAAAGAAGCACAAGCAGAAGAAGATGGGTATAGTTTCAAAGTTGAAGTAGTTGACGGTACTGGTGAAGTTGTAGACAATGGAGCTAAGGGAAACTCAAGTAATCCAAGTAATTGGCCATCTTACTATGAAAAAGCTAAAAAGGCTTGTAACATTATTATGAACTATTGCCAAAATAAAAATGCCTTTGGATCTAAAGAATCCCCATCCTATGAAAATACAGATATTTGGGCCATTTTTACAGCAGCTAGATGCGGCTATATTCCATATGGAGATACAAATTATTTTGACAAATGGTTTGCAAATACCAAAGAGTATTTGCAGTTACTTAAAAATCAGGGAACTGATGTTTCTCAATGGAAGACAACAGAACTTTCAAAATTAATTTTAGCTATTGAAGCTATTGGATATGATCCAAGGGACATTTCGTCTGTAGACCTTCTTTCGGCAGTTGGATCAAGAAAAAGCACAGAACTTACTTATACAACTGTATATGCTATTAATGCAATAAAAGCAGGTGGGTATACCGCTGACACTTTTAAAGATACAGAACTTAACCAATGGGCACATGATACAGCAAAAGCTTTGTCAAATGCCGAAGACAAAATTTTTGCAAATGCCGACAATACCATGGGATGGCAGCCACTTATTTTCTGGTACAAAAAGCCTGGTTACGATGATGTAACAGAAGCTGTAGACAAGGCATTACATAAGCTTCCAGCAATTGCACAACGTTCAACAGGTTCATTCTGTACACCAGGATTTGAAACAGGATGTATGTCTTATGGAAACAACGCATGGAATGATGCACAGGCAATGCTTTTTGCAGGAACGTTTGGTGTAAATGTTTTAGATTCTTCCAGTGGATATACTAAGAATGGAAACAATATTCTTGATGCATTCTTTGATCTGGTAGATGTAGATGGTGTTTTTGACGGAAGTATTCATGGATTCACAAATTATGATGTTCCGCAGATTGCACGTGGTCTGGATGCATTTATCAGACAATATGAAAAAACATCCAGCTTCTGGGAATTTACAGACGTAACTGTTCCAACAAAAAAAGTTAACAACATGATCCTTGCCCTTAACGATGACAGTACGAAAAAGCAGATCAAAGAAGCGAGAGACGCTTACGAAGCATTAGACGAAACTCACAAGGCAATCTTTAACAAGGATACACTTAGAAAGCTTCTTGCAGCAGAGACTGGTTCAGGTAATTCTATTGAAAAAGCTATGGCAGCCATTAATGCGATTCCGGCAGCGGATAAGCTGACACTGGATGACAAGGCGGCTGTAGAGAAGGCAAGAACTCTTTATGATTCACTGAATGATGAAGAGAAATCTGTAATTACAAATTACTCTAAGCTGACTGAAGCAGAGGCTAAGATCAGAGAACTTGAGAAACAGCAGGAGCAGAAAGATAAGGATAAGAAAGCAGTAGAGAAGGTTATCGCTGATATTGATGCGCTTCCTTCTTCTTCTGAACTGACTCTTGATCCGTATGTTCTGCAGCTTCTTGACCGCGTACAGGCAGAGTACAATGCTCTTACAGATGCGCAGAAAGCTCTGGTTACGAATTACAGTACGTTACAGTATCTGAGAAATCTGATTCCTGATCTGAAGGCTGCGGCTGCAGTTGTTGATAAGATCAAGGCAATCGGCGAGGTTACTTCCGATAATTATCTGAAGAAACAGGCTCTTGTAGTGGAAGCCAGAACGGCTTATGATGCCCTGACAGCAGATCAGAAGAAGCGTGTGACAAACTATGCAGAGCTTGAAAAAGCGGAGTTGTTTATCAGCAGACAGAGTACGGATGAGAAGGTTGCTTATGTGATCTCCTTTATCGATGAACTGAATATCACTACTTCATCTTCAGGTGCTCTTTCTGACGGACCTCTGAGACTGACAGAGAAGAATAACAATGTTCCGACAGAGAAAATCTGGAATGACTGGAAGGCTTATGTGGTAAATGCAAGAGCATTGTATGATACGCTTGATGACCAGCAGAAAGCCCAGGTTACAAATACAGCTTCTCTGGAGAAAGCAGAAGGTTATATTTACCAGCTGAAAGCCGATGCGCTCAAGGCAATGCTTAAAGCACTCCCGGATGCGCAGACAGTACGAGGATATGAGGCACCTCAGCCGACTACAGTTCCATCAGCACAGGAGGCAGCTTCTGTTGAAGAGGAACAGGCGGTACCGGCACAGTCTGAGGAATCTGATTTCTCAGATGGAAGTGCGGACGCATTCAGCAGTGATGAAGTTGATGAGCAGGCAGCTGAGACAGTGGATATCCCTCAGGCAGAATCAGCTGAAGATACTGAAGATGTCCAGACAGATGTTGATTTCTCCTCTGATGAAGAAGTTCCGGCAGCAGGTGATACCTCTAAGCGTGAACTTACAGAAGCAGAGCTGAAACAGATTGCAGAAGCCAAGAATGCTTATGACAGATTAACAGAAACAGAAGAGAAGAAATTCAGAAGCGAGAACACCGCACTGGTTGAGAATATGGAGAAGCTTCTTGCCATGGCACTGACTTATGAGAAAGGCCAGAGTGCATATCAGCAGTTCTTCGCAGATGAAGCAGCACAGATTTATGCAACAGTAAAAGATCACCCGGTAGACAGAGATTCCTACGCAGATGTTAAGGCTTTCCTTGACCGTTATGCTAAGGATTATCAGGGACAGGAAGATGCCATGGCAGGCCTGAAAGTCAAAGTCGGCAGTCAGGAGATGACTTTTGCAGAGGTTATCGCAGCACTGACGGCACAGGCTGACAAGGCAGGTAAGGACATTTCAGATGCACAGCAGGCAGATGAGTGGATCAGCAATCTTCCGACTGCTGTTACCAAAGAGAACATTGCAAATGTAGAAGCAGAGCTTGCAGCACTTCAGAAGCTGATCGACGGCATGAGTGTGGAAGGCAAGTCCTATATGTGGAATGCGAAGCAGTTAGGGCTGATCAAGACGATCGTGGCAGATTACCACATTGAACTTGCGGGCAAACAGGGTGCATTTAAGGCAGATATGCCTGCAGATCTTCAGACAAAGGCAATCAACTATAAGACTGTCCAGATCAGGTGGAGCAGCGTGGATAACGCAGACGGATACATGGTATACCGCAGAACAGCAGACAGCGGATGGAAGAAGATCGCATCCCGGGTAACAGATATTTCCTATAAGGATCAGAAAGCAGTTACAGGAACAACCTATTATTATACTGTTAAGGCGTACTCTTACGCATGGGGCGAGATGACTGTAAGCAGCTATGACAAAGATGGTGTTGCAGGAAAAGCCAGACTTGGCAAAGTAAAGATTGCTACGGCAAATTCTGAAAGCTACAGTACGATCCGCGTAACATGGAATAAGGTTTCCGGTGCAAATGGATACAGAGTATACCGTTCCACTTCAAAGGATGGCAAGTATACAGCGATTGGTTCCACTGCAAAGAACAGCGCAGTTACATTCCTAGATAAGAAAGCAGTTACCGGTAAGACTTATTATTACAAAGTACGTGCTTACCGCAATGTAAGCGGAAAGAAAGTATACGGAAGCTATTCAGCAACAGAGAAAGCAAAGGCAGTACTTTCTGCTCCGACCCTGTCCGCAGGCTCAACTTCAAAGACAGCAGTGCTTGAATGGAGTAAGGTAAAGGGTGCCGATGGCTATCAGGTATATGCCAGCGATTCCCAAAATGGTACCTATACCCGCATAAAGATCACCAAAGGTACAGGTGCGACAGACGAGAGCCTCCTCACCGGAAAGACCCGTTACTATAAAGTACGTGCTTACAGAAAAGTAAACGGAAAAGCAGTTTATGGCTCTTTCTCAAAGATTAAAAAAGTAACTGTTAAATAATAAAATCAGTATGCAGTGTGTTATCAACACACTGCATACCCCAAAAGAAGATAAGAGAATGAAAAAAGCATTTATAATTATAATTTTATGTATGATTTTGCAAATTTTTACAGTTACTGTATATGCAAATGATAGCAATGTAAATATTGTAAGCGCTGATAATTATGAATCACGGGAATTTAATCAATGGAAGCGCGCTAAGTATAATTTTTCATTTAATGTATCTACCGAAAAGAAAACTATAAAGGCATTATGTAGTGCTGTGTTAACTGCAACTGGAACAGCAATTGGATCTTGCGGAGGTGAAGGAGCAGCTATAGCAGGAAGTGCAATTGGAGCGGGAATTTCTTCTTATGCGAGTGATTGTATAGAGGAACATTACAGTAAATTCAAAAAAAAGGGATATGGTACTTCAATTACAGCTATGTATGGTTCAAAATTGCGCGTGATTATATCGATATATTCAGATTCAGCAAGAACAAAATTAGTTTCTGAATATAAAATGTCTACAGATTCCTATCCTGTATAATTTATATATATGAATAAAATAAAAATATTTTTGCTGACTATTTCATTAATGTTTTTGGCGAGCCTGGCAGCTATATTTATATCAAGAGAATTTATATTCCACAATAAAATTTCAGATTTGAGCTGCCTGTTAAACATATGGAAAGATACTTATGGATGGAATTTTCTGATAAATGTAATAATCGCTCTGATAATTGCTGCAAAATTTGGAAAGAATGATACAAAAAAATAAGGCAGATGTCCTTTCTACCTGCTATATGACAGGGGGAGAGTCATCTGTCATTTTGTAATTTCAGGAATTGCGGGTGCTATTTTACCCGGATGTAATTTTTTAGATTAAAAACGCGGAGGAAACAAATGAATAAACAATGGATGGCACTGCTTCTCAGTACAGGAATTGCTGTGACCGCATGTCCTGTACCCGCAGCCCAGATGCCACCGGCTGAGCAGATACACGGGGAGGCAGAAGAAACTTCTGTCCCTGTACAGCATGATGATTCTGACGACAGAGAAACTGCGAATGAATTCCAGTCTGACACCGAACCATCTCAGTCAGAGACAGACGATGGCGCGGCCGGAAATGAAGAAGAAAATAATGAAGCCGGTGAAGAAAAGCTGGATATACCAGCCATGATTTCCTGTATTCAGGAAGCAGCGGCGCTCGAAGAAATTGATCTGTCCTCAGAAACGGTCTCGAAGTTCTTTCTTGCCAGTGACACCTATGACAGTCTGACAGAAGAGGAGCAGGCAGAAATTGATGCCGGAGTCAAAGAGGCTCTTGAAACTGTCCGAAACCGTATTGCGGCACTGATTTCTTCTGACAGTGGAGTGACCGCCACGGGAAATCCCTGGTATGTGCAGACCCATGTGCAGGAGAACCCGGATCAGGAACAGACTATACAGGAGCTCTCCGAAGCATATCCGGGGACTCTTCCACAGCTTCTTTATGATATAAATATTTCCTATACGGATATCCGTACAGGAGAAAACTATCAGCCAATGACGATGATCTCTCTGACATTTCTTGTCCCGGATGGATATGAGAGTCTGACGAAACCGAGGGTTCTTAGAAGTACCGGGGATTCGTTTATGGAACTGACCCCTCAGACGACAGAAGATAACCGCTTCTATCTGGACAGTGCCAGAACTTTAAACCATCTGATCATTGCTGACTTCCCCGCAGGACTTCAGGGAATCTCTCTTAACAGTAAATCCGTTAAGATCAACCGGGGGCAGAAATACACCCTGAAGGTGGTCCCGGTACCGGAATCGGTTACGGAAGAGTATACAGTGACATGGAAAAGCAGTGACACTTCTGTTGCGAAAGTAAGCAAAAAGGGAGTTGTCACAGCAGTAAAGAATGGCAAAGCTACGATTACCGCTTCTGTAACACAACATCCGGAAATGACGGCCTCCTGTAAGGTAACGGTCATGCAGGGAGCAAATGCCCTGAAGAAATCGGTCAGTCAGGTTATGGCAGAGACCAGCGCCTATATGCGTGCAACAGATACCAATCCTTCTGTTGGCAGCGAATGGTATGTGCTTGGACTGGCGAGAGGCGGTTTAAGCCTGAAGGAGAAATATTTCTCTACCTATTATAATCACACGGCAAATTATATCGAGGAAAAGAAGGGAATCCTTACCAATACTTCCAAATATACAGAGTATTCCAAGAGAATCCTGGTCCTGACCTCAGAGGGGAAGGATGCCCGCAATGTGGGTGGTTACAATCTATTTCAATATATCTCTGATTTCAGCCTTGTGAAGGAACAGGGATTAAACGGTCCGATCTGGGCACTCCTTGCCCTTAACTGCCACCCGGAATATTCTTTCCCGGAGAACCCGTCTGCGAAGGAGCAGAATTCGGAATCTGCGCTGGTGAATTTCCTGCTGCAGAGTGAACTCCCGGGTGGCGGATGGACGCTGATGGGAAGTAATGCGGATTCTGATATTACCGGCATGACACTGCAGGCGCTGGCACCGTATTATCATAAATCAGGTTATGAGAATGTGACTGCTGCCATTGACAGAGGGCTGAATAAATTGTCGGAAATGCAGAACGACAGCGGTGGATATTCCACGATGGGTGTGGAGACAGAGGAGTCCTGTGCACAGATCATCACGGCTTTATGCAGCCTTGGGATTGACCCGGAGACGGATTCGCGTTTCATCAAGGGCGGCCACTGGACAATAGAGAATCTTCTTTCCTATCATATCGATGGAAGTGGATTTATGCATGTAAAGGCGGGTGCCGGAAATAACGGCGGGGCGGCAGCAGGCACTCTGGACGGGATGGCTACGGAGCAGGGATATTACGCACTGGTTGCCTACCAGCGCCTGAAGGATGGCAAGACGAGCCTTTATGATATGTCAGATGTGAGTATCAAAAAAGGTGGCAAGGGAGATGGTTCCGGTACCGGTCTGAAAGAACCCACGCCGATTCCTACCCCGACGCCGGTTCCTGCCACAACACCGTCAGGCGGCAATACGAAAACGCCGGGTGGATCCGGGAAATCTCTGGGTGGTAAGTCTTCCGGCAGCAAAAGCTCCACGGGTTCCGAAAGCTCAGGAAAGGATAGTGGCTCCGGTTCAAAGGATTCTAAAAACAGTAAATCAAAGAACAGTAAGTCATCAAAGGATAAGAATTCCGGCGGCTGGGATTTCGAAGCAGAGCCTTATACAGAGTCGGAAGAGACTTCACAGATGGATACCGGTGAGGATGGATATCAGGAAACTGCCGGGGAGAGTGGAACCGGAAGTCTGACCTCAAAGAAGAAAGAATATGGTATGATCTTTGGTTTTGCGGCAGGCGGTGCTCTGGCGGGAGGACTGGCAGGCAGCGGCATTAAGGCCGGAGTGAGGGCTCTTATTAAGAAGCGGAGGAAGAAGAAATGAGGATAAAGAAAAAGGGACTTGCCCTGTGGCTTGCACTGTTTCTGGGGGGAAGTTCGCTCTCAGGGTGTGGCGGCGGGGATGACGGCATGACACAGCTTTCCGAAAAAGGAGCTGAGATCTTAAACAGCACGGAGGAAGATTCTGATACAGATGTGGAACCTTTGAAGCAGAAAACAAAGCTTCCTGAGGACGGAATCATCACCCAGGCACAGATGGAAACGATCGCCGGAAAGGACGAAAAGTATTATTTTACCGGAAAAACGGACAGCGGGATCAGTTATAAATGGACTTACAATGGAAGCCAGATTCAGAATCCGGTGGAGCAAAAACTTCTGGTACAGTGCAGTGAAGATGGAACAGAAGAGGTAAAGAAGCTTGCCAATGATGCGCCTTATGCGTTGAAAGTCACACTGGAGAAGATGAATCTGGCAGCGCCTGCGAAGCTGACCCTGAATCTGAAAGAAAAATGGGACGCGGATAAGGTTCTTTACTGTCTGGAAGAAGATGGAAAGCTTTATCAGCTTGATACTGCAAAGATTACTACCAGAGAAACCGGAAAGAAAAAAACAGAGCGCACAACACTTACCTTTAACGTGACTAAGACAGGAGGAGATTTCTATCTGATCGGCGGTTCTACCACAGGTGAATCTACGGATGAATCCGATGACAAATCCAAGGGCACTGCTAATAATAAGGATACACAAAACGGTGAAAATTCCACTGGAAGTTCTGGCGGTCAGTCCAGCACAGATGGAAATACCAGTTCCGGACAGACAGACTCTTCCGGCGATGGAACAGGCAATACAGACACTTCCGGTGGCGATGACAGCTCAGATACAGCCATGACCTGTACTTTCTCTATCGAGTGTTCTACGATCCTGAATAACTGGGATGATCTGAAAGAGTCCAAGGCAGAATTTGTGCCTGCGGACGGCTGGATCCTGTATCCTTCGGAGGTGGAGTTCTATGAGGGGGAGACGGTATTTGATGTGCTGAAGCGTGTATGTAATCAGGCCGGTATTCAGATGGAGTCGGAGTGGACACCTATGTATAACAGTTATTATGTATCCGGTATCAATAACCTGTATGAGTTTGACTGTGGCAAGGATTCCGGATGGATGTACTGTGTCAACGGCTGGTATCCGAATTATGGCTGCTCGAAATATACGCTGGAGGACGGCGATACGGTAGAATGGCGTTATACCTGCAATCTTGGCAGGGATGTGGGGGATCAGTATTATGACTGATGCTTTTTCCAGGTGCCATCCTGTTTTAAATTTCTTTTATTTTGCCGTGGTGCTGGGGTTTACCATGTTTATCCAGCACCCGGTTTACCTGGCAGTCTCTTTTGTGGCTGCCACAGCTTACTCCATGTGGCTTAACGGAGTAAAGAAGGTTCTGAAAATCAATTTTCTTCTGACGCTACCGAGTCTCCTTATCGTGGCACTCTTAAACCCGATGTTTAACCATTACGGAGTCACACCGCTTCTTTATATAGAAAGCAGCGGAAACTGGGTTACGCTGGAGGCAATGGTATATGGAATCGTTCTGGGATGTGTACTTTTTATTATGATTTTGTGGTTCTCCTGCTATAACCAGATCATGACAAGTGATAAATTTATCTATCTTTTTGGCAGGATTATCCCTGCGATGTCTCTGATGCTGTCTATGGCGCTTCGGTTTGTGCCTCACTTTATGGCCCAGCTGAAGGTGATCCGCAATGGACAGAAATGCGTGGGGATGGATGTGAGCAATGGCAAATGGTTTAAGAAGATCCGTTATGCGTTAAATATGGTGTCCATTCTTGTCACATGGGCACTGGAAAATGCGATTGAGACGGCTGATTCCATGAAAAGCCGTGGCTATGGGTTAAGAGGACGTACGGCTTTTTCTATTTACCGTTTTAACAGAAGGGATAAACTACTGGGAACTATGCTTGTCGGGCTTTGTGTGATTTTCGGATATGGATGTTACCGGGGAGCTGCTTTTGCACAGTACAATCCCAGAATCCTGCTTGCCGGTTTTACTGTTTTCGGAAGGGTTCCGAAGCAGTCGTGCAGTCCGCTGCTGGCTGCTGTCACATTTGTCAGCTTTGGTGTGTTCTGTTTTCTGCCGCTGATTCTGGATCTGTGTGAGGAATCTGCCATGAAGAAAAGCAGAAGCCACGTACAGGGAGAGATGGCAGTGACCTACAGAAAGATTTATGAAGATATGGAAGGAGAAGCGAGATGAAGATAATAGAAGTGAGAGATTTTTCCTTCCGTTATGCGAATGGCAGCAGGGAGTCACTGTCTCATGTGTCACTGGATGTGGAGGAGGGTACCTTTAATGTGCTGTGCGGTAAGAGTGGCTGTGGCAAGAGTACGCTGCTTCGCCAGCTGAAGTCGGATCTGGCTCCTTTTGGCAGCAGTTCCGGGAAAATCTGTTATTATGGGCGGGATTTAAAGGAAGTCGGCCACCGGCAGCAGAGCCAGGAAATCGGCTATGTACTGCAAAATCCTGAAAATCAGATCGTGACAGATAAGGTGTGGCATGAGCTTGCGTTCGGTCTGGAAAGTCTGGGATATGATACGCCTACGATCCGTCTGAGAGTGGCAGAGATGGCGAGCTATTTCGGGATTCATCAGTGGTTTTATAAGAATGTCTCGGAGCTGTCCGGAGGGCAGAAGCAGCTTTTAAACCTGGCGGCGATCATGGCTATGCACCCGAAACTTCTGATTCTGGATGAGCCGACTTCTCAGCTTGATCCGATCGCGGCTTCTGATTTTCTGGAAACGGTGAGAAAGATTAACCGGGATATCGGCACTACCATAATTCTGACGGAGCACCGGCTGCAGGATGTCATTCCGTGGGCGGACAGGGTATATGTGATGGATAAGGGCAGTCTGCTCACGCAGGGGGCGCCACGGGAAATCGGTGAGTTTCTGAAGAGGGAACATCATGGAATGTTTCTGTCCATGCCGGTTCCCATGCAGGTCTATGCAGAGGTAGAAAATAATCTGCCATGTCCGCTGACTGTAAGAGAGGGAAGGAACTGGATCACACAGGTGATGGCAGCAGCTTCTGATACAGTTTCTGTTTGTGAAGAAAGTTATTTTTGTAAAAATAAACAAAAACTGCAAAAAAAGCTGAATACAGTCAGAGATAAACTGCTGCCTGGTTCCAAAAGCTCTATGCCACCGGCTATTGAGGTAAAGGATGTGTGGTTTCGTTATGAAAAAGACGGAAAGGATGTTGTGCAGGATCTGAACCTGGAAGTAAAGCAGGGAGAATTTTATGCGCTTGTCGGTGGAAACGGAACGGGGAAAAGTACGACTTTATCGCTGATCAGTCGTGTCCGTGCTCCCTACAGAGGCAAGATTCTCCTGAATGGGATTGATATCCGCAGGTATACGGATACCCAGCTTTACAGAGGGTATCTGGGTGTGCTGCCACAGAATCCCCAGAGCATGTTTATCAAGAAGACAGTCCGGGAGGATCTGTATTCTATCATCGGTGGGGCAAAGGAGAAGAAATCTTCCGAATACACTGCCAATATGAGGAAGGCAGAGGCAATCGAGGGAATCGTAAGTCTGACCAGACTGGAAGGACTGCTTGACCGTCATCCGTATGATTTAAGCGGTGGAGAACAGCAGCGTCTTGCACTGGCTAAGGTTCTGCTGTTGCAGCCGAGGCTTCTTCTGATGGATGAACCAACGAAGGGGCTGGATGCAGAATATAAACAGGAACTGGGAGACATTTTAAAGAAGCTCAAAGCTCACGGGATCACTATCTTTATGATCTCGCATGATGTGGAGTTTGTCGCAGAATATGCAGACAGGGTCGGCCTGTTCTTTCAGGGAAATGTGGTGACGTGTAAGAGTGCAAGGGATTTCTTTGCGGGAAACAGCTTTTATACGACTGCTGCCAATCGCATGGCAAGGCATTATTTTCCTGATGCTGTTACCGGAAAGGAGGTGGCTGCGTGCTTGAAGGCAAGGCTTTAGACCAGTTTATGGACCGTTTCTTCGGGGATTCCTGTGCACAGAGCCTGCCCGGGGAAGAGGAATCCGGACAGGAATTAGAGGAATATGAACTGAAAGAGGATGGAATCATTATCCAGCCGATCCATAAAGGAAAGATTGAGAAGCGTACCTGGATTGGTCTGATTATGTTTCTGGCTTTTGTTCCGCTGGTGCTTTTTATCCTGGTTCATAAGTTTCATGGTAAGCATGATGTAGTGATCAGTCTTTTAATACTTGCCTATGCCACGATCCCGTTCTTTATGGTATTTGAGGGCCGGCATCCACAGGCAAGAGAGATTATGGTCATTGCCGTAATGGCGGCTCTTGGGGTCGCAGGCAGGAGTGCTTTCTTTATGATCGGAAGCTTTAAGCCGATTGCGGCCATCGTGATCATTACCGGGGTTTCCTTAGGTGGTGAGGCGGGGTTTCTGTGTGCCTGTCTGATCATGATGATCTCAAATATGTTTTTCGGGCAGGGACCGTGGACACCCTGGCAGATGTTTTCCTATGGAATGATCGGATATCTGGCAGGAATCCTTTTTCAGAAAGGGATTCTCAAAGCCAGGAAGGTGGATCTGTGTATTTACGGATTCTTAAGTGTGTTTCTGATCTTCGGCGGGATCATGAATCCGGCATCTATTCTGATGGCATACGGATACATCACAAAGAAGAGCCTGATCGCGTTTTATATCTCAGGTGCACCGGTAGATCTGGTGCAGGCAACTTCTACGGTAATCTTCCTGTGGATCCTAAGCAGGCCTCTGCTGGAGAAACTGGAGAGAGTAAAAAGAAAATACGGGCTGCTGCAGCGGCCCGAAAATAAGGAGGAAAATGAATATGACAAAGAATAAGCTATGGCAGGCCATTAAGGGGCTGACTCTTGCAGCCGGAATGGCAGTGGGGATTTTTGCGCTGGGACAGACCGATGTTCTGGCAGATACCCTGACGCTGACTGTGGAGAAGAACACGATCGGCCAGGGTATGATCCTGGATCCTGTACAGGTGGAATTTGCGAAAGGAGAAACCTGTGCAGATGTTCTGCTCCGCGGGTTAAGTGAGAACGGGATTACGCCGCTTTATGACACAAATACAAGTTATGGTTTCTACTTAAGGGGAATTGCCAACTGTGACAGTGGAAGCCTGAATCCACCGGCATGTATCCAGAAGGTTCTCTCCGAGACTTCCACCTGGACCGGTGATGCCTATAAGCTTACTGATAACAAATATGCACCGGATCTGACAGAATTTTCCTACTGCTCCGCATCCGGATGGACGTATACTCTGGATAATGTATTTATGGGTGTCGGAATGGGTGCGAGTCATCCGTCAGACGGAAGTGTCCTGCGTGTTATGTTTGCCCTTTGCGGTGGTACGGACATTACAGGATGTGACCCGTATAATAATAACAGGCAGATTTTTGAGGCGGCAGATAAGAGCGAGCTTATCCGCATGATGGGAAAGGCAAATGCAGAGCGTTCCAGATGGTCCCAGGTCAGCGGATTCTCCGGTGCATATGCCGAAGCGGACAGTGCGCTGACTACGCTGGATGCGTCTGCAAACAGAGTTTATGAAGCGGTTCAGCTGCTTAAAAGTATTGAGTCAAAGCTTCCGATAGCACCGAAGCTGATCAGCTTAAATGCTTCTGATCTGACTCTTACAAAGGGAGACAGCTATACACTGACTTATACGATTGTTCCGTCTGATGCGGTGGGAACTGTAAGCTGGACTTCTTCCAACAATTCTGTTGCAAGTGTAAACGGTGGTGTGGTAACAGCAGTGGGAGAAGGTTCTGCGGTGATTACTGCGAGAGTTTCCGGAAGTGTCTATGCGACCTGCAATATTTCCGTTTCTTCCAGACCGGTCAGTGTGACAGGGGTGAGTATTTCTCCGTCCAGCCTGAATCTCTCAACGAAAAGCGGTTCCAGGACACTGGATTACACGATCACGCCAAACGGCGCAAAACCGTCCTCTTTGTACTGGGAATCTTCCAACTCTTCTGTAGTAACCGTAGATGGCTCCGGCAAGGTAACTCCTGTGGGTGCCGGTTCTGCAGATATTACACTGACTACGGACAATGGAACGAAAGGCACCTGCCACGTGACTGTTACAGCACCGGCACAGAGCATTGCTTTGAGTGACAAAACGCTGACTCTGGCAATTGATCAGGGAACCTATACCCTGACCTGGACATTCAGTCCGAAGGGAAGCGGCGGGGAACTGGTATGGACCTCTGATAATGCAGGCGTTGCCAAAGTAGACCAGAAGGGTGTTATCACACCTGTTTCTGTAGGAGAAACCGATATCCGTGTAAAAACAGATCAGAATGTAACCGCAGTGTGCCATGTAGTTGTAAAGGGTACTGCGAAAGACCTCTTTGCAGCAGGAATGCCAGAGATCACAACCTGCAAGGCGGCAGGAAATACAGTTCTTCTTACTTGGAATAAATATGAAAATGCAGATTCTTATATTATTTTAAGACGTAAGATGGGTGAAAGCAAATTCGCAAAGATTGCTACGGTCAAAGACCTCTCCTATACAGATACAGCGTTTTCTCCGTCAACTCCTTATTATTACAGTGTACAGGCTGTTTCCACCAAATGGGGCGGTGCTATTAAAAGCAGTTATGACAAAAACTTCTCTGTAACAACCAATGGAATTGCACCGACACCAACTCCGGCACAGACAGTAAAACCGAAAACCCCGGCTGTCACAGTAACTGCCGGTAAGAAACAGGCTACACTGAAATGGAAAAAGGTAAGCGGTGCCAAAGGGTATGTAGTATACCGTGCCACATCCAAATCCGGTAAATATAAGGCAGTATCAACGATTAAAAAGGGAAGCACTGTTTCTTATATAAATAAGAAGCTTACGTCTAAGAAAACATACTATTACAAGGTGCGGGCATATCGTACCGAAAACGGTAAAAGAATATACAGCAGCTATTCTAAAGCAAAGAGCGCTAAGATCAAATAATATAAATTCACACAAGTCCAGTGTGTTAGAAAGCATATTGCTGTGAACAGAAACGATGTTAGAGCGTGTTTGAAAAATTAAAAATATAGGATTGTGCTATTTAAGAAAATATGTTATATAATACAATATATAGAGAGTTAATTCTCTATTCGCATGATGAGATGAGTGACGGTTCTGACTCATCGGTAAAATAAAATATGACCGAGCGAAGAGTATAACGAGAGGGAGTTCATTTTCCCTCTCGTTTATATGTATATAAGGAGAAGAAAATTGGAAATTGACTATGCTGTTTATAGCCTTTCAGATGAATTTTACGAGAAATATCCGAATCCGCCATATAAAGAACTTTTAAAGAAAAAGGAAAGAAGATATGCTTGTTTACTTATTCAAAGTCATTATGGATATTTTATATGCATTCCATATAGAACAGAGATTTCCCATAAATATGCATATCACTTTCGCAAATCGTCTCGTTCGCAAAAACATAGATCAGGACTTGATTATACTAAAATTGCTATTATAAAAGATATTTCGTAACTATTCAGCAGTCTACTATCCCGCGAGGTGTTTTGGCATGAACATGCCAAAATCCCGCAAGCAGGATTCTTTCTTGTGGATTTTGACTCGTAACTGTGAAGGTACTGAACAGTTACAAAAGGAGAATAATACAATGGTTCCAATCGCACATATAGAAAATAATTTTCCAACCAAATTCGGTATTCCCAGGCAGAGTGGCCGTGTAGGGGCGCTTAAAGCGAGAATCGTATTCGAACCGGAATATCGAAATGTGGATGCCTGCCGTGGTCTGGAGGAGTTTAGTCATATCTGGCTGATCTGGGAGTTTTCGGAGGCAAAGAGGACAAAGTGGTCACCGACTGTCCGCCCGCCCAGGCTTGGGGGAAATGTGAGAAAAGGAGTTTTTGCCACAAGATCTCCCTTCCGTCCCAATTCCATAGGATTATCCTGTGTGAAGCTTGAGAAAGTAGCTCTGGATGAGTCGGACAGCCCTGTACTTTATGTAGAAGGTGCAGATCTGATGAATGGAACACCGATTTTCGATATTAAACCATATATTCCTTATGCAGACTGCCATCTGGAAGCAACAGGAAGTTTTACCGAATATTCCAAAGATCATCATCTGAATGTAGAATTTCCCCAGGAGCTTCTGGAAAGAATACCCGAGGAAAGCAGAGAGGCTCTGATCGCAGTGCTTGCAGATGATCCCCGTCCTGCTTATCAGAATGATCCGGAACGGTCTTACGGAATGCCTTTTGGAGAGAAGGATATTCATTTTCGGGTGGATGGAGATATCCTTCGTGTTTATAATGTGACAGAATTTGTAAAAAAACAGCAGGAATCTTCGGCAGATTGTGGAAAATAACCATTTTCGGATATTTCTGTAAGAAAGGCTTGCAAAATTGGCGTTTATTCAATACAATATTAAACAGACTTTATGTTGGTAGAGTGACAAAGACTGATGGGAGATCGGTCTGAAAATATTTAGTGACATATGAGGAGCAGGAAAAATGAAGAAAATTGTTAAATTCGGAGGAAGTTCTCTGGCAAATGCGGAACAGTTTCAGAAAGTAGGGGAGATCATCAGAAGTGATGAGAGTAGACGTTATGTGGTTCCGTCCGCTCCCGGAAAGAGATTTGACGGAGATACAAAGGTTACAGATTTGCTTTATAAATGTTATAATACTGCAGTTGAAGGGGAAGATTTCATCCCGATCCTGCAGGAGATCAAGGGAAGATATTATGAGATTATCCGCGGACTGAACCTTGATCTTTCTCTGGAAGATGAATTTGCTCAGATCGAAGCTGATTTCAAGGCACAGGCAGGCACAGACTATGCAGCATCCAGAGGAGAATTTCTCAATGGTAAGGTGATGGCAGCATATCTGGGTTATGAATTTGTAGATGCAGCAGATGTGATCCGTTTTGATAAGAACGGAAATCTGGATGCCGAGAAGACAGACAGACTTCTGTCCAAAAAGCTGGCAAAATGTGAACATGCCGTTATCCCTGGATTTTATGGCGCTGGTGAAGATGGAAAAGTTAAAACTTTCTCCAGAGGAGGTTCTGATGTAACCGGTTCTCTTGTGGCGAAGGCTATCAAGGCAGACCTTTATGAAAACTGGACAGATGTTTCCGGCTTCCTGGTAACAGACCCACGTATTGTTAAAAATCCGGAAGTGATCGAGAGCATTACCTACAGAGAACTCAGAGAGCTTTCTTATATGGGGGCAACTGTTCTTCATGAAGATGCGATCTTCCCGGTTCGTAAAGAGGGAATTCCGATCAATATCAAAAACACAAACAGACCGGAAGACAAGGGTACTTTTATTGTTGAGAGTACATGCAAGAAACCGAAATTTACAATTACAGGTATTGCAGGTAAAAAGGGATTCTGCTCTATCAATATTGAAAAATCCATGATGAACAGTGAGGTTGGTTTCGGACGTAAGGTACTTCAGGTATTCGAAGATCAGGGAATCAGCTTTGAGCATGTTCCATCAGGAATCGATACAATGACTGTATATGTACATCAGGATGAATTCGAAGAGAAAGAGCAGCAGGTAATCGCAGGAATCCATCGCGCAGTACAGCCGGATTTCGTAGAAATGGAATCTGACCTTGCACTGATCGCTGTTGTAGGACGTGGTATGAAATCCACCAGAGGTACAGCAGGAAGAATCTTCTCAGCACTTGCCCATGCAAATGTAAATGTGAAGATGATCGACCAGGGTTCCAGTGAGCTGAATATCATTATCGGTGTGGAGAACAGAGATTTTGAGACTGCAGTAAAGGCTATTTATGATATCTTTGTAATTACTCAGATCTAATTGAGAATTGCAGGAGCTCCTTCACAGCGGAGCAATTGGTGGATATAATGTTTACCAATCATAGGATAAATAAAATAATGGACCGTCAGAAATCAGCATAGAGATTTCTGACGGCTTTTTATATTATAGGAAATTACTCCGTAATGTTCCTATAACATAAAAAAGCCCTCCGGGCAGG
>OATG01001237.1_pt1 | contig 20831 bp, 25 predicted proteins | sample 1516581 | NCBI WGS metagenome assembly OATG01 (sample SAMEA2579930, study PRJEB22360) | human gut metagenome | biome: human gut; feature: human-associated habitat; material: faeces | place: Denmark | collected 2008/2010
TGTTATTGTCATTGTTAAATGAAAATGTTAATTGCTGTAACGTCCCGAAGCTATCTTGAAAATACACATCTACCGTTTGCTGGTCGGTCGATGCAGAGGTATAGTAAAGCCGGAATGTTTCACTCGGAAGCGGGTACAGGTCATTCGGAAGTAAAACCGTCCCATCGGACATTTTCAGTGTTCCCGCCCCGTCCGGCTGGAAATAGCGGATGAAATACTTTGTTTCCTCAAACCGCCCGTCCCGGTGAAGCTGGCAGCGTATTTCCGCCGTTTCACCTACCTTTAATTTTTTCGGCACTGGCATCGTTTCGATACGGAACGGGTAAGACTGCTGTATATCCACGTTGTCATTACACGCACCCACTAATAACAAGGCGGCCACCATGTAGCACCCTGTTAGCATCTTATAAATTACATTTCTCATATACATTATATATATAATAGGTTAGTTTATCACATTATAAATTTTAGTCCAAATGTTGTATAGTCACTTATGTGTTATACTATTGTTATATCGCTATAATTCAGATTATTTCCAAGATTTAGTACAACATAATTTTATTACTATTATTGTAATTCAAATTGTAATTATCGTATTGTCAAATCTAAAAAGTTACATGTATGTTAGAACAATTGATTTTCGAAAAGTCTCACCTACGGAGACATTTGGATGCACCTCTACTTGAAGAGCGTGAAGGTTACTTGCAGTATATACAGACAAACGTAAATAGTAATAAAGATTACCTGTTACGTTTGGCTGTTCATATGCTTAGAGGTGTTGAACTTCTAAAACTTTCAGACAATGATTCTTCGTTGGTATCAGTCAACGCAATAAGAAAGATTGTAGAGGAATGGGGACAAACTGGCATAAGTCGATCAAAACAAACGGCTTTCAGTTCACAAAGCAAAGGGAAGATGGAAGCCTCAATCACCAAATGGCTAAGTTACATCAACCGTTTGGAAAGCCGATTGGAAGACTCAATCCCTGTCTTCAATACATTATTTAGAAGGAGATACACCAGAAAAAAAATGCTAATGGCTCCTTTTTTAGAAGAGCGCATAGAATACCTTCTACATTGGGAGAAACTTGGTGCGACAAGAAATACTTTAAAGACAATTGCGGAGTATGAACTTCACATTATAAAGTATTTATCTATGGAACGCCTAAGGGTTGTCAATATTGATGAAATAAGAGAAGCGTCCAAGGTATGGGCAAAAGAAAAGAATGTAACAAGAAGGACTATCGAATATTCACCTCACGGAGAGAGAGTTTTTTTCAGATATGCGAAAGGCTGGTTGGGATTCATGGAATGTCTTGACAATAAAAAGGACACGTTCCCTTTTGAGAAAATGGCAATTGAATACCTGGACTATTTAGTAAATGTCCGTGGTTACTCTCTGCAAACATACAAAAGTAGATATCTGGTATTGAAAAGAGCATTCCTTCTGTTAGGAAAGCAATGTAATGTATTGCATGAAGTAACTCCTAAGCATATAGATACCATCATCACCTGCTTGCATGAGGAGGGAAAAATGTCCCGACGGTCTATCGCTGGCTTAACTTCCATACTCCGTTCTTTTTTCTTGTACGCGGAGCAAAAAAAATGGTGTATGGAGAATATTTCAAGTTCCATATATTCTCCACGGGTGTATTCGGAAGAAAATATTCCATATGCGCCACAAAGAGATAATATCAAACAAGCCGTGCAATATTACAACACGGACGAGAAGTCGGCAATCCGTAATTATGCCATACTCCAAATCTTTGCGGTTTACGGCATACGGACTTACGAACTTGCCAATCTCCAATTGAAAGATCTGGATTGGAGGAAAGAACTGCTACACTTAAGAAGAGCAAAGGGGTGTCGTCCGCAAACCTTTCCGCTGGTTAGATCCGTGGGCGATGCCATTCTTCACTATCTCAAGGAAATAAGACAGAATGAAAGTCATTCCGAGTATGTTTTCCTCTGTATGGATGCCCCGTATAGACCGGTTTCAACATCTGCCGTTTACAAAATCGTAAGTGACAGTCTGCGTCAACAAGATATTGTTTTGAAACATTATGGGGCGCACTGTTTACGTCACGGTAGCGCCACCCTTTTGGTCAATTCCGGCTTTACAATGAAAGAGGTAAGCGATTATTTGGGACACCAGTCACTTGACACAACTCGTATCTATGCGAAAGTTGACCTTTTGAGTCTTAGGAAAGTGGCTGATATGAATTGGGAGGGCTTACTATGACCATAGGAGAAATCATGCCCGTATACATTGCTTATCGCCAGTCGCTTGGAGAAAAGTTTAAGAACAACAGAAATATCTTGTGCAGCTTTTGTCGTTACGTCGGAGAGGATTGTGGGCTGGCATTAATAAACCGGGATATTGTATCTGATTTTTTATATGCCCCGAAAGGGATGGTAACTTCCAACTGGTTTTCTAAATATACAGCATTGAAAGGATTCTATACATGGGCATTGTCAAGAGGATATGTGAAGGAAATCCCATTACAACAGGTATTGCCAAAGCGACCGGATCATATCACTCCATATATCTATAGCAACAGCGAGTTGAAATCCTTGTTTGATAGTGCTTTGACTTATCAAAGAAGGAAAGGTCACATGATTCCATATGTGACACAAACCATATTGGTGATAACATATACGTTGGGATTAAGAATACATGAGACGTTGGACTTGAAACTGGAGGATATTGATATGTATGAATCATTGACTGTAATCCGTGAGTCAAAATTCTATAAATCGAGAATTGTCCCGTTTGGAAAGAAAGTGGGATGTCGTTTTGCGGAATATTTGGAGTGGCGCAAAAAAAACGGTTATCCGCAAGGCGAGAAATCAGCCCTGTTTGTAGATGACAGGGGACATCCTGTCAATATCCATACTTTTAGTTCCTGCTTTAAGCATATCAGAAAAAAAGCTGGTATAAGTCGAAATGACGGAGGGCGATTTCAGCCAAGAATCCAAGATTTGCGCCATACTTTTGCCACCAACAGATTGGTGACATGGTATACTGAACAAAAAGATGTACAAAGTCTGCTGCCCTTATTGTCTTCATATTTAGGGCATACACAGCTTTCTCATACATCTGTCTATCTCTCAATGATTCCTGAATTACTGAAAGAAGCTTGTAAACTTTTTGAAAATTACATTGATTATGAATGAACAAAGAAAATATTTAAGTTATTGGATAAGACGATTCTTGCTGGAATATATTATAACCGAAAGAAATCTTTCCAGAAACACACAACTTAGTTATAGAGACACTTTTAAATTGTTGATACCGTTTCTTTCAAAAGAAGAAAAAGTAAAGGCGGAAGAAATTCTGCTGGAGCATATAACTCCGGACAATATAATCTTATTTTTGGAAAATATCGAAAAGAGTAGAAAATGTTCCGCATCAACAAGAAATCAAAGGTTGACTGCCATATTTGCTTTATCCAAGTTCGTTGGTCAAAACTCCCCCGAGCATGTAGAATGGAGCAGAATCGTACATACTGTACCTGTCAAAAAATACCAGAAGACAATCATAACCTATTTGGATAAGGATGAAATGAATGCTTTACTGGAGGCTCCTAATCGTAAAATAGGACAAGGAAGAAGGGATTATGCGTTGCTTCTGTTTTTATACAATACCGGTGCACGGGCGGACGAAGCAGCCAATCTAAAGATATCCGATCTGTTTATGGAGAAGAAGGTCGTATGTCTTCATGGAAAAGGAAATAAAACAAGAAGGTGTCCTTTGTGGAAAAGTACAGTGGAAGAACTAAAGGTACAAATCGAAAAACGAGATAGTTCAGAAAATGTTTTCATGAACAGGCTTAATCAACCTATCACTCGCTTTGGTATTTATACTATTGTTGGGAAATATGCAAAACTGGTAGCAGCAACTTATCCTTCAATATTGCAAAAAAGAGTAAGTCCACACACTATAAGGCATACTACGGCTACACATTTGCTACAAGCCGGTGTTGATATTAATACAATTAGGGCTTGGCTAGGACATGTCTCTGTCAATACGACTAATATCTACGCTGAAATTAATCTTAAAATGAAAGCTGAAGCTCTGGCTTGTTGTGAAGTGGAATGCAAGAATCACAGCAGTAAACGTTGGAAAGAGGACGAGGAGTTGATGAGCTTTTTAGATAATTTGTAGATATTATTATGTGGTATTTACTTTTATCAATATTCTGATTTTAAATGTGTTGTTGACCTTTTTAGGGCCAACAACACATAAGTGACTATACAACATTTGGCGTCAAATACATTTTTAATTAGGATAGTATGGAAGAAAGTAATTGGAATGTAGACCAGATGCTGCACTGGCTGGATATAAAAATAGACCGGGAAGACCGGGAAATAGCCAAGCAAAAGAAATAAATGGACGGGGATTTTCTGTACTACTTCGAATGGAATGCGGAGAGCTTGTACAAATCCCACTTTATGTCAAGCTGTTATAAGAAACTCCGGCAGGCAGTGGATGGGATAAAAGACGCCCATGAAATCCGGAATATCCTCAAGGAGAATGCCGCCTGCTGTGAGAAGAAATTGCTGGACGGGCAGTTGGATTGTCGAAGTTCCAGCCGGGGAGCCAGTATGGCCCATTTCATGAGACTGGAATGCATGCAGCAGCTGATAAAGGACTACCGTGAATTTGCAAATATTCTTTCAGTAACGCCTCCTGAAGAGAATCAGCAGCAGGCGGCACATAAAAACGGGAAGAAAGAAGAACCGCTTGAAAGAAAGATAAAATCGGGTATCAGGCGTTAGCCGTGCCACCGGATTCAAGTAAATTATCAAATTAGTAATACGTAAAGTCATGAAAATAAAATTAATTGTAAGTAGTATCATGTTCACATTGCTTTGCCTGCTGGGTAGCTGTGATGATAAATTGGAAGTGCAGCAGGCGTATGATTTCTCCCTTACGTCCTGGTATCTTCAGAAGACCATTTCCCCGGATGAGACCGTGGAGATTCGTCTGACGCTCAGTCGCACCGGAAACTATGAGGAAGCCAGCTATAATATCGGTTATATACAGATGGAAGGTAGCGGTGAGGTTTATGACAAGAAGAATGTCTATCTGGTGAACCGGGAGATGCAGCCGTTGGATTCGATTGCGGAGTTGGACAGTGATGATCCTTACCGTCAGGTATTTACTCTCTTTTATCATAACCGGAGCAGTAAGAATGCGGAGATTAAATTCGTGATAGCGGATAATTTCCATCAGGAAAGAGAACTGGATGTGTCCTTTCAGAGCGAAACGGAAACGGATACGGGATTAAAAATCGGACAGTAATGGATAAAAGTGATTTAAGAATCGAACAGTTGCAGCAATATCTTGACCAGAAGAAAGAGGTTGTGGAAAGCAATATAAAAGAGTATAACCAGCAACTGGGGAAAAACTATCTTCATTTCTTTGACTGGCATGCCGATGACTTGTATAAGGCCTATTATATGGATAAAAATTATAAGGCTATTCAAGAGGCGATTGATGCTGCTGAAACGCCGAAGGATATTGAAGGGATTTTGAAGCGTTGTACCCTGTATATAGAAGAGGATCTCCTGAACGGTCCGCTCGTCAAAAAAAGTACCAGCCCGATGTCGAATATGGCCCATTCCTTGGAGATAGAATGCAAACAGAAATTACTGAAGGACCTCCGGTATTTAAACAGGCTTCTTCAGAGTGAGACTGTTGGCGAAAAAATAAGGCCGCAGGAAGCACCAAAGCAGGAGATTGCGCCTCCGAAAGAAAAGAAGAAAGCGGGACCCCGGTTGAGATAATAGCAATTGAAAGCGATAAAAAAGCTACTGAATTTTGTTTCAGTAGCTTTTTTATTATTAGGACTTTCATTCCGGCTATACCAGATAAGCCTCAAAAAGATAATGTATGAATAACCGGCCCTTTTCCGTCCAGACGGTCAGTAGGGCCGTGCCGGTTTCTCCTGTCCGGCTTTCCCATACATGGGTCCGGGTTGCCGTATATCCTTGATGCTGGTAGGCGGCTTTGAGCGGCCACTGACCGGATTGACGGAACTGGATGCCTGCCCATCGGAGCCGCTTGTTCAGCATACCGGCAGTCATTCCCAATTCTTTCGCTATCTGTGTGGTTGTGTAAGTACTTTGGGATTGCAGGACTTTGTCGTAATACTGAACTTTGAGGGCCTGTAGCTTGAGTTTCAGAATGGCATAGTTGTTTTCCTTCTCCAATGCTGAAATACGACTGTCACGTTCTCTTATACGGCCCTGCACGAGCAATACGGCACGAGCAAGCAGCTCATTATCCGTTTCGCCGTTTTTCCTCAAAAGATAGCCTCCGTTCTTTAGTGTTTCGGGAACCAGTTCATCAAATATCCAGCTTTCGAATTTTTCGGCGGAAGGTAGCTTGCTACCGGCGATCAGCCGGTACACGTTTCCTTCGCTGATGTACTTGATTTTCTGAACGGCACTGCGTGTGGGGGTGTCGTAAACCACGACGCCCATTGTTTTACAATGTCTTACGACGGCGTCTCGCGGATTGGAGTAGCCAAGTGCGGTGGCAACGTCCGAGGCGCAGAACCATATTTTCCCGTCAATTTCCAGTGTCCGGATGCGTCCGAACTCGGGATGTTCAAATATCGATATTTTATTCATGACTATTCAATTTATAGGTTTCTTCTATTGCTTTAAATATCTCGTAGACTACCTGGGGGACGATGGCGTTCCCGTATCCTTTAATGGATGCCTGTCTTCACTGAGAAAAGGAGATACCGTCCAGTCGGGGGGAAAACCCATCATCTCGGCTACAAACAGGGGATTGAGTTGGAAACTCTTTCCAGTCCGGGCAAAGAAATCGGGAAGGCTGTTCTTTTCCGGTATCCGGCCTCTCTTCTCCAGACTCTCCGGGCTTGCCGCGCCCTTCCAGTCCCTCGCTGTCGGAGTGGGTAGAAGCTCCGCCATCCTCCCAAGCCCAACACTCCAGACATGACCTTTCTGATTGATCTTTCTCACCTTTCCTTTCGGCGTCACTATAATCTTGTCGTTTTTCCCCATTACTGCACCCACACCGGCATCGCTGGCTACCGGAGTGGGCAACAGCATCCCGTAAAAGTCCAGAAAGTCGCTCAATCCGTTGGGTTTCTTCTCCCCATTGAGTTGGCTGTGTAGGGATGGAGCATGGGCCTGCTTCCATTTGTGAACCCTTTCTGGATGGTGTATCTCCGTAGCCAATGGAGTGGGAAGAAGTATTTCATGGATCATCTCCGGCAATCCCTGCTGGCGGCTGTTCGGTCCTCTGCGCTTGTAATCCTGGGCTGTCACGGTGGGCAATAAACCATACCCGGTCCCGGCGGTAGGGAGTTCCGACGGCACAAGCCGGTATAAGTACCGGTTGGACGGAATATCCTTCACGTTCAAGATCACGGCAAATGGTTTCAACAACATATTGCTGCCGTCTTTTAAATACAGGCTCACTCTCTCCGAATAGAGTGGACTGACTTCCCACTTCAGTCTCCTGGCCAGGCTGTACCATCGTGAGGATGCCAGCAACGTTTTCACCAATGACCCAATCGGGCCTGATCTCATGTATGGCCCTGAGCATATGAGGCCAGAGGTAACGGTTATCATCCGCTCCCTTTCTTTGGCCGGCAACAGAAAAGGGTTGACAAGGAAAACCTCCTGTAAGGACATTGATTTTTCCTCTCCATTCCTTGAAATCTGTCGTTGTGATGTCTGTATAATTTTTCGCATCTTTAAACCAGTAATTTAAAATGGTATTACAAAATTCGTCTATCTCACAATGGAAGGCATTCTGCCATCCCATTCATTCGGCAGCTAGGTCGGGGGCACCGAATCCACTAAACAGGGAAGCGTGTACCAGACGCTTCCGCTGTTTCTTGTCTTGCTTTTCTTCTTTCATTGTTATTCATTATTTAGAGGTTCGAGATTCATTACTTTTTTGTCGATCTTACGATAAACACTCCCCATCTCCAGCATATTCTCCAATCGGAGCAGGTCCGTGATTTCATAGACGGTCATCCCTTTCTGTGTTGTGAAGCGGATATATCCTTTCTGTCGCTGCACTTCCACTTCTTCGGGAGTCATGTGCAGGATTTCACAGATTTCCTGCAGGGTCAGGGTAAGGCTTACTTCCTTAACCGTGTAGATGTAGGTCAGGATGTTCAGCATCTGGAGACATTTGCGGTGTGATTTGACGAGTGACGCGAATTTGTTTCGTTCAATGACGATTACTTTAGCTTGATTTTCCATGTGAATTTTTATTTATGAGTTAATAGAATCGGATATGAAATCTTCGTTTAGACATTCTTCCCTCAGGAATTTATATACATCGGAAGCCCAGAAGTAAATCTTGCCGCTGAGTTTGAAAAACGGGAGCTTGCCGGAGTTGCGCCAGCGGATCAGTGTCCGGTCGCAGACTTTCAGCATCAGGCGCATATCCCGGCTGTCCAGCATTTGCTTGCCGTTGAAACTGGTTACTGCTTCCAGAGCCGTTTCCAGCTTGGCAATCAGTTTTCGTTGTTCCTCAAAGTTTTCCTTTATCATTGCTTTGAGTATTTCAATATCATTGCTGTTATCTTCCATACAAATATTCCTTTGTTCCAATGGGTTATTTATCTTTCTTCGGTTGCAAAGTTTTTAAAAATGAGCATGAAAAAATAGGGCTGACGGTAACCGCCAGCCCCATATTTTCTTTGTAACTCACTTATTATCAATGCGCTCTTTAGATTATTTTTCTTCATGGAGATAGAATAGAAAATCATTGCAGCCCTCTTTCAAAATAGATAAATTAGGGATCAGAAAGATGAGGGTTATATAAGCTAAAAAGTATTGTCCACTAATTGTCGGTCGTTCTTAAAAAATGCCTTGTTAAACTTGTAACCATTAGAAAGTGCTTATTTTATGCCATGAAGCAGTTCGTTATTTTGTGATAATGTTTTGAAGATGTTGTATTTTAAGCTAAATTTGTATATTAATAACATTATCAGTATGATACCATGAAATAATTAAAAGTGTCTATAGCTGATAATATAGATAAATAGTTTTAATATGGGACCATCATTTGAAACCGATTTTTCAGCTAAAGAACCATCTTTGGGATATTATTATCAGATTAGATATAGTTTATATCTTCTTCTGCATGAACGTAAAAAAGAGAATCCTTGCATAAGACTTGAAGATTTGGATGATATTGTTATTGATGATGTCAACACTAAAAATTTATTTCAAACGAAACTCCATGTTAATTCAAAAGCTAACTTAAGTGATAGAAGTCCTGATTTTTGGAAAACAATTAGAGTCTGGAGTGAAGCTATTACTACTGGACTAATTACTGATATCGAAAATACATTCTTTACACTAATCACAACTGCTACAATTAGTGATGGATCATTTATCCATAAACTGTCTATTAAATCTGACGAGTTAAGGATTGGGGTTTTAGAGAGCATGTTATTAATAGCAGAAGAAATAACTAATGTAACTAACCAAAATGGCTACAATGCATTTCGCGCTTTAACAAATGAACAAAGAGAGAAGTTAGTTCAAAACATTTTCGTAATTGATGCATCTTTATCAATTGAAGATACATTTTGGGCAATAAAACAAGAATTGAAGTTCTCCGCTCCAGTTGGTAAACTGGATTCCTTTATAGAAAAAATTGAAGGATGGTGGTTTGGACAGTGTATTTTACTTTTGACGAATAGAAAAGATTGCATTACAATTAAAGAATTGCAATTAGAAATATCGGATATACGCGAAATGTTCTCGGAAGAGAATTTACCAGATGATTTTCCTAACCCATTAACTATTGATGAAGAAGAAATTAACAACTATGAAGAAAAAATATTTATAAAACAACTAAAATTAATATCAACCAAAAATAATAGTTTGCGTAGAGCCATAAGTGACTTTAGAAGAGCCTACGAACAACGTTCTAAATGGTTAAGAGATAATCTTACTGGAATAGAAGAGTACAATAGGTTCGACAAATTGTTATATGATCATTGGGATCGTGTTTTTTCTTTGATGAAAGATGATTGTGAAGGACTTACAGATGATGAATTGATAAAAGCGGGGAAATCTTTTTATGAGACTTATTATGTAAAGAGTACGCCTACTTATAAAATAAGGAATAATTTTCAGCCTCAATATATGACAACTGGAAGTTGTCATATGCTTGCGGATGAGAAAAAAATCGGATGGCATCCAAATTTTCAAGAACTACTTAAAGATTAATAAATGAAACAATGGGAAAATAGATCTCCTATAGCAGCTAATTTATTGAATCCTGCTTTTTGTGGGGAGATTATCAGAAGAACAATTACAGCATACAATGATAATGATGAAAAGTTACTATTCTCATATTCATTGATGCCATTAGTTTTGCCAATCCTTTTACACAAGAAAACCAGAGATAAAATGCCAATGAGGTCAAGTACCTATTTTCATCATTGGGTAGATGAAAATGAACCATTATTTCTGAATTTTGCAGATCGTGTAAAAGAACTATTGCCATATTCAAAAGAAGCATTAATGTTTTTATTGTTACACAGGTGCGTAAGTATCACAAATGACGGTAAAATTGAAATACAGAATTATAGAAAAAGAAATCTCAGAGGTGAAAATACAGATGAAGTTCAATCTATTTTCAAAAAAGCTGAGTTATTAGGTAAATGGTTACGTTTGACAGGTAATGAACAGACAATATATATGTTTTTAAAAATACGACCTTAATATGCAGATTCAAAATATAATTTTATACAAAGATGCAGAACATAATAGAGTTCTGACATTTGAAATTGGGAAAGTGAATATTATTACAGGGGAATCTAAATCTGGTAAAACTGCAATAATAAATATAGTCGATTATTGCTTAGGAAGTAAAGATTGTAAGATTGCGGATGGTGTTATTAGAGATAATGTTCAGTGGTTTGCAATTACTGTAGTTTTTAATAATGATGAACAATATGTGATAGCCAGACTTAATCCCAATGTTAGAAATGCCAACACAATAACCGAGATCTATATAGAAAATGTAGATAAAGGAGTAATCCCAGAATTTAAATCTTTGCATGCAAACAGCAATATAATTGCACTGAAGGATTTCTTATCAAAGAAAATAGGAATAGCTGAAAATTTGCAGGTAGCAGAAAATAATACACGAGACTCTTTGGAGGTAAATTTTAAACATGCTCGTTTATTTTGCTTTCAACCTCAAACTTTGATAGCTCAACAAGATTATCTTTTTTACAAACAAACAGAGCCCTTTGTTCCTCAAGCTATAAAGGATTCTTTGCCATATTTTTTAGGTGCAATTAGAGAAGATAGTCTAAAAATAGAGCAAGAAATAGCACAAAAGAAAAGAATTCTTAATAGATTAGTTAGGACAAAAAATGAGGCAGAAAAGATTTACAGTGATGGCATAAGTATGGCTTTTGCTCTTATTGAAGAAGCTAAAGAATATGGTCTTCTTCAAAAAGGACTTGAGGTTAGTAGTATCTCGGAAGCTTTAGCTGTATTAAATACCATAAAAGACTGGGAATACAATTCTTCTGAAATATCCGTAAATGGCGAAAATTCTACATTAAAAAAATTAATAGAACAAAGAAATGAACAAAAAATAGAGCTTGGACATTGTGAAGACACTATCTCGGCAACTAAAACATTTCTTCAAAATAACTTTTATTATGCAGAAGAGGTTATCCAACAAAAAATAAGACTTGAAAGCGTAGGTCTATTCAATGATACTGAAGCCGATAATACCAGATGCCCTTTATGTTGTAATAAACTTGAAACACCAATTCCTTCAATAAAAGCAATTCATTCGTCTCTAAATAATTTAAATAAAAGTTTAGAAGAGACAGTTAGAGAAAAGCCTCGATTGACCAAATATCTACAAGATCTTTGTCTAAAAAGAGATTCAATGAAAGATGGCATTATAAAAACAGAAACTGCCATTAATGCTTTATATAAAGAACAAGAAGAAGCAAGATTGTTAAGAGATCTGAATTTACGAAGAGGTAAGGTTATTGGGCGTATCAGTCTGTTTTTAGAAAGTGTAGACTTTTCTGAGGATAAAACAATTGATAATCAAATAATTGCCATCAGTGACGAAATTAACGATTTGTCGCAGTTCATTGATAAAGAAAGTAAAGAAGATAAATTGCATTCAATTATTAATAAAATAAATCTGTTTATGAGTAACTGGGTAAAAGATTTGGATGTAGAATATGAAAACGCATTAATTCGATTTGATTTGCCTAAGTTGACACTTATAGCAGATTTGGATGATAAATCTATTCCTTTATCTCAAATGGGTAGTGGTGCGAACTGGGTTAGCTATCATCTATTAATACATTTTGCTTTACATCAACATTTTATTCAAACAAATAGACCAATACCCCATTTTCTTATTATTGACCAACCTACACAAGTGTATTTTCCTCCAGAAAAAGATATCAATAATGACGGCATAATACAAGAGAATTCAGATGAAATAGCAGTAAAAAAAATGTTTGATTTTATAATAAATCGAACTAATAGTTTAAATTCAAACTTTCAAGTAATAATAACAGATCATGCATATCTAAATGAAGATAATTTTAAAAATCATGTACGAGAAGTTTGGCGGAATGGAGAAAAATTAATTCCAAAAGAATGGTATAAACCAGATAATGAGGATGTGAAATAAAGAGGCTTAGAATAGTATTATTTTCAACTTACGCTTATTCCCGTGTTCTTAAATAGAATTCGAGGGTCTTCATTACTGATTATAAAAAATCTTATATCCAAAAATGAAAGTTTTAGTAAGAGTTTTTATGGTTAAACATCAACATGCGCCTGAAAGATGCACATAAAGACAATATAAGTAATATAAGTTTTCAAGCTAACAAGATGATAAAAAATATAAGAGCTGACAACTCATAGCCAGCTCTTCTCTAAATATGCTTTGATTAACTTGTAAGCATCAAAAACATTGCTTACCTTTGTGTTAGAGAGATATTTGAAATTATGCAGAGAAATGCAATGTGTAGCTGGACTTCCACTACTATATCGTTACCTGCCCATTTAAAAAAGCGCTTTTAATCGCTGATTTATAAAAGATTAAAACGAACTACCCTCTTTTAAGTGAAGTATCTAATCTTTTCAATATATCTGTAAAATTAGAATAAATCTTCTGTTTGCTACATCCAATACCTGCGAGGTATTGATAAGTCTTTAACAAATCACATTTTCTATTGAATGGAGCATCAGTTTCTGTGAGTATTCTGTCTAATGGAATGTGTTCTATTATTTTTTTTCCACTGACACTCCGAGTCATAGCTTCATTTACAGAAAAGTAATAACCCTTCTGTATTATTTCTGGCATTACGCTTAATTTACCTGTATACCAATGGAATATAACGTTTTTAATATTGTATTCCACCAATATGTCGAGTAATTCTCTTTCGGCATTTCGAGAATGAACACTGATAATTTTATTTTTATCCTTTAAACATGTCAGTATTGAATGCAGACAATCCAACTGTGTGTGTTTTGATAATATACCTTCTCGTGAAAAATCCAAACCTATTTCACCTATATATGAAGTCTTATCTACATACAGTTGAAATAAATTCAATTGATCTTCAATCTCTTTAGCCAAAAGAGGGTGAAAACCTAAAGCCAACCGTATATGTCTATATTTACAAACTGCGTTGTATCCAATATTAAAATGCTCTGGACAATTAGTAACACCAATGACCAGATTTCCCTCTGCTTCCATCTTTGCAATATAAGCTTCGGGGGCAGGCATCATATCAAAATGACAATGGGTATCGACCATGATTCTCTTTAATTAACCACGTTTTGACTTGTTCATATGAATGTAAAGCTAACTCTGTATATTGTAATAGTTCATCTTCATTTGTTATACCATTAAGCCTCAATTCGTGCTCAATATTTTTTCTGTTACATCTAAATTTCAAGAAATAGATTAACGAACGAATATCATTACTACTTTCTTGTTTTGTATCACTAATTTTAAAATGTCTACTATCAAACATATCCGTTCCAATATCCATTATGTTGTCAGCACCAACTATATCTAAAGCAACGCGACGATATATGCATGGAAGACAATGTCCACAATGTCTTATATTCCCACCACGTCTATCCCACCATCTATTATGTGAACGTTTTGCACAAGAACATGACTCTGAATATATAGTAGACAATATTCTCTTTTTGTCATCATTCATATAACAGTCTATCATCATATCAGCTTTTGATTTCAATTGATAGGGATTTATGATTGTATTATTAATCCCGATTTTTGTCAAAGCATTCTGAATACGTTTGATAAATGTTGGATGTGTTGTCCTTGTGCTACAAGCACCTCTACGTCCTTTATCAAGAGGAATATTTATGGATATAGTACCATTCTCTGGTACTATAAGGCTTGTTTTATCAGAAATGGAATGAGCAACATATATACCAGCTGCAAAGAAAAGTAACGAGCGTGATCTAAATGTACCTTCTGCACCTGATTTATTCACCCACGTCTTAGGCTTTAATCCAGCATTTACCAAAACACGTTCATATTGATTATTATAAAATCCCTTCTCTCGGCAAATATCTAATATTCGCTTTTGATCACCACCTTCTTTTCCTAATTCTTTATGCGAAACCAATAATATTTTTCTATTTTCTAACAAAGAACTGGCTTCATCAATAAATCCGATTAAAGAATCTAATCCCCCAGAAAATAAGCATACTTTATCAAACTCGCCTCGTTCAAAATTCTTCTGTATAGTCGGTCGGTAGTCGTATTCAGGAGCTTGTACAAAATTGAAATACCACGTGTCTCCAGTCAAAAAATTTACAGCAGATTCGAAAAGTGTCACTGCATGCTGCATTTTTACTACATTTTTAACTGGTATACAATTAATAATCAAGCTTCTATGCCATCCATCCAAAGAAAATTTCAACCTATTTATTGCTCTATCGACATTATAGACAACTAAGGATAATATTAAGAAGTCAAATGCCGTTGACTCCATATCATGGGCAAATGTCCACAAATCTTCAAAGCCAAATTTCATATCTACAGAATGAATAATATTCTGCTCATCAATAAAAGATAAGGAAAATGTCCCCAATCGTCTATTATCACGATTTTGACTATACTGTATGTTTACAACTATTGCCATATATCTAAAATTTTACCTGTCATTTCATCAACAAATTGTCTACCTTCCAGAGAGAATATATTTATATTATGCATTTCCTCTCCTAAATAAATAGACACTTCATTCTTTAAAAATCTTTTAATTTCGCCAAACACTCTTTCGGGATTGGCTTCTTTAGAAAAAATATGTGTTTGGAAAAGCTCTGCATTATATTCTATGATATAGCTTACATTATATGAAATAAGCCAACCATCTATCATATCTTGGTTGGCGTTTTGAATAATACCATTAAAATCTTCTATCTCTTCACACTCATTGAAAACTTCAGCTAATAACTCATCCAGTGCAGCCTTTGCTGCCTCATCATCAGGATTAGCATCATCTTTTTCAGCCAATTTGTCATAAAGTTGATATAATAGTTTTTGAGCTGTCAATTCTTGTAATTCATCTGGAGATAAACCTAAAAAGTCAACAACTCCTAAATCTTTAATTCCACTAACTAATCCTAGAAAATTTTGAGCTATCCGCGAACCAGCCTTACCAAAAGAATAACTTTTTCCACGTCCTCTACCACTTTGTTTTCCAGTTTCATTTCTTTTACCTCTATAAACAGTGTCACTAACTGCATTTGAAAAAGCTATTAAAAACTTTTTTATACTTTCCGGAGTAGCTTCTGTGGTCACTTCCGTCATAGCTTTCTTAGCTGAGCTCCAATTAGGAGTAGTTTTCAGTTTGAATGATTGTGATGTTCCCATAATCTATTGTTTTATTGCTCTATCCAATCGTTTGTTTATTGGAAGACTTTGGATATAGTCTTTCAACTCATTGATTATTTTAGCACGTTTGAAAAAGATTCCAGCTTGTGCATCAATCTCATTGATTGAAACACCTTCAAAAATTAATTTACACCTATCTAAAGAAACACCTAATAACCTATTATTCTCATCACTATTCACAATTCTCCAGATATGTTCTTCTGTAGGATTTTTCTTTAATCCCATATTCAGTAGCATGGCAAATTGATCTTTCTCTTCATCAGCAAACTTTGACAGTTCTCTTTCCAACTCTGGTTTGAGAGTACGAACTGCAACATGTTTGCTTAACCTTCCAAACACAGCATTAACATGGGAACTAATAAGACTTTCTACAGGAACTGCATCTTTCAATGATTCTCTTGATATCCAAAAATAATTCCGAAGATTAATGTTTACTAAACTCGGTGTTGCCTTCAACCATCCTTTCAAAATATCTGAGTCCCATTTGTCTTTCCATCCAGTGGCAATAATAGTTCCAGCATTTGCTTGCTCTTCTATTTCTTTAATATCACAAATATATCCGTCAATTATTTGTTTTTCATACAATTCTTCAAAGCGTGCCCTATAAATAGGATTATACTCTAGTGTCATTAATTTCACTAAAATTTCTGACTTTATATCATTGAAATTAGCCACGTTAGCCAATTCTAAACGTATATCTAGAGTGTTTAAGAAACGTTTCAATTGACGAGGATTACCATTCAAAAAATTCAGCATTAAAGGTATAATACAGACCATTCGTTCTACAGAGACAAAATTTGCAGTAGGATTATCAGCTTTCATCATAGCTAAATCATATCTTGTATGCTTATCATTTTCTCTAAATTTTAAATACATCTTATATACCTGAGAGTATTCCAATGCAGTTAGTTTCTGTTTACATAGTAGCAGAAGTATATATGTTTCCTGTTCGGACCGTGATAATTTGGGTAGTTTATAAGGTAATTGTATCAACTTCTCCAAATAGTCAGAGAATGGGCTATAAGCTTTTTCCTTTGTTCGATCTACAGGATAATGTTTTTCGATTGCATACTCAATTATTCTTTCATCTGCACCAATAATGAATGCCGTTCTACTAACATTTAAAAATAGTTTTACTGCCTCCAAACATTCTATTACCCTTTCTGGAGCACAACGATCTAAATCATCAATATATACGATTATGGCCTTGTAATTTGCTTCTACTACTATTTTTTCAAAGTCCTGTCTAAATCTTGAAATTATTTTTGAAGTATTATAGACAGATACTTCCTTTAGAAGTTCATTGTAGTCATCTTCTTCTATCAAGCCTTTTAAGTCATCTTTTGTCGGAAGTAACTCCTTTACTTTATCTGGTAGTATAACACCTGCTATCTTTTTCAAAATTAATACCCCAACTGAAAGCTTATTGATTTTTCCAATTAACTCATCTGCTTTTTCAAAAAAGTCTTTATCCTTTTTTATATCGTTGACTATTTCAAAAAGAATATTTTCCATCAAAGTCAATTTAGTATTCTCATAATTTTCAAATTGCCAGCTATTAAACGTAATTTGAAGTATTTTATCGGTTTTCTGATGGTTCTCACTATTTTTCTTAACAATCCATTCATCTAAATCCTTTTGAAGTAAAAGCATAAGACTGCTCTTTCCACTTCCCCCAATTTCCAAACACCCCTATAGACAAAGGGAGCATTTCATCTTTAAGAACCACATTTTTTAATAACATGGAATGAACCTTATAACCAAGTAAATCTTCATTTGTCTCTAAATCTTTCCACATAGTCTGCTTTATTTACTCTAGATACCTTTATATATGTTTGACCAATTTCACCAATCAAAAAAACAGTGACAGATAACAGCAAGTTACTCTATCTCATCCTAGTTCATAATTTATGTAAGATTTCCACGTATTACAAAGACATGTGGATAAGGCCGAATAATCAAATCAAACACTTGCTTTTATTATGAACTATAGTCTTTTACAAGACTAAGTTTGATTATTTTTCATTACCTCATGAAAGAAATCTGCCATTTCGCTATAAGTATGTTCACGTCCTTCCTTTGATTTAGATAATATAGATTTCTCGGAATTCTCAATCGCTTTATCAAAATCTCCTCCATTAGCAAGCAAGAAATTATGTAATCCTCTGCATTTTCTGCTCAAAAAATCCTCGGTCTTTTCATAACTACAAATTCGCTCCAATTCCTTTGCTAATTCATTTGAGTTATTGAATTGTTGAGTCGTATATTTGAAATGATATAAGAACCATATTTCCAAACAGCGCTCGTTCTCAAAAAAACGTATTAGACTTTCTGTTCCTTGCCGCTTCTTGATGATCGTTTTTTGATGATATTTTGTTTTTAGTCTTAAATAGTTCTCTCGATTACGCCCTTCTTTCTTATTATCCATATCAATTAGACAGAATATCATATTATATCCGTCATCGATGCATTGTTCTATTCGACGTTCCAATTCAGCCATGCTAGTGGCATGGTTTGGAACAACTGGTTTCACTTGTGCATGAATAACACCTTCTAATGACTTCAAATAATACTTTTCAGTCGGCCCTTCACCAATAACAGCTATTGTAGTTTTTGTTTTCCGCATTTTCATATCACTTCCTTAAAAAATGGGACCTAATTCCGGTTTTGCACCAAGTTTTCCTGTTCTATATGCCTTATAAAGAGATAGATTTTTGTGCAATCCAAATTCAGAAGCACAATAAAGTTCAGTAGAGGCATCTTCCTTTGATTTCTCAGTAAACCAAACCATATCTCGACGTATAAATTCTTCATCCAATAACTGCTGGTCTTGTGTCGTGAACAGTATTTGCGAATTGGCTGTATTCATCATAAAAGTCGTCAGAAAATAGAGCAAAAGATCATAATGCAAATTACTTTCTATTTCATCAAAACTATATATATGATCTTCACGTAACATATTAAACATACATTCCTGTAGCTGAAAATAGCGTAATGTCCCCAATGATTGGTCAATAGAAGATAAAGTAAAATCAGATCCGTCTATGGTGTGATGAGTAAAAAACACATCTTTGCCACTTTGCATTCTTGCTTCATTGTCAATACTTATATTAGAAATATTAAAATCAGCCTTTCGCATAGCCGATATAAAATAATCTTTCTTCTCTTTATTATCAATCAACTGCTGGGCAATATCCAAAAGAGTATTTCCCTTCATACCATGCACATACCGAACAATCCAGTTATAGGTATCACGGAATATCTTTGCATCTTCATTTAGAGATACTTTTGCGAAAGTAGACAGTACAGTATGGTTATTCAAAGTATTGTCTACAATTGTTTTCTTACTTTTCAAATGCAAACCGACTGTACGACCAAATTCAATATCCGGTACTACATCTTCATGAACAAACTTCCGACTATAAAATAAAGATAATACTCCATTAGGAGCATATTCCATTTTCTCAGAAATGATATAGCGGTTATTATACTCCACTGAATAGTCGTATCGTACTTGCCCTATATAAAAGGACACGGACAATCGGGTATTTTTATCCTTATCCAAAGCAAACGGATAAAAAGGTATAGCCTGCAGCTTATTAGTATAGGGAGACACCAACATTCTCCATATTGTTTCATAGGCATAGAGAATATTACTTTTTCCGGAAGCATTAGCCCCATAAAGTATAAGCATACGATTTAACCGCATCCCTGGTTTGATTTCGACAGTCAATAACTCATGAGAGGTCTTGTCTTTGGTAGCCTCGAAAGATAACACCTGCTCTTTTCGTATTGACATGAAATTTTCTATACCAAGTTCTCTAATCATACATTCATCCTTTCATTTCGTAATTTTCCTACAAAAATAACAAATAATCTGCGCAAAATACACTTTTCTTGCTATTATTTTACTTTTTTATCTTTTGGGGTAATTTCGTATCATCACCAGTTGATCAATTCCATTCTTTATGAAAAGAGCTGACTTTCCGTGACAATAAATGACACTATAATCTAAATCATGCAAATACGCCCTATCTTGCATCAAAATTGTGGTGCAACTTAAAAAATATCATTATTATGGAAGTCATTTACATTGAAACCAAGTTGTTTGAAAAGATGATGAATCAATTCAACGCTTTTACAAAACAAGTAGATTCGCTTTGTCAAAAAGTTGATGTCAAAAATCTTAGTGCATGAATGGATAGCCAAGATGTATGTTTGAGATTGAATATTTCTCCCCGGACATTACAAACCCTAAGAGATAACGGTAAATTACCTTATTCACAAATTCAGCACAAGATTTTCTATAAACCGGAGGATGTAGAGGCATTATTGACTTTTGTCGGGCTTCAACGGAAAGAAAAAATTTTAAAATCAAAAAATATAAATCAATAGGTCATGGAAGGTATTATAATGAAACACAACAAACAGGTTGTTGCTTTTTTCAAGGCATTGGAGAGTATGCTTGTGAAAATGAACAAGATCACAGATAATAGCCGTCCTCCATTGAATGGAGAGCGATATATTACAGATAAGGAGTTAGCCCAATGATTGAAAATTAGCAGAAGAACTTTGCAGGAGTATCGTAACAATGGAATGCTTCCTTATTATCAGTTAGGAGGGAAGATCTTGTATAAAGAATCAGATGTGGAAAAGTTATTGGAAGATAATTATCGTAAGGCTTTTCAAGAGTAGATTCTCTATCTGGTCTGAAATATTATCAAAGGTATTATGTATAATATTCATCTGATTATAATAGTACTACGTTCAATTAATGGCTCACAAATTAGCATATCAAATAGAAATTTCGTAACTTTGTAATATGATGTGCGACAAGAGGTCTCACAAGTAATTGTTCAGCATCATGTCTGAACCTATTG
>OATG01001245.1_pt1 | contig 20763 bp, 20 predicted proteins | sample 1516581 | NCBI WGS metagenome assembly OATG01 (sample SAMEA2579930, study PRJEB22360) | human gut metagenome | biome: human gut; feature: human-associated habitat; material: faeces | place: Denmark | collected 2008/2010
GGCAGCCGCCAATGGGAAGATGGCAATTACGTCGGATACGGTAACTACACAGGAGTATTTCGCCGATGGCAGAGGTGCTTTGTGTGGAAGGGATATTGAAGACTGGAAAAATACAATCCAGTACTTCTTGAAGCATAGAGAAGAAGCTGATTCTAGCGCAGAGAAGTTCAAGCGTTTCCTTGAGAATGAATGCTCAGAGGAAAAATATGCAAAGACATTGTGGGGGATGCTTGCGGGATGAAAGAGAGATATGAGGGAATAGATGGCTTGAAGGCCTATGCCATATTGGGAATTGCACTGATGCACATTCTGGCAAATGGAAAATATGAAGCAAGTGGATTTGTATTTGACCAGCTTATACCATCCTTTACGAACCTTGTGTTCCTTTTTATGATGGTCAGCGGTTTTGGCATGTGCTGCGGCTACTACCAGAAATTCAAGGAACAGAAAATCGGTGTGGGAGAGTTCTACACCAAAAGGTACAGCAAGATCTGGCCATATTTCGCATTGCTCTGTGTGGTGGACTTCGTAATATCACCTAGTAAAAGTGCGTTGTATGAGGTCTTTGCAAACCTGACACTCTGCCAGGGACTTTTGCCGAATATGAATATATCGGTTATCGGTGTGAGTTGGACGCTGGCAGTCATTTTTGTATTTTATCTGCTGTTCCCATTCTTTTGTTTCCTGCTTGAGAATAAGAAGCGTGCATGGTCGGCATTTGTCTGTGCTGCAATCTATAACTTTGTGTGCAGTATATATTTCTTTGATGAAAACCACATTGCAGATAGGGTGACAGTGAATTTTAATGAACGGTCGAATATTCTGTACAGTGCAGTCTATTTCATCGCGGGCGGCCTGATCTTCCTCTATCGAAAAGAGTTGGCTGAGTTCGCATCGAAGCACAAGGTTATCGCCGGAGCGATTCTGCTGATTGCCTCGGCTGCTTATTTTGCATTAGGCAGTTCTACGCTCACGATGCTTTTCTTCTGTGTGGCAGCACTGGTCTATACCCTCGGATGTAAGCGGGGGGGGGGTACTGGTCAATCCAGTCGCCAAGTTCCTCGGTGGTATCAGCTTCGAGATTTATCTGTGCCACATGGTAATTTATCGTGTGCTTGAGAAGCTACACCTTGTTCATCTATTTGAAAATGATCTGCTGGCATATATCTTCACAGCTGTTGCAGTCATCTGTGGTTCGATTGTGTTTTCGGTATGTGCCAAGTGGTTCTTAAATAAAGTCGAAACATTCTTAAAAGAGAGAGTTAGGAGAGTTAATCATGTCTGAAGAAAAGAAGTTAAATGGTACGGTCATCGTCACTTACCGCTGCAATGCTCGTTGCTCCATGTGCAACCGTTATAAAGCACCTTCCAAGCCGGAAGAGGAAATCAGCATTGAAACCATCAAGAAACTGCCGAAGATGTATTTCACAAATATCACTGGCGGTGAGCCGTTCATCCGCACTGACCTGAAAGATATCGTGCGCGAACTGTACAAGAAGTCTGATCGTATCGTTATCTCTACCAACGGCTTCTTTACTGACCGCATCGTTGACCTGTGCAAAGAGTTTCCGCAGATCGGTATTCGTATCTCTATCGAAGGTCTGGAGCAGACCAACAACGAGATTCGTGGTCTGCAGAACGGCTACCAGCGTGGTTACGGCACACTGAAGAAGCTGCGTGAGATGGGCATGAAGGACGTTGGCTTCGGTATGACTGTTCAGGACAAGAATGCTCCTGACCTGGTTCCGCTGTACAAGATTTCCGATGAGATGGGCATGGAGTTTGCAACTGCTTCTCTGCATAACAGCTTCTACTTCGTTGAGGCGAAGAATATCATCCACGATCGTCCGATGGTTGCAAAGAACTTCGAGAATCTGGTCAATGAACTGCTCCGCAGCAACAGCCCGAAAAAGTGGTTCCGTGCATACTTTAATCACGGTCTGATCAACTACATCTACGGTCAGAAGCGTCTGCTGCCTTGCGACATGAGCTTCGATACCTTCTTCATCGATCCGTATGGCGATGTTATGCCTTGCAACGGCACCAAGGACAAAGAGGTTATGGGTAACCTGAACAATCAGACCTGGGATGAGCTGTGGAACAGCCCGGAGGCTGAGAAGGTTCGTGCAAAGGTTCGTTGCTGCGACCGTGACTGCTGGATGATCGGCAGCGTAAGTCCTGCGATGCACAAGTACATCTGGAAGCCGGCTACCTGGGTTCTGGTTCACAAGTTCAAGGCTCTGTTCACCAAACATCCGTACAGCATGTATGAGCTGAAGATTTGCCGTGACTACCGTGATGGAAAAGTTACCAAGGAAGATCTGGATAAGTGCAGCACCTGCGACATGAACTGTGTGATCAACAACGGTCTGAGTGAAGCTTCTAAGGAGCAGCTGAAGCATAAGACCGGCGAGGAAATTGTGGATGCCGATATCGCACAGCAGATGGAGACGAAGTAATGGGTGAAAAGACAGCGGTAAGAACAAGAGAAAAATGGGTCGATGATGTAAAAGTCATTGCCTGTATATTGGTTGTGCTGGGTCATTTCTTCCAAAGCATGACGAAGGCGAATATTCTGCCTGAAAATGATTTGTACCAGTGGTTTAACACAACAATTTACTACTTCCATGTACCGCTGTTCTTTATTTGTAGCGGATACCTATATCAGAAGTACAGCAATGTAAATAGCGTGAGTAGTTGGTGCAAGAATGTGTCGAAAAAGGCATTGGCACTCGGCGTACCCTATGCCACTTTTACAACTGCTACATGGGTGCTAAAAAAGTTATTTTCAAGCAGTGTTAACGATCAGATTGGAGGTTTGAGTGATACATTATTTCTTCACCCGACTTCACCGTACTGGTATTTGTATGCACTCTTTTTTATTTTTCTTGTCACACCGACTTTTAGCAGCGCAAGAGCGGCAGCAGTAGGAATAATAATTTCTTTGTTTGCAAAACTTTTGATTTTAACCGGTATTGGGTATGAAATTTACGCAGTTTCGACATTTCTGTCAAACGAAATCTGGTTTGTACTCGGCATGAGCATTTGTGTGTTTAACGTACAGCCAAAGGGCAAAAAAGTATTAGGAATGATATGTGGATTGCTTTTTATAATTCTGAGTATTTTGGTGTATACAGCGGAAATCAGCGGTAGTGTGGTCTCTTTCGCAATGGGATTATTGGCTTTTGTGGCTGTTATCATGATGGCGGCGGGTTTTGAGGAAAAGTTCGGTAGAGGCATGGAATTCATTGCAAAGTACACAATGCCGATTTTCTTGATGCACACGTTGTTTGCTGCACCATTGAGATCACTCCTGATGAAGATTGGCATCGAAAGTGCTGTGATTCATGTGATGCTGGGACTTGGCATCAGCTTTGCAGGTCCAATTATAGCTGCTTGGATTATGAAGAAAACGAAGTGGTTAGAGTTCTTTCTGTATCCGAATAAATTTATTAGAAAGGTATCATAAGAATGGGACTTAAAGGGACAATCAAAGAATGCCTTGGATTGATTCGAGCAAAAATCTTTGGTGTAACTGCGGGACAGCGTGTGTATATTGGCAAGCATTGCAGTTTAAAAGGAAAACACCATATTACTTTTGAAGATTCCGTAACGGTACGCCCTTATACCCAAATCTGGTCGGGGGGGGGTACGGTAAGAATTGGAAAAGGCTCCGAAATTGGTGAACGCTGCCGGATATCTATTGCCAATTCTCTGGAAATCGGAGAAAAAGTACTCCTTTCGCCCAATGTGTATATAACAGATTGCGACCATGAGTACCGTAATGTAGATATTCCGATTATTGATCAAGGAATTGTACAAAAGGGACAGAAAGTGTCTATCGGAGATGGTTCATACATTGGAATTAACGCTGTGATTGTAGGTAACGTAAAGATAGGTAAGCATTGCGCGATTGGAGCCAATTCAGTGGTTACTAAAGATGTGCTGGACTATTGCGTAGCAGTTGGGAGTCCAGCAAAAGTTATTAAGAAGATGGGATATTCATAAATAAATGGTGGATGTTCCTACTTCCTTATCAAACTCTGCTGCTGTTTATTCTGTAGAAGGGTAGAATAAGCTGGAGATATTACGCAATGGTGAATATCTTTGAAAATAAGGAGAAGAAGCATATGATTATTACAAAAACACCATTCCGCATGTCCTTTTTTGGCGGCGGAACAGATATGGAAAGTTTTTTTAGGGAAAACGGTGGAGCTGTTTTATCTACCACATTTGACAAGTATTGCTATGTAAATGTACGCCATTTACCAAGGTTTTTTGACTATTCAACGGAATTGTCCTATTCAAAGACGGAACGAGTGACAAACATTGATGACATTCAGCACCCTGCAATCCGCAATGCTATGAAAATGCTAGACATGCACGAGATTCGTCTTACATATGAAGCAGACCTTCCAGCACGTTCTGGCCTAGGAACATCAAGTTCTTTCGCAGTTGGAATGCTGAATGCCTTCTATGCTTTAAAGGGTAAGTATGCTGACAAGAAAAGACTAGCAGATGAAGCGATTTATCTGGAGCGTAATCTCTGTCAGGAAGCTGGTGGATGGCAGGATCAAATCGCTGCTTCTTTCGGTGGATTTAACCGAATTAACTTTAATGCGGATGGATATGAAGTCCTGCCGGTTATTATTTCACCGGAGAGAAAGAAGCAACTTAATCAGAATTTGATGATGTTTTTCACTGGGTTTACCCGTTTCTCTTCTGATGTGCAGAAAGCAAATGCAGCAGGAAAACAAGATAAGACTGCTCAGTTGAAAGAGATGCTTGCTCTGGTTGATGATGCAGAGCGTGTTCTGACAGACAAGAATGCAGATCTGGATGATTTCGGTAGAATGCTGGATCACACTTGGAAACTTAAGCGTCAAACTGGATCGGCTGTTTCTACAAATAGTATTGATGAACTTTATGCAAAAGGCGTGGCGGCTGGTGCATTGGGCGGAAAATTGCTGGGTGCTGGTGGTGGCGGATTCCTTGTATTCTATGTTCAGCCTGAACGTCAGGATGCGGTGCGTTGGGCGATGCGTGACCTGATGCATATTCCGTTTGCATTTGAGGATGGTGGTACGAGGGTGATTCATTATACACCGGAAACCTACGAACCAAAGAACTAATTTTGAGTGAGGAATGAAGAGATGAAAGTAGTAATAATGGCAGGAGGCAAGGGAACGCGTATTTCTTCAGTTGCCAGTGATATCCCGAAGCCTATGATTAAAATTGAAGGGAAACCAGTACTGGAACATGAGCTGGAGTGTCTGCGTGACCAAGGGTTTACTGACATTATTATTACGGTGAGTCATCTTGGTAATATTATTATGGACTATTTTGGGGATGGATCTGGTACATCCCCTGTGACGGGAAAACCGTTTGGCGTACATATTGAGTACTATTTTGAAAAAGAACCGTTAGGCAACGCAGGTGCCTTGTTCAAAATTAAAGATAATCTGACATCTGATTTTCTACTTTTAAATGCAGATGCAGTGTTTGATGTTGATTTTAATCGTTTTGTTGGCTTCCATCAGGAACATGGTGGAATGGTTACACTTTTTACCCACCCGAATAGCCATCCATATGATAGCGGGTTAATCGTTGCAGATAAAAATGGAGAGGTAAAAAAGTGGCTTGCAAAAGAAGACGAGCGGCCGCAGTATTATAGAAACCGAGTGAATGCAGGATTGCATGTTATCAGCCCGAAAGTGCTGGAACTGGTTGATATTGATGCGGATTCAATAGGCAAGATCGGTGCAAACGGTAAACCGGTAAAAGTTGATTTGGATCGGCAGTTATTAAAACCGTTAGCCGGGACAGGAAAGATGTTCTGTTATGACAGCCCAGAATATGTGAAAGATATGGGTAACCCGGAACGGTATTACTCCGTATGCGCGGATTATAAAGAAGGAAGAGTATCCGGGAAAAATCTAAAAAATAAGCAAAAAGCAGTATTTCTTGATAGAGATGGAACTATTAATAAATATGTTGGTTTTCTTCGAAATATAGATGATTTTGAACTGATAGATGGTGTGGCTGAGGCAGTTCGTAAAATCAATGAATCTGGCTATCTTGCAGTTGTTGTAACGAATCAGCCGGTAATTGCTCGCGGTGAAGTGTCTTTTGAAGAGCTGGAAGAAATTCACAATAAGATGGAGACACTTCTTGGAAAAGAAGGAGCATATTTGGATGCCATTTACTATTGCCCTCATCATCCTCATAAGGGATACGAAGGGGAGAGACCAGAGCTAAAAATTGATTGTACTTGTCGCAAACCGAAGCCTGGTATGCTGTTGAAGGCGGCAGAAGATTTCAATATCGATCTTTCACAGTCGTGGATGGTTGGTGATGGAGAAAACGATATCAAAGCCGGTTATAATGCAGGATGCAGAACAGCGTTGATTGGTCGTGAATCTTATGGTCAGACAGTGACAATACCGACATTAAAAGAGTTTGTAGAACAGTGTCTGAAATAAAAGAAAGGGTATCGAAATGAGTGAGTTGGAAAAAAGATTGATGAAGCATATTGATTTATTAGTGGAACGTTACCCTTCACTTGAATCAGAAAAGAACAGTATTATCTCTGCATATCTGCTTTTGGAAGAGTGCTATGTAAATGGTGGAAAGCTGCTTGTGGCAGGTAATGGAGGTTCGGCTGCAGATGCAGAGCATATTGTTGGTGAACTAATGAAAGGCTTTAAAATGCCGAGAAAGCCCAGAGCTGATTTTGCGGAAAAGCTTATGGCAGAAAATCAGGAATTAGGAACTGTTCTTGCGGAAAATTTACAAGGTGCACTTCCCGCGATTGCGTTGGATGGACACCCAGCATTATCTACTGCATATATGAACGACTGCGAGCCGTTGCTTTGTTTTGCACAGCAGGTTAATGGTTACGGTAAAGCAGGGGATGTGTTTCTTGGCATTTCTACAAGTGGAAACAGTAAAAATGTTTTGTATGCGGCAACGACTGCCCATGCCAAAGGTATGAAGGTCATTGGTTTGACTGGTGCAAAGAGCAGCAAATTGGAACTGATGAGTGACGTTTGTATCAAAGTACCGCAGACAGAAACATATATGATTCAGGAACTTCATCTTCCAGTGTATCACTGCTTGTGCTTGATGCTGGAAGATAGATTCTTTGGGTAAGAAAAGTGATAGGAGGTAAAATAGGCTAATGTATAAAATTAGATTGATAAGCTGTTATTTTGGAGAACTAAAGTCGGAATTTTACCTCTGGCTAAATAGTTGTGGATATAATAAAACAATTGATTTCCTGTTTGTAACGGATCAGGAAATCATAGCAGATATTTGTCCGCCAAATGTAAAAATATTGCATACAACACTAAAATGCATTAAAGATGTAGCAGATAGAATTTTTAATTTTGATGTTGAATTGGGCACGCCGTATAAATTATGCGATTACAAAGTTGCGTACGGATTGATTTTTCAGGAAGAATTAAGGCAATATGATTTTTGGGGATACTGTGATTCGGATATGGTGTTGGGAAATATCCGGAAGTATATCACAGATGAAATTTTAGAAGGATACGATAAAATTCTACCGTTGGGACACCTGAGCATTTATAGGAATACAGATGAAATCAATAGGCGATTTATGGAATGTCCGGATATCATGGATTATCATGAAGTCTTTTCTTCGCCTAGAATTTTTCAATTTGATGAAACGCCTGGAATATATGCAATGTATAAAAAAAGAAGTTGGAGAATGCTGGAATATATTCCTTTTTTAGATATAGTATCAGGATACGATCAGCGATTAACAAAGTATGTGTACGCAAAACGCATGTATGGAGTTCAAGTTCAGAATCATACGCAGCAAATTTTTTGTTTTGCGAGAGGCGAAATTATAGAAAAATATCGAAATAAGAAAAATGCACTGTGCGAGCACAGGTATATTTACATTCATAGTTCAAAGAGACATTATCAGTGTCCATACAATGAGATTCCCAAGCAATATGTTTTTATGCCTGATAAAATTTGTGAAACAGATAATGTAGACGATATAGAAAGCCTTTCCGATTATAGTATAAAAACGAATTGTACAATAGAAAAAATGTTACTTCATATGCTAACAATGAGGGGCAAAGTGAACAATAAAATCAGATCGCTGGTCAGGGGAGGAAAATAAGAATGAACGTTTTACATATGCAGTTATCCGGTGGATTTGGTGGAATTGCTACGTTGAGCCGGGAAATTAGTAAGTATTCGCAGGATCAAAATGTTTTTGTCTTTTTGTTTGAAGGCGGCTGTGTGGCGGATGAAATGAAAGCAGAGGGAATACCTGTCTATGTCCTTAATGCTTCGCATAAATCAGATAGAAAGGCAAAGCAAGAGTACCTTGATATTTGTAGAAAACATAACATCGATGTTATAGTGTCACATACAGGATGTTTTATGGAGTTTCGAATTCTCCTATTCTTAAAGAAAAAAATTCCGACAGCAAAAATTTTCATGTATGAGCACTGTGACATGGTAGGCGCAATGGGTGTTGGCTGGAAGGGCATTGTCAATCGAATGCTTTACAGAAAGTGCTTTTCTATGGCACAAGGCGGAATTGCAATCTCAAAATATGTTAAAGGAACAGCATTGCAATTAACTCCAGGGGAGGACAGCAAGATTGAAGTTGTCTATAACGGAGTCGATTTGGACAAATTTCAGTATATCAAACGCGAAAGAAAGGATTATTTAAGAATCATATACGTTGGACGAATTGTCCCAGAAAAGGGCTGCGATCTTTTAATTCAAGCGATTTCGGATTTACCCCAAAATGTTAAAGTTAAAGTGTTTTTCGTGGGTGAAGGAACTGATAGAATGCAAAAGAATGGCCGCTGAGTTAGGAGTCCAAGACAAAATCTCATTTGAAGGAAAAAGTAATCGAGTAAGAGATTATCTGTATGCAGCAGATGTATTTGTCCATCCAGCAAGGTGTCCCGAAGGATTTGGAATTACACTTGTTGAAGCAATGGCGACGGGATTGCCTTGCATTGCGTTTGAAAAAGGCGCAATTCCAGAATTGATTACAAGTGGAAGAGAGGGCTTTCTTGAAAAAGATGTAGATGCTGGGAAACTTGCTGAAATGATTTCTCAGATGTATGAAAAGTTGTGTGATGGAAGTATAGAAGCAATGAGCAGAAATGCAGTGGAAAAAGCGCGGATATTTGACATTAAAGTTACAGCACATAAGTTGCACGAGTTATATGAGATGGAGGAGAGAATATAATGAAAGTATTGCAGATTTTGAATTACTCTGCACCCTATAGAGGAAATTTTATTGATTCGTTGGATATGATTGAAAATAATGATATTGCAGAGGTCGAAAACTTCTATTTATTTGCTGATGAAACAAAAACAAAGTCAGCCTCATGGATTGATAGTATCAATAAAGATAATAAGCATGTGTTTTACTTAGGAGAAGGCTTTTCTAACAATGTGAAGCGGATAAGAAAAGTTGTAAAGGATTGCAATATTGATGTTGTTCATATGCACTTTTGGGGAATAAGAATGCATACAGCAATCCTTACTTCTTTGTGGAATATGGGGGGGGGGGAAGGCCGGTATTAATAAGACATTTTCATAACCATTCCGATTATAATGAGCATCCACTGAGGAAGATATATGGAAATATTTTTTATCGTAGTGCGACAATGATTGGATGCTCTGAATCTGTGACAAATTCAATAAAAAGAGATTTCCCCAAGATTGATGTCAGATGTGTTAATAATGCAATCAGTTTTAGTAGATTAGATGAGTATGAAGTAATAGGACTAGATCAGGGAATATCGGTAATGATGTTTGGAGCCGATTTTGAGAGGAAAGGTGTAGATATAACATATAAGGCAATCAATGATTTAGTTAACAAAGGGTATCAAATTAATTTGTACATTGTTTGTTCTATTAATGAGGATATATGCAAGGATAAATTGAAAAAGGTTGCAGGAACAAATATGCTACCGAAGTGGGTGCATTTTTTGCCGCCGCGGCAGGATATTGCAACGTATTATCGTGCAGTGGACATTTTTGTATCACCATCCAGAGAAGAAGGACTTGCCTATGCGATACCCGAGGCCGCCTATTGCGGGTGCAACGTGGTAGCAACGAAAATTGGTGGTCAATTATATTACGAAAAGATACCGGGAGTGATTTTTATTCCGGCCGAAGATCCAGAGGCATTAAGTAATGCGATTCTTTCTGTCGTAAAGAAGGAAAAGAATCGAGCACATGTCGAAGACTTTCTCGTAAAGGAATTTGGTTTAAAAAAATGGGCCAATGATGTGACTGAGATTTACCTTGAAAAAATGAAGGAGCGAAGATGAGCAAAGTTGCAGTTATAATCATAAACTATAATACATATCAAAAAACAAAAAAGTGTATAGATATTCTGCGCGAAAAAACAACGGTGGATTATCATATCTATTTGTTGGACAATGGTTCAAAAAATGAGTCCCTGCATGAACTAAAGAGATATTACGAAGAAGCTGAAGATGTTACACTAATTGCATCTGAGGAAAATCTTGGTTATGCACGAGGGAATAACAAGTTGCTACAACGAGCGATGCAAGATGAAAGTCAGTTTGCAGTCATTATGAATAACGACATATTCTTGATGAATAATGCAATTGACCTGATGATAGAGGATTTACAAAATGACAAAGACATCTCATTTGTAGGACCGCACATGGTCGGTACAAAAGGAGAAATACAACTTACAGCAAAACATAAGAGCCCAGATAGGTGGCAGTATTTGTGTCGCGAAACATTGATTGGGCGGATTTTTAAGAAAAATCAAGCAGAGTGGTTGAAGTGGCAGGAACAACAAGAGACAAAACAAGATGTTTATTGGCTATCGGGTGCAATATTTGCGGCGCGTATGAAGGACTTTGAAAAAATACATTTTTTTGACCCGTTTACTTTTTTGTATTACGAGGAATATATTATCGCAGAAAAATCGCAAAATGCACAGTTGAGGTTACAGTACGAACCTGATGCAAAGGTTTTGCATCAACATGGCGGTTCAACAAAGCCTGGGGTAAATCTTTTGACGCGGACAGAAAACTTTAAAAGTGAATTGTATTTTATGAGGAAATATAGACACTGGAAAAAATCGTACCAGGTGTTAGTTTTCGTGATTCGAGTATTGGAAACCTATATATTTTGGAGAAAAGATCCATCTTGTTGGAAGGCTTGGAAAAGCTATGTGAAATTTGGCGTGCAGGAACTAAGAAAGGAGCCATAACAAGATGAGAATAAGAAAAATTGATTTTATGGAGCTCCTTTTTCTATTGTTGGTTTTGACGGGAGAACACTTTTTTTATCTGGTGAATTTGCCAATCACAGAGATGGATTTGGCTGTTATTATTGCGGTTGTAATGTTTTTTGTGTATTTACTGTACTATAAAGGCGTTGGATTACCAAATACAGATAAGCCAACAAAAATACTTCTGACTGCAATTGCTTTGATGGTAGTATGTTCTGCAGTCCGTTCGCAGCAGAGTTATGGACAGAGCATCCTTATGGGACTGCGTCCGCAAAGATATTACCTTATTTTGCTGGCCTACTTCCCGATAAAAAATGTGATATTGAGCCGCAAAGGGGGATTTAAATGGGTGATAAATGTTATGCTGGGAGTTGGAATTGCTGCGGCAACGATTTACAGCATTCAATATTTAGTCTTTCCGTTTAAGTTTCTGATAGTGGACTATGACTATCGGTTTGGCCAAGTGCGGCTACGCTTTAATGAAGTGGGAACACTTTTTAGCATGTTTTATGCGTATTATAAGATAATCAAACGTCCTTGTTGGAAATGGGGATTTATATTTGCGATTCATCTGTTTTATTATATTGCTGTAATCAAAGGAAGATCGGGGATTATTGTTCTGGCATTGGTTCTGACGATTCTGTTGATTCTTTTCAATAGGCAAAAATGGAAAGCGGCTGTTTCTATTTTTGCGGTCGCTGTTGTGTTGCTTTATGCACCGATCCCCATAGTTGATCAATATTTAGAGGGATTTCGGGAAGGAATCGATTCTTATCAAAGTCAAACTGATGTTCGATACAAAGGACAGCAGTTTTATATACAAAGTGTTACAGAAGATATCCCTAGTATGATATTTGGTAAAGGATATGTGAACATTCAAAGTTCATCGGCTGTGAGAATCAGTAGGGCAAAAGATTTTTATATTGTTGATAATGGTTATTTTGGATTAGCGTATTTTTATGGCTTTTTTGGGGTCGCCTGTAATATTCTAATGTGTTTATATATTTCCATCAGTACATATAAGTTGCAAAGGAAATTGGATTTTGGAATCGAGTGTGGGGTTGGTATTGGTATATACTTGATTGCAGTATCCATACTCGTACCGTACATGTTATATTATTACACTTATTGTTTGTTGGCGGTAGAATTGGCACTGATTGACAAAATGAAGCAGCTCGAAAGAGGAATGTGATATGACACAGCTTTTGATTTATTTAGTAATCGGTGGACTTTCTTTGGCGGGTATAAGATACAGAAAGACACGATCGGTGGAAGCATGGTTTGAAAAGCAAAATACAGATCAGCTGCGAGGAATGTGTGCGTTGCTGATAATCGCCCACCATATAGCTACTCAGAAGTTCGCTGATGGATTTTTTCATCAGTTGGGTTACATCTCCGTGATTTCAGGATACCTATTGGTTGGATACTTTTTTTTGATATCAGGGTATGGATTGGAGTATGGGGAGACATATGCGGCAAAGCATAAGAAACACTCTTTGCTGCGGCGTGTCGTTACAATTTGCATTCCATATATAACGATTAGTTTGCTATATTGGATCTACGGTCAATATATGGCGGAACAGATTGCTTTTTTTGATATTGTGGCATCAACCCTAGAAGGGGATCCGATTGTTAAGTATTCTTGGTATTCTGCCGCAATTATTATCGTATATGTTTTCTTTGAAATTTCAAAAATGAATTCTTCAAGGAAATGTAATCTATATGTGATGACACTGCTGTTGGTGGGATATATAATGTTTGGGGTGTTTAGAAACTACTCTGTATATTGGTATAATGCTGTTCTTATTGTATTGGTAGGCATTTTGGTTGCAAGATATAAAGAGCAGATTTATTGTTGGATTAAACATTATGATAAAACCAGTGTGATTGTAAGCCTTATAGCCTTGGGAGCTGGTACGGTCTTACAGATAAAGTATGGAAACAGTGTAGGAGAAGTTGCTAAGGTGTTGATCCAGCAGGTTACGCTAATAGCAGCTGTCTATCTGATGATGATGGTGGATTACTTCTTTAGCCTGAACAGTATATTTTTGAAGTGGGTTGCAGCGTTCTCCTATGAAATATACTTGACACACGGGTTTGTAATGAGTGTGGTAAAGCACTTTTTGGCAGTTGATACCGCTGGGATTGCTTATGCAGGAACAGTAATTGCTATAACAATTTTACTTTCCTTTGCTGAACATTTACTAAATAAGAAAGTGATTCGGGCATTGAATCGTTTGATATTAGCCCAATGAGGATTTTATATGAAGATATTATTTATTTCGGCTTTTTTTCCTTATGAGAATGTGAGCCATGCAGGCGGTAAGACAGTATATTATTACCTAAATTCGTTTGCTAAGGATGATGAAGTAACTTTATTGACATTTGTTACAAAACAAGACTTTAACAAATTGGATCATACATATCCGTATCGTCTAGTACCGGCAAAGTACGGATATACGGTAAAAGACAAAGTGTTGAGGTTTATAATGAGTAAGGCTACGAAATATTGGCCGCTCCAGAAGTATTGTGGATTCTATAATACATACGATGAATTTCTATTAAAAAAGAAATTGGCTGAACTTGCGAGAGAAAAATATAAGCCGGATATCATTATTTTAGAATGGACACAGTGTGTACTGACAAGAGAGTTGGTTCACAACTATTTCCCTGACAGCAAAATTGTGGCATCTGAACATGACCTGAGTGTAGTTGGTTTTCAACGTAAGGTAGAAGCTGCAGAAAAAGGCTTCACGGCTAAAAAGTTAGAAGATTTAAAGAGGTTGGAATTGGGAGCGCTTGCTCAATGCGATATGACATTTTTTCACAGCAGAGAAGATTTAAAACGTGCAAAAAATATGATGCCGCAGTGTAAAGATAAGTTTTCTTCGATTGTTCCATACTATGATGACTACAGTACAGTTAAATGGAAACCAACGACAAAGAATATTGTGTTTTTTGGCGCATTGAATCGTGTTGAAAACGTAAAAAGCGCACTTTGGTTCTATGAAAATGTATTTTGTAAATTAAAAGATACGTCGTGGAACCTTGTTTTGCTCGGATCACATCCAGACGAAAAACTGGTTTTCCTAAGTCAACAAGACGAAAGAGTAATAGTTACAGGATTTGTAAAGGATATAAGACCCTGGTTGCAAAATTGTGCATGCATGATTGCACCTCTGGTTATGGGAGCTGGAATAAAGGTTAAGGTCTTAGAAGCACTTAGTGCGGGTGTACCGCTTCTTACAAATGAAATAGGAATGGAAGGAATCAATGCTGAAAATGAAAAAGAATATTTTCATTGCCAGACAGCAGAAGATTATATTCGTGTATTAGATGCCTTCTTTGATAGTGCAGATAAGCTGACCACCATGTCGATTGCAGAGAAGAAATTTGTAAAAAGTAATTTTGATAAAGAGATATCATATGAAAGGTATCGAGATTCTCTCTTACATATAGCAGGGAAAAAATAAAATAATGAAAGAAAAATCGTTGAAATTAAATATGGCATTAAATGCTGTAAAAAGTCTGATGGGAATCGTTTTTCCGCTGATTTCGTTTCCTTATGTTGCAAAAACATTAAGTGTGACAGACTTGGGTCAGTACAATTTCGCAAGTTCAGTTATCGGATATTTTGCACTCTTCGCACAACTTGGAATATCTAGCTATGCTGTTAGAGAAGGAGCGGGAATAAGAGACAATCAAGAAAAACTAAAGAAATTCTGTGGAGAAATCCTGTCAATCAACATGCTCGTCACTGCGATTGTATATGTTGTTTTCTTTATGTGTCTGCTTACGGTGCCTAAATTCCATGGATACACGGCGCTGTTGCTTACATTTAGCGTTCAAATTATTTTTACAACGATCGGTACGGAATGGATTTTTGGAATTTATGAGGACTATCTTTTCTTAACAATTCGTAGCATAGTAGTTCAGATGTTGTCTATTGTGCTTTTATTCGTTTTTGTGAGAAAACAAGGTGACGTTATTCCATATGCAGTCGTTACAGTTACGGCAAATGTTGGTGCGAATGTTGTTAACTGTGTCTGCGCTCAAAAAAAGATTCGATTTGGTTTAAGAAAGTCACTAAATCTAAGACATCATCTGAAGCCAATTCTGATTATTTTTTCGACAGCATTAGCGTGCACAATATATGTGAATTCGGACGTTACAGTGTTGGGATTCATCTGTTCCGATTATAATGTCGGTCTGTATAGCGTTTCTACTAAAATATATACCGTTTTAAAGACGGTGGCAACATCCACTTTAATGGTAGCTATTCCGAGGCTTTCTTATTATATTGCTAACAATATGCAGAGTGAATATAATAAACAGCTAAAAACAATATTACAAACTGTTATTGTTTTGATTGCTCCGGTAACGGTTGGCGTTATTATGCTTAGAAGAGAAGTGATATTGCTTTTGGCAGATGAGTCGTACATGGGAGCAATAGAATCACTTGTAATTTTGTGCGCAGCATTACCGGTCTGTGTGTTGGCAACCTTTGTTGGACAGTGCATATTGATGCCATTTAAGGATGAAAAAATCATTTTTAAGGCTACAATGATTAGTGCAGCAGTTAATCTAATTCTAAATCTTATACTAATTCCTTTTTTTGCGCAAAATGCGGCTGCCTTTACGACATTGCTTGCGGAAGGAACTGCGCTAATAATTCAGGCTTATTATGCACGAAAATATGTGAAATTGTCAGGAATTTTCAAGACAATCCGAAATACGGCTTTAGGTAGTATAGCAATTGTGATTTGTTGTGTTTTGTTGAGTGGAGTTCACTTGTTTGCTGTGCGAATTTTAGCGGACATTGTTATATCAGCAATAACATATTTGGTGATTTTGATGCTGCTAAAAGAGGAAGGAATAGTGTTTTTATTACGCTGGACAAGGCAAAGAAAGAGTGAAGAAAAATGACGGGATCGAACCGGATCGAAGAAGTGGATATATCAAAAGGAATAGGAATGGTTCTGGTTATTACGGGACATTTGTGTGTAAGTGCCTCGTTGCGGAATTTTATTTATTCATTCCACATGCCGTTGTTCTTTATCTTGTCTGGTATTGTTTATAATATTGCTAGAACGAGAGCTCGTAAAGCTATCCAGATTAAAAAGATCTTGACTAAATACATTGAGTGGTCTGGAATATACTTGGTGTTTGACTATATCGTGAGATATAGTGTTGAAGGAACGCGAACGAAACATGAGTTGTGGAATGAAGTTGTATATACAATTTCATTTTATGGTGTATCCGTATTATGGTTTTTGAGCGCACTTACTATTGGCTTGGCTTTTGTTTTGCTCATTGGCCAAAAAAGCGAGAAATTTTATTTGCTGTGTGGGGGGGGGCGCTTATTTCATCGGAGCAGTTTGTTCAAAGTTGGTGTTGCTCTCTGAATTTAAAGGCGTAATTGTTTTTGCAGCGGTTGTAAGAGGCATTGTAGCTTTTTCTTGGATTTCTCTTGGTATTGGTCTTCAGAAAGTATTCTTAAAAATAGTTCATGAGGATAGAAAATCAGTGGTTAAACTAGCCTTGATGTGGGGTGTGATTTTTATTGTATCAAATGAGGCGAAGCCGATAGAGTATTCTGGTCTTGAATTGGGAACACCGATTATATCTTTTGTATTAGGTATTATGGGCAGTATAGCCACACTATACCTTGCAAAGCTTCTAAGCAAAATCGAAATTCTGAAGCATTTTCTAATTGTTTTTGGTCGAAATTCGATTTTTATAATGGCAACACATCAATATTTGCATATCAATAAATTTGTAGAAATATGTGTTGGATTTTTAATAAAAACGCAAACGATAAGGATGGTTTGCGAAGTAATTTTTCTTTGCGCGATAGAATATATACTTTGTGATTGCATACAAAGACTCCGCAGAATACAAGGCACTTTGTGCCAGCCCCCTGGTACTAAAATGTAAATACAAAATGAACGAAATTTGACCCAAAAGCCGAATACTGTCGAATTATTGCCTGTGCTTGGCAAAATAAAACCGTGTGGATTTCCACACGGTAGCTGCTCGGATAATCACACACCGCTACGAGGTGAGCAGCAGGCAACGATCTATGATTGGCAGAGATGTGAAGAATGAAAACTATGGTAGAATCAATTTGATAGAAAAAGTGAGAAATAACAATGAAAACAACATTACTTATCATGGCTGCTGGTATCGGTAGCCGCTTCGGAACAGGAATCAAGCAGTTGGAGCCGGTGGATGATGCTGGACATATCATCATGGATTACTCAATCCATGATGCGATAGAGGCTGGTTTCAACCATGTAGTATTTATCATCCGTAAGGATATCGAGAAAGAATTCAAAGAGGTCATCGGTGACCGTATTTCCTCTATTTGTGCTGCTCATAATGTAACTGTGGACTATGCTTTCCAGGATATTAACGATATCCCGGGAACTCTGCCGGAAGGCCGGACAAAGCCGTGGGGGACTGGACAGGCCGTCCTTGCAGCGAAAAATGTGATTGATACTCCGTTCATTGTGATCAATGCAGATGATTACTATGGCAAAGAAGGTTTCAAAGCCGTACATGAATATCTGGTGAATGGTGGAAAGTCCTGCATGGCAGGCTTTGTGCTGAAGAACACGCTGTCTGATAATGGCGGTGTGACCCGTGGCATCTGCAAGATGGATGATCAGAACAATTTGACTGAGGTTGTGGAAACCAAGAACATTGTAAAGACCGCAACTGGAGCAGAAGCAGACGGCGTGGCTGTGGATGTAAATTCTCTGGTTTCTATGAACATGTGGGGATTGACTCCGGAGTTTCTGGATGTACTGGAGGAAGGCTTCAAAGAGTTCTTTGAGAAAGAAGTGCCGGGCAATCCGCTGAAAGCAGAGTATCTGATCCCTATCTTCATCGGCGAACTGCTGGAGCAGGGAAAGATGTCAGTGAAGGTTCTGAAAACCAATGATACATGGTATGGTATGACCTACCATGAAGATGTCGCAGCAGTAAAGGGCGGTTTCAAGGAGATGCTGGAGAACGGCGTGTATAAGGCTGATTTGTTCAGTGATCTATAAACGACGATGAAAGAAACTATTGATTTATTCGGGAAGATCCTCACAAACACCCTGACTGCGCTATATGAGCCGTTTGGCTTTTCGCTTCTTCTTTCCTTTTTGGCCATGTTTTTCTATCTGTATGCGTATGAGCCTACCGCAGCAGGCAAAGGATGGAAGAACGCCATAGTGACTTGGTATCAGAAATTTAAAGAGAGCGTGTTCTTTCGGAAGATGTTCTTACTGGTTTTCGTGACATCGATGATCTTGTTCCGAACGCTGCTGAATCGGAACCTGTGGCTAAATCCTTTGTCAAATGTCATGGGTGGCTGGGGCATCTGGGAGACCGTGAACGGCGAGCAGAAACTTACAACTGAGTGCATTGAGAACGTGATCATGATGGTGCCGTTCACCAGCATGGTTATATGGACATTTCAAGAGAAAGTGGGCAGTAGCTGGAAGAAGATACTGTGGTATAGCGGAAAGATAGCGTTCATTTTTTCGATAAGCATTGAGGTGCTACAGCTGTTTTTAAGGCTCGGTACATTCCAACTGTCTGATTTGTTCTATAATACAGTCGGTGGAATGATTGGCGGTTTAATGTACTACAGAATTACGAAGGCAAAAAAGCATCTGTAAAAGAATAGAATTATGTGGAATATTGGGAGCGTTAGCTCCCGATGTTGCTCGGATAATCACACACCTCTTCGTGGTGAGCAGCAGGCAACGATCTATGATCGGCAGAGATGTGATAACGAATAAATGTAGAAAAACAAATAGGTGCTATCATTATGGACGATATTTTGAAACTTGCAAAGGATTATTCGAAAGAACGTCATTTAGACCTTCTGCCGCGTTGTAATAATAATATTTTGGACAAACTTGATTATATATATGATGAAAACTGGGAAAATCAAGGCGTACCTTATCCATACGAAATATTAACGTATCTGTTTGATAGCTATTATGTTTTACCTGAGAGACCGGATTTGGCAGCGTTGTTTTGTTGGCAGGCAATTAATCATTCGTATTACGTTCAGCAATTAAGCGATAACAATGTTGGTTTTTGTCAGGACACAAAGGGTATTGAACTTATTCGTGATGCGATTTTAGGTGACTGGAATAATAAATATAAAGCAATTTTAGAGCCTTTCTTGAAAAGAATGCCAGATAAAACATTTCACTATGTAGCATCGTATATGCTTAAAGGGTATGCAATGGAAAAGAAAGGCATAGCAGAAAAATATAGGGCTAGTTCGTATAAAACGTTAAAACGAAAAATTCCATCGCTATTAGATATTTTGGATAATGCGTATGGAAAGTCATACTGTAAGATTTCCAATCCGACGCTTGTTAATAATGAAGTAGATCTCGGAATTACCAATGCAAACAAAGGAAAGAGTCGAGCCATAACACATAGTTTTGGAACAAAATTAAAAGCACTCATGCTAGGAGAAGAAGTTGAGATTACATTCTGTGATGTGCAGGGAACAAAGAAAACATACAAATTCACAGAAGTAGAAAGGATGTCGTTCGTTCTTTTTGGTATTCTCTATGCTTCTCGTTGCAATAATTTCCATGGTAATGTTGCGGCTCGAATGAACAGCATCAATGCAAACAAAGATACATTTAAAATGTATACGGATATGTTTTTGACAGAGTATATTATTTTGGCAATCCATCTGAATAGCCAAGGTGCTTTATCGGATGTGGTACTGAATAAGGTTAAGAAAAATGCCAATTTGATGATATGATAGATATTGCTCGTAGACTCGCAGAGTGATATACTTTAGTTATTATAATTGGAAAGAGGTTTGTATCCTATGCCCAGAACAAAAGGTAGCAAGAATAAGCCCAAAACTGTGACTGCTGATTTCGCAACGCAGATTGCAGAAAAGCAGTCCGCAAAGGAAGCTCTCACAGCGGAAATCGCATCCATCACCGCAAACATTGACACTTTGAAGGCTGATCTGAAAGTGAAGAAGGCTGCTTTGAAGAAAGTCGAAAAAGAAGTGGAAATGCTGGAAGCAAAAAAGGCAAAGGCAGATGCCAAAGCTGCAGAAGATGCGAAAAAGGCAGAAGCGGAATCCGTTCTGAAAAAGCTGCTTGCCCAAGGCATGAGTGCCGATGAAATTCTCGCAAAACTGAAATAACAGGAAAAAACCCGTGATGGACAGGCATAACGCACTGTTCATCACGGGTTTTAGGGTTATAAGAACATAAGTTTATCCAGCGGCCACATCAAACTGAAAATGTGCCGGAAGGTTGAACTGTTTGATAAACGCATGGTGCTGGGCGTGATAGTGCCTTAGATCATATCCCAGATGATGCAGCTCAAGAAGTTTCACCATCACTAGGTTGAGATGAATTCGTTTCGCTACGGAAATTTGCGCCGCGTCCAACCCACGCTTTGTCATTTGATAGACTTCATCACTGTCCAGCATCAGG
>OATG01001273.1_pt1 | contig 20321 bp, 16 predicted proteins | sample 1516581 | NCBI WGS metagenome assembly OATG01 (sample SAMEA2579930, study PRJEB22360) | human gut metagenome | biome: human gut; feature: human-associated habitat; material: faeces | place: Denmark | collected 2008/2010
CACCTTTGACAGGTTCCGTTTCACTAAATTATAGACTAGATTCTTATAAAGCCGTTCACCATTCTCTCTAATAAAGAAAGCTTCCGACCTTTCCGGAATCGCTTCGTTTCTTACATTAATATATTCAAGCATCAACTCCTGCAGTTCGTCACCGAACGGAATCAGCCGTTGCTTGTTTCTTTTCCCGGTCACTTTCAGAAGAGAAGCCGAAAAATCCACATCCTTATTATCCAGACCTATCAATTCCGAAAGTCTCATGCCGGTAGCATAAAACACTTCAATAATCAACCGATCCCGACAGCCTTTAAATCCTTCGCCAAAGTCCGTTTCATCCAACAACCGATTCATTTCGTTTTCTTTTAAGAACACAGGCAACGGCTTTTTGTTTTTAGGTCCTTTTATTTTACGCAAAGGATCTATAGTCGTTTCTCCCTGCCTCAAGAGATACTTGTAAAACGTTCGGAGCGAACTTAGCTTACGATTTACAGAAGTTGAGGTATACCCTTTATCCATCAATGAAACAATCCATTCACGAATCAGTTCCGCCTCGACCTCTAACGGATTAAATTTTCCATACTCTTCCTGAGCAAACTCCTGCAGTTGCTTTATATCTTCACCGTACGCAAGAACGGTTTTTTCAGAATAGTTCCGCTCATACTGGAGATAATCAAGAAAAGATTCTATCAACATAATATCGCTACATCTAAAATCGTGCAACGAATGTATGAAAAGAATTCAATAATTCAAAGGAAATTACGAATTATTAATCTTCTACTTGCTGAAGTTGTTGTACGTAAACTGCACGTTCTTTCTTAAGTCTTTTAGTTACAGACGGTTTATCAAACTGTTGTCTGCTTCTCAACTCTTTTACAATGCCAGTCTTTTCAAATTTTCTTTTGAACTTCTTCAGCGCTTTTTCAATGTTTTCGCCTTCTTTTACAGGTACTACAATCATTTTGTTACTATTAATATGTTATTGGTTAAAAAATTCCGCAGTCAAATTGCGCCGCAAAATTACACATACTTTCTTTATTCACAAAACTTTCGGCAAATATTTCTCAAAAACTATTCATAAACAAGTTATTAAATGCAGAAAGTTAGTACCTTTGAAACACTTACATATCTATAATAATATAATAAAGTATGAAACAGAGCATAAAAGAGCGAGTGCATGCACTGCGCATGACCTTTCATCCCAATTCTATCAAAGCGTTCATTATTCCCAGCACCGACCCTCATCTTAGTGAATATGTGGCTCCCCACTGGATGTCACGCGAGTGGATTTCCGGTTTTACTGGTTCTGCCGGAACAGCGGTTATCCTGATGGATAAAGCAGGATTATGGACCGACTCGCGTTATTTTCTACAAGCCACGAAGGAATTGGAGGGCAGCGGCATTACCTTATATAAAGAGATGTTGCCGGAGACTCCCAGTATTACAGAATTTCTCTGCCAACACTTAAAACCTGGAGAATCTGTAAGTATCGACGGGAAAATGTTCTCTGTGCAACAGGTCGAACAGATGAAAGAAGAACTGGCGGCACATCAGTTACAGGTCGACATATTTGGAGATCCATTGAGTAGCATTTGGAAGGACCGGCCCGCCATGCCTGATTCTCCTGCTTTTATTTATGATATCAAATATGCAGGGAAAAGCTGCGAAGAGAAAATATCCGCCATCCGTACGGAGTTGAAAAAGAAAGGTGTCTATGCTTTATTCATATCCGCACTCGACGAGATCGCATGGACTCTCAATTTGCGAGGAAACGATGTACATTGCAATCCGGTCATAGTAAGTTACCTGTTAATCACACAGGATGAAGTGACTTATTTTATTTCACCGGAGAAAGTGACGGCAGAGGTAGAGACTTATCTAAAGGAACGGCAGATTGGAATACAGAAGTATGATGAGGTAGAGACATTCCTGAATTCTTTTCCGGGAAAAAACATTCTGATTGATCCACGAAAAACGAATTATTCTATCTATTCATCTATTAATCCGCAATGTTCTATTCTTCGTGGCGAGTCGCCTGTCGCATTATTGAAAGCAATTCGCAATGAGCAGGAGGTCGCCGGCATCCACGCTGCCATGCAACGGGATGGAGTAGCACTCATCAAATTCCTCAAATGGCTGGAAGAATCCGTATCTACCGGAAAAGAGACAGAATTAAGTATAGATAAAAAGTTGCATGAGTTTAGGGCTGCACAGCCTCTCTACATGGGAGAAAGTTTCGACACGATTGCAGGATATAAAGAACATGGGGCAATCGTACATTATTCGGCTACCCCGGAAAGTGACGTGACTCTTCAGCCCAGAGGGTTTTTACTCTTAGATTCAGGAGCCCAATATCTGGACGGAACCACTGACATCACCCGAACCATTGCCTTAGGCGAACTTACAGAGGAAGAAAAAACGGATTATACCCTTATATTAAAAGGACACATCGCGTTGGCTATGGCCAAATTCCCTACCGGAACCCGTGGAGCCCAACTCGATGTACTAGCCCGTATGCCTATCTGGAACCACAGGATGAATTTTCTTCATGGCACAGGACATGGCGTCGGACATTTCCTGAGTGTACACGAAGGGCCGCAAAGCATTCGTATGAATGAAAATCCTGTCATTTTGCAACCCGGCATGGTTACTTCCAATGAACCTGGTGTTTATAAAGCAGGCAGTCACGGGATACGTACGGAGAACCTGACGTTGGTTTGCAAAGATGGAGAGGGAATGTTTGGAGAATATCTTAAGTTTGAAACTATCACTTTATGCCCAATCTGCAAAAAAGGAATCATCAAGGAGATGCTGACAAATGAAGAAATTGAATGGTTAAACAATTACCATCAGACTGTCTACGAGAAGTTGTCACCGGATCTTAACGAAGAAGAAAAAGTTTGGTTACAAGAGGCAACTGCTTCCCTTTAAAAAGAACTTGTCTGACACCCGGGTGTCAAGCATACCAACACCCGGGTGTCAGACTGCTCAAGACCCGGGTCTCATACATCACGACACCCGGGTGTCGTACAACATAGAACTGCATTAAATAAAAAACTTTATTAGAAACAAATATTATATGGCTTTAATTAAATCAGTACGGGGTTTTACTCCCGAAATCGGAGAAAACTGCTTCCTTGCAGATAATGCAACTATTATAGGAGATGTAAAAATAGGAAATGATTGTAGCATTTGGTTTAATACGGTATTAAGAGGTGACGTCAACTCCATACGAATTGGCAATGGTGTCAACATTCAGGATGGAAGTGTCTTGCATACGTTATATCAGAAATCGACTATTGAAATTGGCGATCACGTATCCGTAGGGCATAATGTTACCATTCATGGGGCGACCATCAAAGATTATGCATTGGTAGGGATGGGGTCAACCGTCCTGGATCACGTCGTAGTTGGCGAAGGAGCAATCGTTGCCGCCGGTTCGCTGGTATTAAGCAATACCATCATTGAGCCGGGAAGCATTTGGGGAGGGGTACCCGCGAAATTCATTAAAAAGGTAGATCCTGAACAAGCCAAAGAACTGAATCAGAAGATTGCTCACAATTATTTGATGTACTCACAATGGTATAAGGAATAACATTAAGTAAAACCGAAAACTAAACTTCGTTCCTCCTTTCTCTTATGTTTTTAAGAAAAAGGGGGAACGTTTTTTTTCAGATCTCCATTGACACTTCAATAGCCACATTAATAAAACAAACCATTTACAAACACTTACCATAAGATTCATACTACTAAAACTAATCATCATTGATTCCTAAAATCTATATTCATATTATTTAACCATCTGAAAATAGATATATTACGAATTATTCGTAGTTTTGTAAGACATTAAATCCGGCCAGTGAACCAACAAACACTTATTCATTATGAAAATTAAACTACTACTTACAATTCTTTTATTGGCAGAAACAATAACCGCCAATGCACAAAACGCAGAAAAAGAATATTTAAAGAAAGTACTTACCAATTTAGAAAAGATTGAATCTGCAACCTACTATGTCACCAACGAAAGCTGGCAACCTGGTGATTCAACCGCATTATCTACCTTGCACGGCTTCATTAAAGAGTACGATAATCCAATGGACTCAACCATAGGAGCAAGTTATGTTTCACTAGATGCCAATGATACAACAAAACTGGAATTTTGTTATGACGGCAACATAAGAGCATTACCTTATCACGAAAATAAGAAATTAGCAATTGATGATTTCACATTCAGACCACTTCCTTTCAGGCTAGTAAGTCCTCCATTCTTCAATCACGCAAAAAATATCATCAGATATGCACTTACCACTAAGGATCATATTGTAACAGAGTTGAAAGATGAGGGGGATAATTATTATTTTAAATTAGTCATTGATGAGAATCAACAGGTTGAGTTCTTTGGAAAAGCTTATCACATGCCACTTCCTCCATTCAATATCGGCAGTACAGCTTCTATTTATGAGTTATGGATCAACAAATCGAATGACCTGCCTTATAAAAAACGAAGAGAGATGTCGCATGATATTTCCGTTTCAACTTGCTCAAATCTTGCAATCAATAGACACACAATTTACGACTTTAACGCGTCTGATTATTTCCCCAAAGATTATGAGATAGTAAAATACAGCGATCTCTACAAGAAAAAAGCAGAACCAACAGCATCCAGTCTTATAGGAAAAAAAGTTCCCGGCTGGATATTAGAAAATATAGAAGCACAGCCGGTATCATTAGCCGACTACAAAAGCAAAATCATACTAATCAACTTCACAGGCATTGGTTGTGGCGCCTGTCAGGCAGCCATCCCCTTCTTGAAACAGCTAAAAGAATCATTCACCAGTGAAGAGTTTGAGCTGATTGCAATAGAATCCTGGAGCCGTAAAGTATCCGCTATCCGAAATTACGCAAAGCGAAAGGAATTGAATTATACCATTCTGAATGCAACAAATGAGGTTATCAAACAATATCAGACCGGTGGTGCCGCACCTTACTTTTTCATAGTAGACCAAGAACGAATCATACGAAAAGTAATCAGAGGTTATAGTAATGAGAATACAGATAAAGAAATAATAAATGCAATAAAAGAACTACTATGAACATGAACAGACTATTTACTTGTCTTTGTTTGTCCTTGTTATTCAACCTGGCACAAGCACAATTACCCATCCCCGAATATCAGAAAGGAAAGGCCATTTTAAGTGGTACAATCGCCAATTACCATCCGAATGATAATCTGATATTCAAGATCGGAGCTCCCAATATCGTGATGGGAACAGCCGAAACTCTTTATCCGACTGTTGAGTCAGACGGAAGCTTTACTATTAATATTCCTCTCTACCATCATACACAAGTACGGATGATGATAGGAAATGCTGATTTAGTCATTCTGCTAAGTCCCGAAAAAGAAACAAATGTAGCTATCAATCTAAGTAATCCACCAGGAAAACAGTTTGTATTTAGCGGTCAATATGCTACCATTAACAATGAATGGTGCCAGCCGGAACTGATAACAAAGATACCACCTGTTTATAGTGATGGAGACCTATTGGATTCCATTGTAGGCATTAGTGCCAATGAATTCAAAAAACGATGTATCAACCAATACAAACGATATGTAACGCACAACAATGCACAGTTACAATTCAGCGAAGACACTCGCACACTCGCCAATCTCTCATGCGCATTTGATTGCCTGGAAAATCTACAGGCCACCCACTATTGCCTGCAAACTGCTTATCAAAAGAAGGAAAACATTACGCGGGAACAAGCTTTTGCTGCCTTTCTTGATGTATATTTGCCCGATGATTTCCACAATTATTTGAAGGATTTCCCAGTCAATCACCCTTTAGCACTCTATTGTTATAATTACCGCAATGTAGTCATGGATTTATATGATACCCACAAAGACCCACTCGCTTACGAAAAAAATCTATTGAAAAATGCACCACTCACTAAAGAGGAACAGACACTTATCCATCAATATGAAACGGCTTTCAAAGCAGGTATCTCCTTTCAGCAAGAAAGCGAGCTAATGGCACTTAGTGCAAAATACTTCAAAGAAAATGACCAATTCAGATGGGAGTCATTCTCCAAAGCAAAAGAACGTCTTAGTAATATCATACAAGACAGCACAAGTTTAATAGTTGACTACATACGAGCAATCTATATGCGTTCCAGTTTTTACAATTTACAACCTCTGACACCCCGACAAGAGCTCATGGCTTCGGAAATTACCAATCCTATTTTCTTAGGTATCATTCAAGACATGAACCGCCAGATGCAACCCCGACAGAAAACGATAACAAAGAAATTCACTATTTGCGAAGCACCACAAGTCCCGGAAAAGGAACTGTTGACTGCTCTCATTACCCGCCACAAAGGGAAGGTACAGTTTATCGACTTTTGGGCTACCTGGTGCGGTGGCTGCCGGCAAATCATCAAGGAATATGAACCACTAAAGAAAGAAATAGGTGAAGACAAAGTTGCTTTCATTTACCTCACAGGCCCCAGTTCTATAAAAAAGACTTGGGATATACTAATACAAGACATTGCCGGAGAACATTACTGGCTGAACAAAGAACAGTGGGGTTATCTTTGGAATCATTTTCAGATGACGGGATTACCGATGTACCTGATAATAGATAAAAAAGGAAATATCGCAAAACAATTCACCCACGTAACAGCCAAAGAGTTGAAAGAGTTGCTAGAGTTAGAAGTCAACAGATAAGGTGCCTAGCTACAAATGCAGGAAACAGGTTCCTCGTCAAATCTGGGAAAAGTTATCCTCTATTCATTTATATAATTCAGTAGATGCCTGTTTTTTCTTATCAAAGCAATCAAAAAAAGAATAAATATCAACTTGGAAATAAAAAGATAAAGAATTTACCACCCAATTTGACAAAGAGCCGAAAGCAATGAGAAGTGTGCCAAAACTCCTTAATAAACAAAGAATCACCTTTACCACAGATAATTGTGATAAAGGTGATTCTTTGTTTATTAAGGTTTTGTATTGCCCTCTTATATCGAATTCACATTGATCTACACTACATATTTAGAAATTAATCATGTGCATTATCTTCTCTGTAGCACCGGCATTACTAGTCACATAATAACCTGCATTTGTTCCGGTTTCACGCAAGAACAATTCATCCGCCAGGAAACGATCCAGCAAAGTTTTCAGTTCATCATAATCTTTGATGGAATAAGCGCCTTTTGCTTCGAGCAATTGAACGGCTTCCATAAATTTCTGATACTTCGGTCCGAAAATCACCGGAATACCATATACAGCCGCTTCCAATGTGTTATGAATACCGACTCCGAAACCACCACCGATATAAGCTATTTCGCCATAACGGTAAATAGAGGACAGCAGTCCGAAGCAGTCTATAATAAGACAATCCGCTTTCAATACATTCCTCTCGTCGGCACGGGTATAGCGCACATACGGACGTTTCAATTTACCGATGATTTCAACCAAGTGATTCTCGTCGATCACATGCGGAGCAATAATCAGTTTCATTTCCGGATGGTTATTGAAATATTCGAGGAATAAATCTTCGTCAGGTCCCCATGAGCTTCCGGCAACAAAAGTAAAGGAATTGGTTCCTTTAAATTTCTCTACCAACGGGAGTTCTTTAGCCTCTTCACGGATTTGCAACACGCGGTCAAAACGGGTATCTCCCACTACTGTCACACGGCTGATACCAATTTTCGACAAGTAACGTTTGGATGCCTCATTCTGAACAAATAGATGATCGAAATCTTTCAATACATTGCGATAAGTTCCACCGTACCATTTAAAGAATATTTGTTCGCGACGGAAGATAGACGATACACTATATACCGGAATACGGCGTTTGTGAAGTTCATCCAGATAATTCTTCCAAAACTCATATTTGATAAAGAACGCCATGCAAGGATTTGCAATATCCAGAAACTTTTTCACATTCCGCGGTTTATCAAACGGCAGATAGCAGACAATATCCGCCCCCCGGTAATGCTTACGCACCTCGTAACCGGAAGGAGAGAAAAATGTCAGCAATATCTTATAGTTAGGATACTTCGCACGAATCATTTCTATCAGAGGGCGCCCTTGTTCAAACTCTCCCAGTGAAGCAGCATGAAACCAAATATACTGTTCCCCTTTCTCCACTTGCTGCCGCAGGAGTTCATACACTACCCAATGCCCTTTCATCATCTTTCGGGGCTTACGGCTAAACGGAGCAGCCAAATGGACGATAAAGTCATAAATGACTATTGCCAGGTCGTAAAGCATAGTACTGTGTCGATTACTTCAAAACCTCTACCGCACGTTTCATGCGAGCTATCGTCTCCTCTTTGCCCAATACCCAGGAAATATCGAACATGTGCGGGCCTTTTCCTTCACCCACTAATGTCAGACGGAAAGCATTCATGATATTACCAGTATGATAACCTTTCTCCGCAATCCAGTCCATAACGACTTTTTCCTGTCCTTCAATACTAAAGTCTTCAATGCCGGCAATCACTTCTGCCAATTCGGTCATACATTTTGCAGAGTCTTCTTTCCAACGTTTCTTCACCGTCTTTTCATCATATTCGGTAGGAGCAACGAAGAAGAAGCTACATACGTCCCACAGTTCTTTAATGAAACTTACCCGATCTTTCATCATGCCAACCACAGTCACCACTTTTTCGAAAGGAGCTTCTACACCATGTTCTTTCAGGAAAGGCAAGAACAGTTCCGCAATTTCTTCGTTAGGTTTCTGCTGTATATATTGATGGTTGAACCATATTCCCTTTTTATAGTCGAACTTGGCACCCGACTTGCTGCAACGGTGAAGATCAAACAATTTAATCAATTGGTCCATTGACATCACTTCCTGGTCATTGCCCGGGTTCCATCCCAATAAAGCAAGGAAATTAATCACTGCTTCCGGCAAATAACCCGATTCACGATAACCTGAAGAGATTTCTCCCGATTTCGGATCGTGCCATTCCAATGGGAATACAGGGAATCCGAGACGGTCACCGTCACGTTTACTTAATTTTCCATTGCCTTCCGGTTTCAGCAATAAAGGCAGGTGGGCAAATTCCGGCATTGTATCTTCCCAGCCGAAAGCACGGTACAACAACACATGCAAAGGAGCGGAAGGCAGCCATTCTTCACCACGAATCACGTGGGAAACTCCCATCAAATGGTCGTCCACGATATTTGCCAGATGGTAAGTCGGCAGTTCATCAGCCGATTTATAAAGTACTTTATCATCCAGAATGGATGAGTTGATAATAACTTCGCCACGAATCAGGTCATTCACATGTACGTCTTCATTCGGTTCGATTTTGAAACGAACGACGTATTGTTTGCCTTCAGCAATCAGTGCATCCACTTCTTCCTTCGGCATGGTTAATGAGTTGCGCATCATTCCGCGAGTAGATGCGTCATATTGGAAGTTAGCAATTTCAGCACGCTTAGCGTCCAGTTCCTCCGGAGTATCAAAAGCGATGTATGCTTTTCCATTTTCCAGCAAAACCTGCACATATTTCTTGTAGATTTCGCGGCGCTCCGACTGGCGGTACGGACCACATTCACCACCGAAGCTCACTCCTTCATCAAAGTGGATACCCAACCACTTAAAAGATTCGAGTATATACTCTTCCGCTCCCGGAACGAACCGGTTAGAATCAGTATCTTCAATACGAAATATCAAGTCTCCGCCGTGTTGACGCGCAAATAGATAATTATACAAAGCTGTACGCACACCACCGATGTGCAGTGCTCCCGTAGGACTCGGAGCAAAACGAACTCTTACTTTTCTTTCTGCCATAATTTGGGTTAGTATAGGTAAATCGTGGCAAAATTAAACCTTTTTTTCCACACTATTGTTTTTTTTTGTACTTTTCGCAAAAATTTCAGTGGATATGGAACATTTGAAGAAGAAAAAAAGTTTTTCATGGAGAGATTTACTATATAAATCACTGCTATTTGTGAGCACTGTGACGTTGATTGTCTATTTCCTGCCACGTGACGGAAAATTCAATTACCAGTTTGACATCAATAAGCCCTGGAAATATGGGCAGCTGATCGCTACTTTCGACTTTCCTATTTATAAAGAGGATGCGGTAGTAAAAAGAGAGCAAGACAGTCTGATGGCTTTCTTCCAGCCTTATTACCAATTGGATAAAGACATCGAAAAAAATGCAATCGCCAAGCTGAAAGAGAATTATCACACCAATCTGAAAGGAATTCTTCCTTCCATCGATTATTTGCGGTATATCGAGCGTACCTTAAAAGAAATCTATCAGGCAGGCATCGTATCGACAGAGAATATACAGCAGCTTCAAAAGGACAGCACTTCATCCGTCATGGTGATTGACGATAAACTTGCCAACCCGCAGGCTACCGAAAACATTTACACGGTAAAGAAAGCGTATGAACACCTGCTGACAGCAGACTCGACCCATTTCAACCGAGAAGTATTAAGGCAATGCGCGCTGAACGAATACATTACTCCCAACCTCACTTTTGACGAGGAGCGCACCCAGGCCGCCAAAGAGGAGATATTAAATAATTATTCTTGGGCAAACGGGCTGGTAGTCAGCGGGCAGAAGATTATCGACCGTGGAGAGATCGTTAGTCCGCATACCTATAATATCCTCGAATCATTGCGCAAAGAATCCATCAAACGCAACGAGTCTATGGGACAAAACCGTTTGATTCTCGGAGGTCAGGTTCTGTTTGTGGGTATGCTGATGCTTTGTTTCATGCTCTATCTCGATTTATTCCGGAAAGACTATTATCAACGGAAAGGCAGTCTGTCGTTACTATTCACCCTAATTGTATTCTACAGCGTCATAACGGCTTTCATGGTGACACATAATATATTTAATGTGTACATCATCCCATACGCGATGCTGCCGATTATCATCCGTGTCTTTCTTGATTCGAGAACCGCTTTTCTGACGCATGTCATCACTATATTGATATGCTCCATCTCCTTGCGCTTCCCTCATGAGTTTATTCTGACGCAGTTGGCAGCGGGATTAGTGGCGATATTCAGCCTAAGGGAACTATCGCAGAGATCCCAGCTTTTCCGAACGGCCTTATTAGTGATACTGACTTATGCAGCCATTTATTTTGCTTTCGAACTGATGACGGAGAATGGTCTTTCCACCGACTTCTCGAAGTTGAACATACGCATGTACACTTACTTCATCATTAACGGAATCCTGCTATTATTCACTTATCCTTTATTATTCTTATTGGAAAAGACTTTCGGATTTACTTCCAATGTTACTTTGGTGGAACTTTCGAATATCAATAACGATCTTTTGCGGCAGATGTCTGAAACGGTTCCCGGAACCTTCCAACATTCCATGCAGGTGGCTAATCTGGCAGCAGAAGCCGCTATCCGCATTGGAGCAAAAAGCCAGTTAGTACGTACGGGGGCTTTGTATCACGATATCGGGAAGATGGAAAATCCGGCTTTCTTTACGGAGAATCAGTCGGGAGGGGTTAATCCGCATAAGAATTTGAATTACGAACAAAGTGCACAGGTCGTTATCAGTCATGTGACGGATGGATTGAAGCTGGCGGATAAACACAATCTGCCTAAAGCGGTCAAAGATTTTATCAGCACTCATCACGGACGGGGAAAAACAAAATATTTCTATATTTCCTGGAAGAACGAGCATCCGGACGAAGAGCCGAATGAAGAATTGTTCACTTATCCCGGACCGAATCCGTTTACCAAAGAGCAGGCTATCCTGATGATGGCGGATGCTGTGGAAGCTGCCTCGCGCAGTCTTCCGGAATATACGGAAGAAACAATCAGCAACCTGGTCGACAAGATTATCGACTCGCAGGTTACTGAAGGTTACTTTAAGGAATGTCCTATCACTTTCAAGGATATAGCAACTGTGAAAGCTGTATTCAAGGAAAAACTAAAGATTGCTTATCATACCCGGATCAGTTATCCGGAGTTAAAGAAGTAAGCAGACCGGCGCAAGCGTCTTCCAACACATCGAGTACATATTCAAATCCTTCGGCCCCTCCATAATAGGGGTCGGGGACATGATCTGCAGGAATACGGGTGCAGTACTCCGTCATGCGGTGAATCTTCTTCCATTCTTCGGGAGAAGGTGCTTTGTCTTTCAGGTCGTCTATGTTCCGGTCGTCCATACCGATTATCAAATCAAAATGATAGAAATCTTCTGTACGGACGGGACGCGAACGATGCACCAATTGATACCCGCGACGGGCTGCATGAGCACGCATCCGGCTGTCCGGCAGTTCGCCCTGATGATAAGACAAGATTCCGGCGGAATCTATCACAAATTCTTTTTCCAGTCCCGCTTCTTTTATCAAGTGAAGCATCACGCCTTCAGCCGTAGAGCTACGGCAGATATTTCCAAGGCAGACAAACAATATCTTTTTCATAATTTCAGTTTTAACAGATTCAAGAATAAGTCAAATGATAATTTACCGGCGTAGCGCCGGAACAAGGTTTCCATTCGGTATTCCCTGAAAGAGCATAATCATATACAGTTCCGCCCTTTCAGGATATGCCTAAAACGACAACATGCCGAATGGGAACCTTGTTGGGGCGCTACGCCCCTAAATTCCCATTTAACGAACAATCATTTACAATGAGTTCAGTATTTGATTTGCCCGGTTCACGGTTACTGCTGCCGGGGTTTCCGGCATACTACCCAAGTTGAACGGAGCAAGCATTTTCTCTATTTTCTTTAATCCGACTTTATTTCCCTTTTTCTCAAATTCCTGACGGAGGATATTTATCTTCTCGTGCGCCTGAATTCCTTCAATCAAGCGTTCGAAACGGATACAGCTACGGGCACCCGGATATACAAGATACGTATCTCCACCTGCCCAACTGCGGAAACGGGAATCGAGCAACGGTTCCAATGGCCAGCTGTTGTATGCCCAACGCAAATAACCGTCCAGGTGTTTCTTAGAAGAATAATAACTTATCCAGACAGCTTCTGCAGGATCGGAGAAAGTAAATGTATTGGGGTGGGCTTCCGTACAGCAGGTGTAATAGTTGGTACGTTTGTTCTCTGCCGCACGGCGGAGACGTACTTCTTCGGGGAAGTTCTGTCCGATTACGATACAGTAATCATACAAATCGGGCTCAATCTCCGCATGGTAATTTCCTGCCAACGAAACTTTGAAATCCGGATCTGCTTTACGAATCACCTTCAAGGTCTTCTGCATCACTTCCATCGGACGTTCATCCATTGCAATAGCGCAGATATCGAACCATCCTTTTTCTTTCAGGTGCTTGGAGAAAGACGAAAGCATTGCTACCCACATCTCTTCGTAAGCCTCCTCGCCCGGTGCTGTTTTCACAAATTTCAGAGAGTTGGTTGCCTGATCGTAATACTGGAATGACAACTCCCAGGGAACCATTGAATAACAGTTGATCTGTTTGTCAATGCCCACACTCATCATAAATTCTACCCAACGGTCGAAAATGGTATAGTCGAAAGACCATGTGCCGTCCGCCCGTTTCATCCAGGTAACCATTGTATCAAAATAATCTTCCGTCTGACCGTTCCAGGGTTTGTGCGTCAAAGTAGCCGTGATAATCTTTTGTCCGGCGTCTGCCAGCATTTTCATCAAAGGACGCATGGCGTCTAAATGCTCCTGACTCCATAGAGGAACCTGATAGTAACGTGCCACTGCATAGGGACTTTGCCACAAATCCAAGTGGTAAGCCCACTCCGAAGGCGCCGGAAGTTCGCGGGAAGAAACCGTAATTTCCAGATTCAGGCGTTGCAACAGACGAGAGCCGTCGTTGATTAGCAACTCCCCTTTATACGTTCCGGGAACAGCCGATTGAGGAATCCAACACTGCACCCAGACAGGTTGAACTGTGCGGGCAGGCAAAGCCATCGCTTTCAGACTGGTATCAATCGGATCGGCCACCAATAATGAATCATAATCCACCGCTTTCCGATGTCCGCAAGCACCTCGACCGTCTTTGTTCAATTCGTCCGTCATCACATAACGAACAAAACCGCCGGTGAATGCATCTTGGGGAAGAACGTTTCCTTTCTTGTCTTTGAAATCACCAAAGCTGAAATTCAGGTCTTTCAGTTCTACACCTGTCCATACAACCGCTTGCGCGTTCACACGTTCACCACGCCAGCCTTTCAAAGCAACCGTTTGCTGGTTCTTCAACCGGGGAAGCCCGTGTTTTGCGTACCGGACGTCTGTTGTACCCCAAGACACTTGTGTTATTGTCACTGCCGCCCATTCTTTATCAGACGGCGCAGCAGGGTCGGGCAATTCCTGATAGGTCAGTAAAGGGAACTTCGGTTGTCCTGTCGGAACACCACATTGAGTGACTCCTTGCTGGGCAAAAACTGCGCCTACGCTAAAGAGACAAGTCAGGGAAAAAATAGTAAGTCGTTTCATGGTTAGTTAATTAAATGATTAAAGGTTTTTATTAGGGGGAAAAATATTCAATCACATGGGGTCTACATCATAATAGACAATCAAAGATTTATAGCGTTCATCTTCCAACATCTCCCGTTGGATGCGCAACAGCAACTCCCGGGCACGTCCCATCGGAGCGTTCTGCTCAATCTTGACGACAATCTTTTTGATAAACAACGTTTGGATACGGGCAACAGGAGGTTTATCCGGCCCCAACACCCGATTGCCAAATACCGCCCGCAACTTATCCGCCATCACTACCGCCATCTGATCCAGCAATGCTTCATTATGATTTTTCAGATAAACATATACCAATCGGTAATAAGGAGGATAATGGAACATCTGCCGTTCCGCCAACTGCCCGCCTACCATGTCTTCATAATCATTGGTAATGACCTGATGAATGATAGGATGCTCGATGCTTTTGGTTTGCAGCACCACCCTACCCCGCTTGTTCTTACGTCCGGCACGCCCCGCTACTTGCGCCATCAACTGGAAAGCCCGTTCATAGGAACGGAAATCCGGATAATTCAGCATCGTATCGGCATTCAGTATACCTACAATACTGACATGATCGAAATCCAATCCTTTCGAAACCATTTGCGTGCCAATCAGTATATCCGTCTTTCCCTGTTCGAAATCCGCAATAATCTTTTCATAAGCAGAGCGGGTGCGTGTGGTATCCAAGTCCATTCGTGCCACTGCCGCTTCGGGAAAAAGAATTTTAATGTCATCTTCAATCTTTTCCGTACCAAAGCCACGGTTCACCAGTTCCGTACCTTCGCAGGCAGGACAGGATTTCGGCAGTTGGTAGGTATAACCGCAATAATGACAGGTTAGCTGATTGATTCCTTTATGATAGGTAAGGCTCACGTCGCAATTCTTACACTTGGGCACCCAACCGCAAGTACGACACTCCACCATCGGAGCAAACCCACGACGGTTCTGAAAAAGAATCACTTGCTCTTCCTGTTCCAAAGCCTCTTTCATGTATTGTATCAAGAGCGGTGAGAATTGTCCCACCATCCTCTTTTTGCGATGCAATTCCTTTATATCCACCGGAATAATCTCCGGCAATTGAATTTCTTTATATCGTTCTTTCAGTTGTACAAAACCATATTTCCCCTCCCCTGCATTCTGCCATGACTCGATAGAGGGGGTAGCCGTTCCCAACAGGGTTTTAGCTCCATACATGGCAGCCAGTACAATCGCTGCGCTACGGGCATGATAGCGGGGAGCGGGATCTTGTTGCTTATACGTATTTTCGTGCTCTTCGTCCACAATCACCAATCCCAGATTTCGGAAAGGAAGAAACACGGAAGAGCGAACACCCAGGATAATATCGTACCCATTCTCTCCCAGTTGTTTCCGCCATATTTCAACCCGTTCGGCATCGGGGAATTTAGAATGGTAGATCCCCAGGCGAGCACCGAAGACACGTTGCAGACGCTCTGTAATTTGAGTAGTCAAGGCAATCTCCGGCAACAAATATAAGACTTGTTTTCCCTGACGAATCGTTTCTTCGATTAGATGAATATATACTTCCGTCTTCCCACTGGACGTTACTCCATGAAGCAGACAAACGTTTTTCTCCTGGAAAGACTGAACGATTTCATCATGTGCCCGTTGCTGAAACTCGTTCAAGGCGTTCAGCTCGACCACTTCTTTCTCCTGTTTATTCAACCGTCCGATTTCGTGATAGTAGATTTCGAAAATCTTCTTATCCACCAGTCCGTTCAGTACCGAAGGAGCCACATTAGCCCGTTCCAACAATTCTTTCTTGGAGACTTCTTTCGGAGTTCCGGTTCCTAAAATACCTGAATACTCTACATACTTCATGAGCAACGCCAGTTGCTTCGGAGCACGAGACAGAATATCAAACAAGATATGGAGTTGCTTTTCATCTGCCGTACCCGCAAGCCGCACTCGTGCCTCTGTCTTAGGCTTATAAGTGCGTTTCAATTCTTCCTTTACAAAAATAGCTTCTTTATCGAGCAGGGACTTGATGGCGGTAAGAATGTTTTTTATGCCGCTATCTTTCTCCAGTTTAGTGACAGACTGCTGCGTATCTACGGCAAGTAAATCCAAAATGCGTTGTTCCCGTTCCGGCAATGGCGCATCCGCCTCAAAATCGGGATTATATTCAACAATCGTTTCACTCTCCAGCTTCAGGCCGGAAGGAAGTGCCGCTTTATACACATCTCCCTGTGTACAGAGATAGTAATCGGCTATCCATTCCCAAAATTTGAACTGAACGGGTAGTAAAATGGGAGAAGCATCCAGCAATGCAGATATATCTTTCACTTCGTACTCCGTTGGAGCACAATAATGAACGTTAAGGACGATAGCCGTATAAAACTTCTTTCGCCCGAAAGGAACTACCACACGGCAGCCTATCTTCACATCTTCCGCACATTCGTCCGGCAAAGAGTAGGTAAAACTCTTCGGAAGCGGAAGCGGTAATATGACATCTACATATTTTTTCATTGCAGGTACAAAAATACAATAAAAAAATGGGGAATGAAAAAGAAGAAAGAGAGAACACTCAAAAGAAAAACGCTTCTTAAGGCAGGATTGGGCAGAAACAGTTTCGAGGCTGCAACAGGGCAGCCCTCGAACAAAAAAAAGAATTCCCGTTGACCGGAAACTCTTTTTCATATACGATGTAAAGTGACAGACTATTTAAAAAATATAGGCAACAGATACCTGCCAAGTCTTAGTCTTATAAGAAGCGTCTGTTCCTTCAATATCCGCAGTGTCGCCCAATGGGATATTGTAATTAGCACCTACCTGCAGATGGTTCAGCAACTTCAAACCGGCACCCACATTAATACCTACTTGCGCTTTCTTCTTATCAATTCCCGACTTCTTTTCAAAATCGAAATAAAAATCAGGACCTGCGGCAAGATAAATACCGGCCATACTTCCCAAACCGATTGTATATTTCAGGTTTACAGGAATATCAATACCGTTTTGCTTAACAGTAATATCCTCGTTTCCTTCAGAAACCTTTATACCTCGTTGAGCAAAAAGCAAGGCAGCATCTACTCCCAACCCTACGATTGGAATATTAAACTCGGCCATCGGACCAATAAAGAAACCGGTAAAATTATCCTTCTTAAAGTTATCGCCTACATTAGAGAAACTCGCCTTCGACAAGTTCAAACCTCCTTTTACACCAAAGTGTATTTGCGCCTGGGCAGGCATCGCCATACCGATACATACGGCAATCATTAAAGCACCAAAAATCTTTTTCATAAATTTACGTGTTTATAATTCGGGACAAAGATATATAATTAGAATAAATAAACACAATTTATCTGTTTTTTGTTCGCTCAAAGTCGCTGTTGTTCACTTAATCCGACGCCTGTACCTTTATATTTGCTCTTTTGAAGATTAAACTTATAATGAACAGTCAGTAATTGCAAATATAAATGGGTTCCTGAAAAGAGAAAACTTACCGCCACATCTCCTATGAAATCTTCTATCAAAACTTTTTGTTGCCATTATACTTCATTTTTTAATTTATCATTCTTATTGTTTAAAAGAGCCCTCCACTCTTATAGACAATCGAGATGAAGAAATATTTTATGAAGTTACGAAAAAAATAATAGATTCACGTTTTTTCTAACCAAAGAGGAGATATATAAATAAAGAAAGAGCCGAAGAATATTCTCCGGCTCTTTCTTTATTTATATACCTATGATTGGTTTTACAATTTCAATCCTCAACCCCAGTGCATTCACTATTCGATAAAATGTCCCAACACTAGGATTTATTGCTCCACTTTCAATACGTGAAATATACGATTTAGTCGCATTGATTCTTTTAGCCAATTCTGTTTGGGTTACTTTCGCTTCCCGCCTTGCATCCAACAATATTTGACCAGTATAAAAAGCGTATGCCTCTTCATCAAACTTTTCACGTTCCGGAGTTCCAGGTGTTCCGAACTCTCTGTCAAGTTCTGCGCTAATATCAGTCAGCATGTTGTTTTTTGTACTCATAATATTCCTCCTTTATCTTTAAAGCCTTATCTATTTCTGTCTCCGGGGTCTTCTGTGTCTTCTTTTGGAAACAATTAAATAAGACAACTATTTGTCCTTCATCAAATATAAAAAAAATACGATAGATATTTCCATTATATGATATACGTAGTTCATACAAACCATCACGTATAGACTTTATAAATTTAATAGGCAAACGATCCTCTGTTCCAAGTAATGAAAGCACATACTTCACTTTTTGAATCTCTTTCTCTGTTAGAGTAGCAAGAAAATCTTTGTAGTATTGACCATATGCTATTATTTTTCTTCTCATACTGCAAATATAGTAAAAGTTTCAATATCTTGCAACTTTTACTATAGAATTAAATCCACCAACATTTTCTCATTCTACTTCCTAATTATCATACATAACCTTTTCAGCCAACACGTACGGCAAGTGGTTTGTTCCAATGCAAGTTCTTTTTCTAAATGCCGCACCCGGTCACATTGCTTCAACCATTTGCCCTGCAATGTATCATACAAGTGTTTAGCTCCTTTATATATGGTGATTTCCTTATCTTGTTTGCCTAAAAGTGATGCGTATATTGAACAGACTTGAGATTTATCCATGCAATATCGTTCCAACTTTTCGATATACATCAATGTAATCCCCTTTTTATTTCGGTTGATAAAATCCTGAATACTTTCATCGTCGATGATGTCGATGTCGGCTCTTTGGTAGTCCACGGTGATTTCTCTTATCTCTATCAAGACCCAGATATATTCTGTCTCGAATCCGTACTTTGCAGCCGCTTCTTCTATACTAATCCATTGTGCCATAGCGTTTGTTCTTTTATGTGTGATACAATAAGGGATGAATAATGTTTTATTCATGTATATTAGCACAACGAGCATCCACTCTTTTTGCAGTCCGCCGGATGGAGATTGGCTAGGTTAAATTGTGGGATAATCAATAACCGGCCGAATACAAGAAAGACGCAGATGCTGCTGTACCATTATCCACATCTGAGGCTTAGCAAGACCCTTGCGCAAGATAATGATAACAACAGACACCCACGTCAATCGTCTATATATAACACACCATCAAGTGATATGTTTGACATATAACCATTCACGTGAAGTATCTGCCGTATCATCTCTCTGCGCGAAATTTGCTAATTTTTCAGATGTGAGAGATAATACATCCATACTTCATTTAAGAAATACAAACCGCTTTCTGCCTATTTCATCACGCTGATGGGCTGAAAGCGTATGACAAAGATATATGTTTTTTTTGAAAGGTAGCAGAAATATGGAAATAAATATAGGAAGTTCTGTATTAAAATGAATTTGATAAAATATAATCCTGTTTCTTATTTCTGATTACTGAAATCCGTCACCAATAAAAATAAATAAGCAATTTTATCTCTCATACTCTCATCAATCGTTTGAAAAGCCTTTATTCATCGGAGTTACAGGTATGAGAGTAAGTATGATAGTAAGATGAGAGTAACTTTTACTCTCATCATGCCTCGCACCAAGACAGAACCATTATCTTCTGACATACAGTACATTATCTACTATTACCAAAAGTATTAACAGCTATAGCATCAAGTATTAACTCCCTAAAAATCATATATTAATAGTTCGAAAATCAGGTATTAATAGTTCAAAAATCAGGTATTAATGCATGGGAAACAGTATAATGACACCTATATTAGTAGTGACAATAAAAGCATTATAGATAAACTTATAACCAAGCTACCATCATCTTTCTACCATTTAAGCGTAAGCGTCTCGGCGATGCCATATTTTCTATCTTAATTTTTCCTTTTAGCTTTGCGTCATAATGTGCGACAAGAGGTCTCACAAGTAATTGTTCAGCATCATGTCTGAACCTATTG
>OATG01001280.1_pt1 | contig 20267 bp, 23 predicted proteins | sample 1516581 | NCBI WGS metagenome assembly OATG01 (sample SAMEA2579930, study PRJEB22360) | human gut metagenome | biome: human gut; feature: human-associated habitat; material: faeces | place: Denmark | collected 2008/2010
ATTTTATCAGCGTATTTATCAGTGAGTAACATATAAAAACCCCCTTTTTCTTTAGAATAACACAAGGGGTAGAAAATAAAAATAACTTTTCCGGTTTATCCGGGTTAGGGACTGTAAAATGTAACCTATTATCTTGCAGAATTGATACAGATGTGCTATATTGAAGATATAAAAAGGGAAACCGCAAGCGGCTTACCCCGAAAATTTAGAAACTGTTTTTACAAACAGCCGTCATTATTCGCAGTAATGGCGGCTATTTTCGTTTATCCTTGAAAATCTCATAACAAAGACTAACAAGGGCAACAATGAATATTAACAACTGAATCAGATCAGTATATGTAACACACATTGGCATCGCCCTCCTTTCTTTCGTCTGGAGGGTCGCCCCTCCGTAAAAGAGGGTAAGCCGCCCGGCTTTGGTTTCCCATGCCGAGATTATAGCATATTCTCAACTTGCTTTCAATTCCTCTGCTGCCAATGCATCCCATTTTCTAACGGTCTGTATTTACTGTAGTATTTCAATGAAAAATCAATTTTACCCCTTTACCCTAACATTTTCCTCACTGAATAGATTTAAACTATAATTTCCTCTATCCTGTATGGAGTTTTAAAGCGCAGAATTGATTTTATGATAACTTCTTGAGCCGTTCTGCAATTTCTTTCCGCTGTTCTTCTGTTAATTCTCGCTTAATATCTCTTGACCGAATTGTAACGAATCTTTTTGGAAAGAAATATTCTTTAGACACAATAGTACCCTTCACCCGTTCCACTCTTCCTAATCTGAATTGCTCTGGATTCTGTTGCAATAGCTGAATCAGACGGACGTGCAGGGCCAGGGGGATCTGGGAATACGGGACCATGGATGAAAGCAGTAATGCATGGGTATGTCCGCAGATTTTGCAGTACACACGAACAACGGAAAGGGAGAGGATCCTGTCAGCAAGCTGGATGCTGCGTTTATAAGAGCCATGTTTAGGTGAAGGCAGAAACTAAACTTTGGTAGGGGAGGTTTCTGCTTTCTTAATTTCATGGTTACAAAACCATATGATAACACAAGAGGTCTCAGGATAAAACAATTTGATGGAAAATACATCAGATTCCTTTATTCCAAGACCTCTTTTATTACGCCTTAAAGATGAAAAATAAGTTTGTTATAGTGTGCTTGATAATAATATACTTCCCTTCTTCGTTCTGGAACGTCATGCAAAGAGCTTCTCCCTTTTCTCCGGTCTCCCGGTCTTTTGTCATGCAATCTTCCAGATCGATCAAAACGCACTGTCTCAACTCTTCCATGTCCTCTGATCCATATACCGGATGTTCTACAACATTCTCTGACTTCGCTTTCTCCATTCCAAGCCGGAAGGCTTTCTGGATTGCTTCGTACTGATCCACGCTTTCTGCATTGATCTGCATGATTTCTTCCGCTGCCATTTCTGGCAACAGTCCATCTTCTTCCAGTGATGCATACTCTCCGATCAGCTTCTGTATACCGCTCATAGCTACCCCTAACGAACTCAGCACGCTCCGCTCTGTTTCTTGATGCTCTTCTCTTGTCATAGTGCCGTTGCCGTATCCGTTGATCCCGGTTGACATCTGGTACTGCGCATATTCCAGACTGTTTAAAATATTCTGTAACTGTGCTTCTGTTTCTGTCATTTCAAAAAATAATTTGCTCATACTTTGTTTTCCTCCTACGCTTCTAACATTTGAATTCGATACATTGGAACTGACGCAAGGATGCCGCCCTTTAAAACTACAATTCCCGATGTTTCCCGAAACTCTATCAGTTCCCCTTCCACCTCATGGAATGTTTCTTCATTCTCCCCAACTCGTTCCCCTGCATCTGCCAAAATGGATACCCATTCTTTCTTGAACAGTAGTCTGCTCTGCTTCATGTTTCGCTTTCCTTTCCAATTCGTTTGCAAGTGCCAGTGCTAATTCTTTCGAGAACTCTGTCTGGTACTTCCTGTAAAATCTGTCGGTATCTTCTACTACTTTCTCCCAGTATTCCTTTGTGTTCTCTACGCTCCAGACTGATTGCATCATTTTCCAATAGTCCTGAAACATTTCAAATTCTTCACTGCCTTTTAATAATTTTACGCTGCCCATCTTTTAATCAAACGGTGTCGGTGTCCGTACCGTCTTGAATCCATCTTTGCTTTTGAGTTCCTCTTCTGTTTCCTGGAATCACATTTCATTTCCATCAAAGCGGTATACAATCTTCCCTAGTTCTCCCTGCCGGTTCTTATCCACTTTCAGACCTTTCCTGGTCTTATCCTCATTGTCCAGATTCCACAACAAAATGATAATGCTTGCATCCTGTTCAATGTCTCCGGCTTCTGATACTTGCAATGACCGCATGGCGCAAAGAAGACGCCGAGCTAAAGCTAAACAAAATAAATGAAAGCACTCCCCGGATCGAGTGCTTTTATTCTCATTGTGGGTAAATTGTGGGTACAGCTTGATTTTTACGCTTGTCTGTGCTACAATTCCACCTGCTGAAAGTGGCGTATTTAAGGCATTTCCAGCAATCAACTATCGTGTGTTCGAGACCTTCCACACGTAAAATAAAACTAAAGGAGATTTTGATCTATGAAAAAAGAAAAAACAATCAGCGTACTGTTTCTGGTACAGTCAGCAATGATCGCTGCGATTTATGTGGTCCTGACCATCGTATTTGCCCCGATCAGTTTCGGACAGATTCAGTTTCGTATCGCAGAAGCACTGACCATCCTGCCCGCCTTCACTCCGGCTGCAATTCCCGGACTCTTTGTGGGATGTCTGATCGGAAATATTTTAGGAGGCGCAATTCTTCCTGACATTATTGTCGGAAGCATGGCAACTCTGCTCGGTGCTATTTTCACCTATCTTCTGAGAAACCGCAGCAAATGGCTCGCACCACTACCGCCGATCATTGCAAATACAGTTCTGATTCCATTTGTTCTTTATTATGGATATCAGATTCTGCTTCCAATTCCATTCCAGATGCTTACCGTGGGAATTGGTGAAGTTCTCTCATGTGGAATATTGGGTATGATTGTCTACACCGCTCTGAATAAATATAAGACAGTTATTTTCCGTCAGTAACAAAAAGGAAGAAGTTCTTTCACAGAGAATAAATTCTCTCAAAGACTTCTTCCTTTTTCTGTTATTTCATATAACCGATAAACGTGTTTCCACTTCCTGCTATCATAGCGCTCATCTGTTCAATCGAAACTGTATTTTGGGATGCTGTATCCGGATCGATGTAAGTGATATCCGTCATACTATATCCTGTCAGCAGGATCGCATGATTGGCATCTGTCATCGCAATGACCGGAAGGCCCTTGTTGATAATATACAGAACCTGTTCCAGACTACATCCGGTCAGGTCTACTTTTTTGGCATTATACGCTGCCATCACCTCTTCACAGGTCTGAAGAGAGGTCTTTCCTTCTCCATTTCCAAACGGTGCTATCTCTGTATCATAAACCAGATCTCTGTTGCCTTTTTCCCATACATATGCCTGTTCTGATGAGATTACTACTCCCGAAATCTGCTCTGCTCTCTGAATTGCATAAGCCGCCTTATCGTAAATCGCAACCAGTTCTCCCATTCCATATACATAGTACTTTTCAGACTTCGACTTGTCATTCAGCGTGATCGTGATCGGCTTTTTCCCCACCACCTGCTTCGGACGCAGGATTTTAGGAACAGTATCGGAAATTCCTTTTTCATAAGTCAGCCGCATCTGCTTTTCTTTTAAATCTGTACTGAAAGCTTCCAGAGTTATACTTTTTGTCTTCTTTTCTTCGTTACTGCTGATATAATCCTGACTGGTAACTGTATAAGTCTCTCCTGATTTTACAACCCTGTTCAGAGTCATCATATTTTCTTCAATAAATACATCGGATATATAAATCTGATCTGCTGAGTATGTCTTCATCACTTCATTTTCTGAATTTCTGATCTCCAGCTCATACATCGGGAACAGTTCCCCTCCCGCTGCCGTATGACCGACATCTTCCTGCCGCAGATATCCATACACAAAATCTGATCCGATAAATCCAAGCGGTCTGATTGCTTCCCCTGATTTTGCGGCTACAGCATTTTCTTCATCTGTTTTCAGATTCAATACCTTGATTTCCTGTGCGGTATTGATCGTTCCTGACGTCTGGTATGCGATCAAATGCCCGTCTGCAGACACCGTATACTGCCCTTCTTCCAGATTTTTTGCCAACACTGTCTGCTCATCCTTTGTCAGATCTATCTTGTAAAACTTTCCGCCTGCCAGAATATACAAAAGATTCTGATCCTGATTGTAATACACCATTTTTCCAAGCTCTTCCTCTGCGATTGCAAATGATTTTGTACTTGGAATAAACGCTTTTTCCTGTACTACATTTTTTTCAATATCATAATAGTAAATATCAACTCCGACTTCTCCCTCATGTGCTCCGCGATTCATATACCCATAAACTGCAAACGCAGTACTTCCATTCTTTTCCACACTGATGATCCGGATATTATGCTGGTCACACCTGCTCCGAGCATCATTTCCTTCGATATTGCTAAAACTGAATACCTGTGCAAGCTCATTCTGCTTTACATTGTATGTCCATAAATTTCCATTTCTCACGAAAGAAACAATATTTCCTGACGAATTTGTTTCATACAATATATCGGACGATGCTATACCCAGAAGAATCCCGTTCTGATCCAGCACTTTCTGATTTGCATCAAAAATCTGTTCCATCTTCCGATTATAATCCAAAAGGTAGATTTCCCCCTGCACGTAGCGAATCCTGAAAAACTCGCGGACATCATACGTCTCGATCTCTCCCGTATCTCCGGCACATGTCACCTGATACTGTGCAAGCAGCGACGTATAGACGGAATTGCTCTCTTTAATGCTCCACTCCGGTTCCTCAACCACCTGCGGACTCAGATTTCCCCATGTCACATGATCTGCATCAGAATGGATGGTAACAGTCTGGTAAGTTGTATTGTCCCCTTCTGCACTCGTTTCAAGATAGTTTTTCAATTCCTCCTGACTGTTTTTTTCCAGCGTCTTTGCATGAAAATCCTGGGCAAAATCCAGACATTCTTTTAAAGAAAGTTCATCCGGTCTTGTAATTCTGGTATAAAAGTGAGCCTGTTCCTCCATGGAAAGAATCACTTCCAGAACAGCTTCTGAAACTTCATCCGGAAGACCTTTTTTCAGATCCAGCAAAATCGTCTCATCAGAAATATCCTTCTGTTTGCCTTCCAGATAGGTTTCCTCTCCATTCAGCGAATACACTTTATATTCAACGCCTGTGATTTTATTTCCAAACTCTTCAATCTGTATCTGAAGTGTTCCGTTTGCCTCCAGGGGTGTAATGGTGTCCCGCATTGCCGTAACATCCATCTCATTTACATAGCCGGCCAGAGCATTCACAGTCCTGCCTTCCTTTTGAAATGAGATTCTCGGAAGTGTAGGATCTCCCAGATCAATGATCTGATCGTCTACACCATTGTTCATAAACAGACTGCTGACAAAAATTGCTGCCACAAATACTACAAGGAGTATTCCTGCCTTTCTCATTCTTTTTTTCATGATTCTGTCCCCTTATCTAATAACACTCCCAGCATTGGGTCAATCCCCAAAAATTTCCTGCACTCCCAAACCTGGCTTTCACTCCCCTGTTTTGCCTGATTCGTCTTTACTGCACGCAGAAGAATATTTTTCGGCGTATGTTCCATATCGATAAATTCCAGAACCTGAGTCTCATAACCAGACTGCTCCAAATATTTCGCTCGAAGTCCGTCTGTCAGAAGCGCCGCAAACCGCTCTTTTAAAAGACCATAATCCAGAATCGGCGCCAGCTTATCATATCCGGCTCCTTCCCGTTGCATCTGCCCATTCAATTCATGCTGACAGCATGGAACCGACAGGATGACCTTCGCATTCCATCCCACCGCTTTGGCAAGTGCAAAATCTGTCGCTGTATCACAGGCATGAAGCGTCACAACCATATCCACTTCTCTGACACCTTCATAATCCGCGATATCTCCCACCAGAAATTCCAGTTTGTCATATCCATATTTGCGGCTTAACTCATTACAATGATGAATGACATCCGATTTCAGATCTAACCCGATGATACGGATATCGTATTCCTTCAGAACATGCAGATAATAATACATGGCAAATGTCAGATACGATTTTCCACATCCAAAATCCAGAATCGTGATCTCTCTGTCTTTCTCAAGTTTTGGAAGAATATCCTCAATAAATTCCAAAAACCGGTTGATCTGCCGGAATTTATCAAATCTGGAATGTACAATTTTTCCATCCTTTGTCATCACACCCAGATCCTGGAGAAATGGAACCGGAATTCCTTCCTCTAAAATATATTTCTTACTTCTATTATGTGACAATTCTACCGGTCTTACACTGCCTTTTGACGCTTTTTTCTGAATGGTTACCTTGCCTTTTTTGCTCACTAAAACAGTGTAATTCATATGCACTGTAGATGCCTGCATCTGCCGGAATTCTTCCATATATTCCAGCAATCGGTCTCGTGCCGAAATCGGGTCCAGATTCTCATGAAAGGCCTGTGTTTTTGTAAAAGACTCCAGTTGAAAAATTGCCTTTTTTCTCGATCGGCCGAACCTTTACCTTTAAAATTCCCTCTTTTTTCCTCGGATTGCTCAAAACTGCCTGAACAAATTCTATATTTAAAATATCTGATAATAATTTTTTGATCGTTTCCATGCGATTCCCCTTGTCATTTGTTTTCTATATAAGCTATGTGTGAACAGTAACTATTGTAAAACAAAATAAAGTCTCGTGCAATAAAACAAGTCTTAAATTAAAAGAAGACGGGAAAAATTCCCGCCTCTCCTACTCTTCTTCAGAATTCTCTCTGAAAAAACATGAATCTTGTTCTTTTTTATCTGCTTTTCTAAAACGAACTGTCGCCTTAAAAAGATCTCCGTCCAGATATAATTCCAGTTTTCCGCCCTGCATCTGTACCAGACTTTTCGCAATCGATAATCCCAGTCCGCTTCCTTCGTTACTCCTTGAAATATCACCGCGAATAAAACGTTCTGTCAGTTCATCTGCTGAGAAATTGAGCGGATACTCCGAAACATTTTTCAAAGAAAATATCACTTCATCCTTATCAGTGCGCAGATCTGCATAAATTCTCGTCCCCGGCATTGCATACTTCGCCGCATTATTATAAAGATTTTCCAATACTCTCCACATTCTTCTTCCATCTACATGAATAATCGCCGGCTCATTTGGAAGTGTCTGAATCAGCTCCAGATTCTTATGTTCAAATTTTTCTGCAAACTCTCCCGTCGTCTGATTCATCATCTCTACCAGATTGACATCCATCAACTGCAGATTGATATTCCCGCTGCTCACCTTGGATGCTTCTACAACATCCTCTGTCAATGTTTTCAGACGCTGTGCTTTTGCCTCCAAAATTTCCAGATACCCCTGTATCTTAGGATCTTCAATATTGGATCGTTTCAGGATATCCACGTAATTGATAATGGAAGTTAGCGGTGTTTTGATATCATGAGATACATTTGTGATCAGATCCGTTTTCAGACGCTCGCTTTTCACGCTTTTTTCCACAGCCTTCTGCAATCCGGTTCCGATATCATTCAGCATTTCTGCTACTTCACGCTGTTCTCCTCTGAGATGTTCCAGAGAAATCTGATATTCCAGATCTCCTCCTGCAACTGCTTTGATTCCTTTTATGATTTTATTCTTTGCAATCGCATTCAATACCAGATAATACACAATGAATGCATCTGCTGCCAGCGTGATCAGCACAAATCCCGGCGTTCTGAATAATGCCAGCATCCAGTGGATTCCAATCAGTATCACCCCTGATACAACCATTCTCCACACCACATTTCTGTTTCTCCAGAATATTCTAAAGAATCTGCAAAACGCATACAATACGCTGTTCTTCCACATCGTTCCCGCTTTTATCCTGCGGACCAGGCTCAGATATCCGACCAGGAACATGATCATGGTATAAGCCGCTGTACATGCAAGTTGGATCATATCTTGCATTGTCGGAACATATCCGGATGCATATTCATAAGAATATCCGATCGTTGCAGTCATCAAATCCGTGCTTTCTGCAAAATACCCGAGGGCCATATTCCCATTATTCATCCAGAACATCATCGGAATTATCCAGATCCCAATCACAAACACTGCTGCAAGCTCCGTTTTCCATCTGTCAAATACATTCAAATGCACTCCGTCACTTCGGTTGTTTCTTCCGGCGATCACTGTCAGCCATATCAAACTCACGATTATCAGTAATACTGCCGCACCGAGCAGGATCACCGCACGATTGATATAAGGTGCATATTCATCATATAATTTCTTATCCAGATAAAAAGAATCCTGTATTGAAAACCTGGTATCTACTGCCGCTGCAAAAATAAAATCACCGTTGCTGTTTCTGCGCTGTGACTTTACAAACTCCTTCCAGTCATTTGCTGTGATATCCATATTGGTCTTAAAATCAGAAAGCTTTGGCTGAACAATCATATACTTCGCATTTTTCTGAATATCTGAGATATTTTCTTTTACACTGTTGTAATCCTGATATTCCTTGCGATTTGTATAAACTTTTTTTGTTTCTTTATCAACAAAAATATAGGCAAAGTTTGTATTTCCCTCTGTCCATTCTGCACTGTTCTGATAAGACTGGAAATCATAATAAAGATTTGACAGGATGCTGCCCAATTGTGCATACACTTCACTCAGCTTTCCATTCAGCTGCGGCGTCTGATTTACAACATCCAGAATATTATTTCCTCCATCCGGCCGCGCCTCTTCTTCAATGGCACCACTGAATCCCCAGAAATCCCGGTACACCGTCTCGCCTTTTTCATCCAGAATATCATGTCCGGCAAATTGACTGAGACTCACATTTCCAGAAGCCAGTGCATTTACAATCTCATCAGATGTATATCCATCTATATCCACTGTCAGCGTTTTCTTTTTCAGCAGACTTAAAAATTCATCCCAGTAATAGTAATGATAGGTTTTATCTGCTTTTTGACAGACAACGATGGGATTTTCCTGCGTTGCATAGTTATTTTGATACTCCTCACTCCATTTCTGAAGATCCGAGAGTTTATACCGCAGTCTTTCCGTCTCTTCATCATAGTGCCTTCCGTTATATCCATACTGCATGATATCGATCAGCTTATCCGGATTGTATTTTCCATCTGTCTCGAAAATATCTTCATAGGAAATCTGACCTAAAACATCCATCGTAGCCCGGCACATCTGATTCTCAAATTCTTTGGAATCTGTATACTCTGTCGGCTTTTTATTCCAGATTTCTTTTACACTTACAGAATATGTGGAAATAATCACCAGACTCAGCAGTGCCGTAATTGCCGAAAGAACAGAAAGAAAGATCAAAATGCCTTTTACAAGCGCACTTTTATACCATTTACTCATGAAAAACTCCCTTCTATAATTTCTCGATCTTATATCCTACTCCCCATACCACTTTCAAATATCGCGGTTCCTTTGGATTGATCTCAATCTTCTCCCGGATATGACGAATATGTACTGCTACCGTATTATCCGCTCCGATTGCATCTTCATTCCAGATGGATTCGTAAATCTGATTAATCGAAAATACTCTTCCCTGATTCTTCATCAAAAGCAATAAAATATTGTATTCAATCGGAGTAAGGCGCACCATTTCTCCGTCTACCGTTACTTCTTTCAGATCATCATTGATCCGAAGGCCGCCAACCTCATAAATCGTCTCCTGCGTACTACTCACATTCCCGCCAAGCTGTGTGTAACGACGAAGCTGAGATTTCACTCTTGCAACCAGCTCCAGTGGATTGAATGGTTTTGTCATATAATCATCCGCTCCGATATTCAACCCCAGAATCTTATCCGCATCTTCAGATTTTGCCGATAAAATGATAATTGGAATACTGTTCGTTTCACGGATCTTCAAAGTCGCCCTGATCCCGTCCAGACGCGGCATCATAACATCCAGAATCAAAAGATGCACCGTTTCCGTCTCCAGCACCTTTAATGCCTGCATCCCATCATAAGCCTTCAGAACCTGATACCCTTCCTGTGTAAGATATATTTCAATTGCTTCTACTATTTCTTTATCATCATCACAAACTAAAATACTATACATTTTCATCACCTCCTTTACAGTATACATGATATTCTCATTTTTTTAAGAGCCATTGGGGAAAATCTTAGGAAATTCTTAATTCGATTTCATTTCTGTTTGTAACAATGCCGTTATAATCCTTATGAAAAACAATCACTGCTACTCTGCACATATTCCTCATTTTTTCATATAATAAACATAAGAAACCCGTTTTTATATTTTATGAAAGGATTATATAATGCAAATAAAAGGACTGGATGTCAGCGAATTTCAAGGAAATGTAGATTGGGAAAAGGTCAAAGCCGCAGGCTATCAGTTTGCCATGCTCCGTGCCGGCTATGGTTTTAACACGATTGATCCACAATTTAAACGCAATGCCTCAGAATGTAACCGGATTGGTCTCCCGATCGGAGTCTATTGGTTCTGCTATGCCCTGACTCCGGAGATTGCACGCCAGGAAGCTGATGGCTGTCTCAAAGCAATCTCCGGTTATCGTCTCGATTATCCTGTATGCTACGATATTGAACAGGCATCTGTAAACTATGCCGCACAAAACGGAGTTGCTTTCACACCGGAAACCGTAGGGAAAATTGTGCAGAATTTTTGTGACAGAATGGAAAAAAACGGATATTTTGCAATGTATTACAGCAACCGGAATTTCCTCAAAACGTACCGTCTTCTGTCACTTTCTTCAAGATATGCACTGTGGTACGCTTTTTATAACAGCAAGCTGGATAATACAGACTGCCAGATGTGGCAATTCACAAGTCAGGGAGAGATCGCCGGAATATCCGGGGACGTTGATCTGGACTATGTTTTTGTTAATTATCCTTCTATTATAAAAAATGCAGGACTAAATCATTTGTCTCAGAAACCGAAACCACCCGCCCCGCAATATACCGCTTATGTGATACGATCCGGAGATACGCTGAGTGAAATTGCCCAGCGATTTGGAACAACTATTGCCACTTTGCAAGCATTAAACAACATTCAAAATCCAAATCTGATCTATGCCGGGAATACAATACGGATTCCAAAATCCTGACATGTTTTAAGAATTTCATAAGAATTTTTCTATTTCTTTAATAGATTCAACATACTTTGGACACATTTATTCCGTATACTAATACTCAGATAGTTGATAAACAACTATCTCCCCCCTCATAAAGTAACGGCATCTTGGGGCGACCCAAGATGTCACACTTTACTCTCATTCCTTTAGATAACTATAAAACAACGAAGCCCGTTAGCCCTTGTGGTTGACGGGTTTTCGCTGTTCATAGGTACTTGCTATTTACAGTTAGGGCACCTTTCGGGCACCCTTGACGTACTTTATATCTAAACGAAATGCAATATTAGCAATTTTTAATATTCTATCTATACTATTTTTTTATAAAGGTTTTCTAGTTTATTCATATCTTCTTTCGCTTTTTCATTTGTGATATGTGTGTATAAATCCAATGTAATTGATATTGAATAGTGTCCAAGAAATTTTTGTACGACTTTTGCATCAATTCCTGCTTCAAAACATCTTGTAGCAAATGTATGCCGTAGTGCATGTGGATAGAAGTGTGGGATGGGTTCAAAACTTGTCTGATTCTTCTTTGCGATACGCTCACGCTCTTTATTGATTGCTTTGGCTATCCCATTCAATGTTACTTGAAATGCTCGTTCTGAAATTGGCTTTCCATTCTTACCGAGAAAAACAAGATTTTCAAATCCATCTAAATTATTCCATTCTTCACGCATCAACTGCATTTCTTTTAACTGGATTTTCTGCCGCTTCAATGCTTTATATACACTCTCCTGCATAGGAATCGTTCGTATACTGTTTTTTGTTTTCGGCGTTTGATACTTAAACATATATTTCTTTGTTTCCATATCCTTAATATAAACCAGAGTTTTATTAACAGATATTTCACGTTTACGAAAATCAATATCCGACCAAGTTAATCCTCTTAACTCTCCGCTACGAAGTCCTGTTCCAAGTGCAACTTCTAACATGTTATTATGTAATCGTCCTTTTGCCTGTTCCATGACTTCTCGCTGTTCTTCCACCGTTAGTACACGAATCTCTTTTTTCTTTGTTTTCGGGACTTCTACCCCTGAACATGGATTAAATGAAATAATACGATTGTGCATAGCGTATTTAAACATAGCATTTAAGATGTTATACACATCTCGAATTGTTTTTGTACTGAAATCTTCATCAGCCATATTTTGAAGTAAACGTTCAATCAAAATAGGGGTAAAATCCACTAGTTTATTTTTCCCTATCTGTTCTGCCATATATCTATGATAAAAATCATCATAACGTACCATTGTGCTTTCTTTTATGCTTCGTTTCTTATGGGTATTGAGCCAAATGTCAAACCATGCATTTAATCTTATATTATCACCTTTTGTACGAATGCCATGCTTTACTTCATACTTTAATTCTTCCATTTGTTCAATAAGTATTTTCAAATTTTTATTATCTAAAGTATACTTCTCATTTTGATATTTGAATCGTGCCCTATAAATTCCATTGGGTCTTTGCATAATACCAGTTGGTAACTCTCTACCCTGTAAGTCCTTGCCCATTTTACGCTCCTTTCATCTGCAAGGACTATTCTGTTAGATGTCTATATTGTATCATAGCCTTGCTATATTATACAGCAACTACTTCATATTTATTTTTCAGATTATTACCTTCATTCACTTTTAAAAAATGCTCTAGAGTTATGCATCGTATCAAAATTTTATTTCCTATCTTAATGATGGGAATTTTGTTCCATGTAATCAGTTGTCGCAAATTTGTGCGACCTATTCCGGTGTACTCTGAAGCTTCATTTATTGTCAAAGTAATTTTTTCCATAGCTACTCCTTTCGTTTGATTGTTTTTTCGTCTTCCAGAGGGAAATCATGCTCTGCAAAGAAGCTTCTTAAAGATTCCATATCAATACAAGGATGGATTACTTTTCCATCTGAAATCCTTTTAATGCGATAAAGTTCCCGATACCCAACTCTTCGGTTCGCTTTGTATCCTTGATTGATATTCTCTGCTATACAACCGATCTCTTTTAACATCCTTTTGACTCTGTGAACCGTGTAAGGCTGATATGTATATACTCTACGCAATCCCGTATAAGGTGGCAGTATTATTTCTTCTTCCTCTGTCTTCTTGTTTTTATTCATCGTGTTTTGCTCCTCCTTTTGGAAAAAGTGTTTCCTGCTCTCCGAATGGACATTCGTCTTCTGGCTCTATGGTGTGAAATTTTTCTTTCCTTTTTAGATACTCTTCCACAGAATCATAGTGTGTCAGTGTGCCGTCTTCCTTGTAAATAGTCACTTCGTGAATCCTCCTTAGAAATGCTTTCCATGACTCTGGATTGTCTTTCTGTACTTCTTTGTACTGATCTTCTAATGACCAGTTGGAAATGATATACACGGTTTCATAACAAGCAAATTTATTTGCATATCGTGCCGGAAGTTGGATTGGATAAATGTCACAATAATTCAGCATATCTGAAAGCCGTAACTGGCTTCTAAATTCATCAAATGCAAGAATATTCTGACAACTATAACCGTCAAATGGGTGTTCATAATCGTTGACACGATACACGTTGCCGTCCCCATGCTTATCCAAAATTCCTCTTGTCTTTCCGGTTCTAGTTACTCCACTGATGTAAATGACCTTTAAATCAGTTCTGCGAGTATTTTTGAATTTATCAATCAATAATTCTGTACGTACGCGGTCAAGCTTATCTATGTTCAATATAAAATCATTATTCATAGCAAGTATCTCCGCATTGGAATAGCCTGCCTTTATCAGTTCATACAGTTCTTCCATGTCTGCACGAGTGCCTTTCTGGACTGGAACAGTTCCCCATTCTTCATATGTACCATCTACTCTCGTTTCTGCTTTGTCTGAAGCCGACCACTTTCCATTTTTCTTAACGTAACTAATGTTACTTTCTATGTTTCCATGTGCAGGTTCAATGTGTGCAGATGGAAAGTTTTTCTTTACTGTGCTGAATCGGACACGAGAGTTAAAATATACATATAAATGTGTATGTGGTGTTCCCTCTTTTCCGATCTCATCCGCCATGCAGAAGTAGCGGAGAGTCGTGAAGTTCTCTACTAATGTCTTTTTGATGGTAAGATGGTCAAAGCTATAATCAAGAGGATTATTGATCGTAAGCTGATATGCATTACGTTGTGAATTGTTTGCTTGTTGCTTATTACTTTCTATTATACTCATGATATTTGCTCCTTTTTTTCTGTTGTGTTCGAGTTGTGAAATGTATGCGAACGGTGTTTTTGGGGCTTCAAATACCCAGTTTATAGGCTTTTTTGTTGAGTTTTCTGTTGTTTGTTCATACCGTGGTAATACTACCACGGCATGACTCCGGTCTACCTTTCACTGCTCCGTGCTTTCGCCTCCGGCTACCGCACGAATCAGCTTAGGAAGACTCGGCTGACGATGAAGATAATGACGAATCTGATCACAGAGAACCTCTTCATTCTTAATGAAAGGCACTTTAATCTCTTTAATAGACTCTTGACCATCTATCAATACTAATGCTTCTCCTGCACCATATCGGCTTGTTGGATTGCTCTCCAATTCACCGTTGAACCCTAACATACGAAATTGTTCTGTGGAGCATCTCCCCATGCAATTTACCACTTGAAATTGCTCACGCATTCCCGCACTAAAGTGCGAAGCATCAGCCCTTTGCACACAAAGCATAATTCCGATATTCAAGCCACGTCCCACAGCGAGGATTTCTCCTATTTTTGCCATGAGTTCTGTTTTCAGCTTTTTAGACTGATTTTCTGCATATGTAAGCAGTCCGAACCATTCTTCGATGAATAACGTGTAATGTTGTTGCAGGCGAAGCTTTCTACTACGAACTTCTGTGAAGAATTGATAAAAGTCATTTATCATGTCAAATGCTTTTTCACCGGAAGCATAAGAGGATAAACCTTCAAACGGAAGTTCCTCCCCTGCCTTATAATCTGCTATAGAGACAAGGCTTTCCCGCTCACGGAGTAATTGCCATATGTACCATCTTACAGATAATGACTTTCCGGAACCCGATTTTCCTGCAATTAAAATACTACTGATATTTTTCCCGATTTTCACTTGAATGGGATTTTTAATGCTGAATCGTTCCCAATCATTCCGATCATAGCCAAGTATCATTTCCATCATCCTTTCCACTATCAAAGTTGGGGATTTCCTCCTCCAATGATTTCATTGGCTGTTCCTGCTCAAAAGAAGATTCTCCTTGAAACTGCTCCTGCTTCTGTAAGAATTTTTCTCCGTCCTCACATAATGGGATTGCAAAATACAATCTGTCTTTTTGTGCTACTTTGACGTAAATCGGAACGTTAATTCCTTTGATCTCATAATAGAAATTTCCGATCGTACTGATTGCAATTCTTTTCAACTCAGAAAAGGAAAGAGTTGCATAAGAAGTACATAAGCCTGTCGCTATGATCTCCATCCACATTATTCCATTGCAGTTAGGACTCAACTTCTCCAAAAAAGGCATAACATACGGACAGCCTTTAAATCTATTTGTAAGTTCTATTGCTTCTTTATTTGTCAAAATCAAAGCCGGATTGATAATTTGACTATCTGGCGATCTTCCTAAAAATTCTTCATACAGAAATTTTCCAATCTTCTTAATCCAATCCCAATATGTTTTAAGAAGCAGTTTTACACCACCCTCCCAAGAATCAGCAAACTTCATCTTATAGGCAATAAATCCTCCTGCTATCAGAACACCGAAAATCATTGCGAGTGTTTCTAAATTATAGATAATATTACTGATAGTCATATTTCTTTACCCTTACGGGGGACTTTGCCCCCGCCCTTTCTCTATTTTGTTTCTACTAAATGTACTGCATCTGCTTTGATACTGTCTTCGATGCTGTGCGTTCTCTCACTGTAATAAGGTTTCACGACCGCATTCTCGAACTCTACAAAAACCCTTTCTCCTGATTCTTGCAGTTCTTCTAATCTCTCTGGTGTAAGCAGTGGTGTGCTTCCTGCTACAAATACTTCGATCTGCTCAAATGTATCTGTGTTTGTAACCAGATATTTATGTCCTTGAACCTCCTCTGTCTTTGTTCCATTTTCATAACGGAATATAATTCTTACACCATGACAGTAATAAACGGGTTCTGCAATCAGACCTTTCAAAGCAAACAGTCGTTTTACAAGTAATGATGCCATTTCATTCACCTCTTTCCATGTCAGAGGAAATATGGTATACTTTCTTTGCGGGAAAGCTAGAACCATATTTCCTCGTTCTAGTTTGTTGGGAGTTTCCTATTTTCTTATAGTGAACTCCCGATTCAAATACATGTCATTGCAATCATATGTAACTCACCTCCGTTGTCTTTTGTTATCTTTATTATGCCACAGTATACTTTCAAAAGCCTAGCAAGCACTCCTTTCATTGTGTAAGCAATCCTTACTTCGTAGCTTTTCCTTTATATGTGTTACCGTTTTCTGTATAACATCTAAATCCTCCTCAATTCCACTTGTTTTCAATTCACTGTGAAAATTCTCTCCATTCAAAAGAAAATCTATTGAGACATGAAAATATTCTGCATACGCTTTTAGCACATCAACGGATGGATTGATTTTTCCTTTTTCTATTTGATTGATATTCTGTGATGTATACGAAATTTTCCTTGCTAATTCTGTCTGCGTCATTCCACTTTCTTTCCTTAGAACTTTCATTCGTTCCCTAACTTCTGATTGATTTTTTTCTTCCATTATAATCCTCCTATAATACGCCAGCCCATCTTGTGGGGAAGCTACCCAAAGTCACACCGTTGCTGTTTGCTATCCTCCACTTCAGCAGAGGATAGCTGATTTTATAGGCTAATAAAGTAAATCTTTCACTTTTTTGCCTGCACAATGTAGGTCTCTCTCAATGTAGGTTCCATCATCCAACATCCTTTGCAAATCACTTAAATAAACAACTCCCCATTCCCAGTCCAAAAGATGCATGTAGCCAAAAAGTTCCCAATCGCCATCGTCTAGTTTTTCACCTGCTACAATCACCCATCTTCCTTTTGCAAATGGTGTGTAATATGCCGTCACTACATTTGCTTCCATCAAGCTTCCCTTATAAGAAGATAATGAAACATTTTTCAACTTTTTCTCTATTTCAGGTGTCATTAAAGGAATATCTTCCACCATCAATCCTGGTAGAATTTGCCTATATTTCTTATTTTGCTTTTTCATAATATACCTACCTTTCTTTATGTTCTAATATCACGCTATTTCTATGACATTCTGCGTTAGGTGGTCTTATCCTCCATTTCATCATTTACCATCACTCCTTTCATCACTGTGTGTTTTTTTTTCTAAATAATATCTTAGCGTATTTTCTTTACAAGAATTGCTGTTTCCAACACTTAAAAATACAACTTTTGCACCTTTACTTCTCTTTACTTTAGTAAGAATCTATCACTGCCATAATTGCTCTTTTTTGCTTTGGGGATAATTTAGAAAGTTTTTGATATAATTTTTCATCACTAATTTCTGTCCCTTCGACCAAAAACTCTAATGAGACTTGAAATATCTGTGTATATCGAATCAAATCATCCACTCTCATCTTACTGCTATCTTCTTCATAACTTTTTAACGTACGGACATCTATCCCAAGTTTCTCCGCCATGTATTTGCGTGACCATCCTTTCCCTTCTCTCAAATTTTTAATTTGCTTTGTTAAAATCTCTGCTCTCATCGGTATTGTGTTTATACCAGCGCCAGTTTTCTTCCTTTCATTGTTCAACAAACGTTTATCTTATGTTTGTATTGTACAAGGATTTATCGAAAATAAAGTGTATTATGAATCCCCCACAATCAAGACTTAAAAAAGAGCATAAAAATAGCACCCCGAAAGGTGCTATGTGATTATATATATTGTTCTTCCTCTAGTTGGATGGTTTCTTTTTGTAATTGCTTTAATTCTTTTAATAAGCGATCGCAATTATCTTTTAAATCTAAAGTGCCTTTTGTCGTGGAAGTGAAAAGTTTGGCAGACTTTTTATGACTAGAAAATCGATATTTACTTGTTAAGAATCTGATGATTACAGATGGACGATTTTGTAATTCTGGGGTATCCGCACATTCTAAAAGAGTAATGATAATATCTTCTAATTCAGACTTTTTTAATAATGCTAACGCTTCTTTGGGTGAATATTGTTTGACTGCTATTTCTTGCAATGAATGATAAAAATCTTTGGGACGTTTTGGCCGTTTAATTCCTCTTTTTTTGTCTTCATTTATTAAAAACTGTTGTACAGTAGAATATGCATATCCAGTTTCATATTTTATCATAAAAGAATCAAATAATAGACGTCCTTCTGGAAGTTTTCCGGGTTCTTCCTTGTATAAACGGTATGCCTCTCTGATTCTCAAAATGGATGGATATGTTTCTAAAGAATATCTGTATTTTTTCCATGCATTTACACAACGAAGTAATTCATTATAACAATTATTTAGATATTCTCTATCTGCAATTTCTTTCCCAAATTGTAAAAGGGCTTCTATTATATTTTTTTGATGTTCTTCGGGGTATGATTGACAAAGTACAAATATATTTTCTACTAAGCTTTGGTTTGTAGCAGATTCTATATATTTGTATATGCTCAAATTCTCGTCTTCTGAATAAGAATGATGATATTGCGGAATATTGCTTTGTGTCATTTAAATTTAAAATCCTTTCACCAAAATATTATTTACAATTAGAAGTTTCTTTTGAATGTGTTGTTATCCATTCTTTCAGAACTAAGTTGATATACTGACTGAAATTCCTATCATCTTTTTCTGCCATTTTTTTTATTGTATCAATAACATTTTCATCAAGAGTAATACTGACTTTTGTTTTTAATGGTTTCATAAGATAATCTCCTTTTTAGTCAAAATATACCATTGAATACCACCAAATCTTGACAAATGCTATAAAGTAGGATAAAGTAGGATAAAATAAGATGTATAAAAATAGGAATTGCAAAGGAAAGTAGGAGGAAAAAAGAAATGAAGAAGAAATTTGTTGTTGCGTTGGTGGCTGCTATGTCTTTGACTGTTGCAGGAACGGGAACAGTATTTGCGATGGATAAAGTATCAACAGTAGCAAGTGAAAAAGAGCATGTACATGGGGATAACTGTGAATGGATTGTAGACAAAGAAGCTTGGGATGAAACTGTACACCACCCAGCAGAGTACAAGACCGTACACCATGAAGCTGAATATAAAACAGTACACCACCCAGCAGAGTACGACACTATCCATCATGAAGAAGAAGGTCATTATGAGATTAGAACAATTTGCCATAACTGTGGTGCAGATATCTCTGGTCATGCTTCAGAACACTTAGAACAGAACTTTGAAAATGGTTGCTTGTCATATGGTGATAAAGAAGTATGGATCGTAGACAAAGAAGCATGGGACGAGCAGGTTCTCATTAAAGATGCGTGGGACGAGCAGGTACTTGTTAAAGACGCATGGGATGAGCAAGTCCTTGTTAAAGAAGCTTGGGATGAAATTGTACATCATCCAGAAGAGGGACACTGGGTATGCAACGGAGAACCGCAAGAACCGGAGCAGAAGCCAGAGAATCCAGATCAGAAACCAGAACAGCCGGAAAATCCAGATCAGAAACCAGAACAGCCGGAGAACCCAGATCAGAAGCCGGAACAGCCGGAGAATCCAGATGTAGAAACACCAGAAACACCGGATGCAGAGAATCCAGCAACACCGGAACAGAAGCCAGAAGCACCAACAACACCAGAAGAAAATAAGGAAAATGTTCAGACACAAGAAACAGAAACAAAGAAAGAGGGAACATCGCCAAAAACTGGTGACACATCTTCTGCACTTCCAGTCGCAGGAGCAGGACTTGCTTCACTCGGAGTTGCCCTTGCAACCATCTTAAAGAAACGGAAATAATTCAATAGTTTGATTTAATTGAAGCCTAATCGCTTATGCGTGAGGGCTTCTTTGTGTATGAGGGAAAACATAGGCTGATATGTGGTGTATAGAGAGGGGACACTTGCCCAGCCGACCCACCGCCCTGTTAGGAACCGTCGCTCTGG